>Ga0315910_10000416_pt1 | contig 42391 bp, 28 predicted proteins | sample EdamamesoilMG_FD_204470 | JGI IMG/M metagenome (GOLD analysis project Ga0315910, IMG submission 204470) | Garden soil microbial communities collected in Santa Monica, California, United States - Edamame soil | ecosystem: Environmental > Terrestrial > Soil > Garden | place: USA: California...
ACTGGTGGCTGCGATTCCTGTCATTTCGCGGGGAGAACCGGACCGGGGCAAGCAAAAATTCAACCAGTTGGAGTCGGGTGGTAGCCCAACCTGAATGGAACCGCGATCAACAGTTTAAGAACTTCAGCCGCTATCGCTTTAGAATTTCCCCCGGCTGTTGGCTGCCACGGTGGCGAACTGGAACGGATGTTGACCGGCCTCTTCACGACAGTGCCGGCCGCGCGCGTCCAGCAGTGAACTCAATCTTCCTCGATATAGCCCTGGGCGATCAGCAGGGATTCCAAACGGTACAGCGCGTCGAAAACATCATCCCCGGCGAGGTTGGAGGTCGTTGACGATTTCACATCGAGCGAGAGTGAACCGGAGATCTCGTCGAGATAGGTTTCGCCAGTGGTGTAACTGCCAAATTCACGCCCGATCCAGGTGAAAGACTTGGGAACGTAGTAGAGCGACGTCGCGCCGACGTTCACGTTATGCACCTTGGCGCCTTTGATGGTGGCATGCTCGACGTGGTTGACGTCATTCACGTCCAACCATTCTTCGTTGTGCGTGGCGACGTTGTATTCCTTGCCGAGCGGGCCTTCGAGTTCATCGATCTGGAGATCTTCAAACTCGACGAAGTAGTAGGTCTTGGCCTTCGGGCTGGTGACCAGCCGCCAGGTTTCACCGGTGTCGGGATCGAGCACTACGTAGCCGGCGTTGGAATACTTGAACGAATAACCGCCGCCAGTCTCGGTGTGCGAGAGTTTGAGCTTGTAGATCAGAACATCCGCGCTCGCACTGCACGCGAGGGCGGCCAAAAGGAGGGAGAGAATTGCCTTCATGGGTAATGTGAGGCTACCCAACGACCGAAAACTGTCAATTGGTGTAATCCCGGACAAAAAAGCACGCAAGGGCGATTGCCGGCACTGGTAGCCCCACCCTGAATTGAACAGGGATCAACGGTTTAGGAAACCGCTGCTCTATCCATTTGAGCTATGGGGCCGTCCAGCCTCATGCCAGCAAGCCATGAATCCGCGCCCGCTGCCGGTTTTGCGAGACTAGGTCAAACCCCATTCACACGCAAGAAAGTGAATCAACTCAACGTGTCATTGCACCAATCGGAAAAACTTTGCAGAAGCCGAAGGCACCAAGGTCACGGCGTTATTGGTGATTCCCGCCACCGGCTTCCATTGCGGGGCCATCAGGTTGTCAGCCTGTTCCAAGGCGTAGCCCACGTGGCCAGCCGGCCAGGAAATGGTCGCGTTGCCGCCCGCGGACTGGAGGTTCAACGCCGGTTGGGGCGAGAAACTGCGGACGAGGATGCCGTTCGCGTTCGGGCCGCCCAAGGTCGCGGCCTCCCCCGCGCTCAGGACGCGATCGGTGAAGGCAACACTGCTGACATAAAGTTCATGAGTGTAAACGCCACCACTATCGCCTTCGTTGAAGAGCAGCAAGTCAGGTCCGGCATCCTGATTCGAATAAAGCGCCCAGCGCCCGCCCAAACCAGTAGCCGGCCCGGATTTTACACTCGTGCCATTGACGTAGTAGGTGAGGGTATTGGCTTTGAGGTCGACCACCACGATGAGCCGGGCCCACGCATCCGGCGTGAGCGCGCCGGGGCTGGAATAGCCAGGGCCGCCGATGCCGATCTCGCCAGTACCATAAAGATAAAAATCTGCGTCGTTCAGATTGAACGGATCGGTATTGAAGAACGGAACGATATAATCCACCGGCCACGGACTGGGAATCATCACGTCGAACATCAGGCTGTAACGATTCAGATAAGCGTTGGTGCCGACGTTGGGTCCGCTGCTGTTGAAGGTGAGTTGATAGCCATCGGCATCGCTGGTAAATCCGGGCACGTGCATGTACTTGGCCGGGCTGCCGCTGATATGCGGCACAGTGCTGCCATCCGTGGTGCCGAAGGTCGTGCCGGCATCGCCCGCGACATAATTCATCGTGCCGTCGCCAAGATCAGTGCTCAGGTCGCCATTAAGGAAACGCCACTCGTAGCTGGAATAGTATTGAACCGTAAATGCGGTTTGATTGGTGTAACTCGCCGGCGAGCCGGCGTTGTCTTCGAACGTGAGCGAATAGGTATGCGTTGAACCACTGCGGATAAGCCCGCCGGCAGCAAAAGTGACGGTCGTTACGAGGCCGGTCTTGCCGATCGTCGGTGAAAGGAGATCACCATCCAGCCGAAGCCGAACAGTATTCACGACCGCCTGACGGGAAAAGCCGTCGAGGATGGTCGCGCGGTAAAAGAAGGCCGGCGCGTGATTGGTTTCGCCGTTTATGGGAGCGGTGACGTTGACCACTGGATCCGTATTGCTTGTTTCTTCGCTGAAGGTGATATCGTCGATCCCGATGTCAGCTGGATCGCCTTCCACCTGAATCGGATCATTGATCGCTCCGGTACCGCCAAGGGTGGAGGCGATGCGCGTCAAGCGCAGGATCAAGGGCTGACCGTTGCTGCCGGTGTAATTGATGCTGACTTGATGGTCTTTGTTTGAATTAGAGAGAAAGCTGTAGGTCGCGCCCGCGAGGGACGTGAGATTCGTGTCCAAAACATCCCACCGATACGTGAACCGCTCCTGATAATAAAGACTGTTGGTCGGGTTGAGGACGCTTGGATAGTAGCCGTGAAAATTGAAGGACTTGATCACAACCCGGGCAGCGTTGGCCGGGGTGAAGGTCAGCTCGTGCGCGTCGTTGACGCGTGACTGGTTCAACTGCGCCAAGCGCCAGAAATCTTCGCTGGCGATGCTGTAATAATCCCAACGCTGCGAAGGGCTGGAGGCGTTCGCGGGATTGTTCGTCGCGCCCCACGTCAGGTTGATGTCCGGTGTCCCGATGCCGGTCACAATGATACCGGAACTGGAACTTGAGGCATTGTCACCGAAGGATTGGGGAATGGCCGCATTATGAAACTGTGGCGGCGCGACTGTGTCGAAGGTCAGAATCGTATCGGCGCGGACCACCATGCTCATTGTCAAAACCGATGTGATCGCGGCCACGCGAAGCAAGTTGAGGGGGGGTTGGGAGTTCATAATTTTGAGACAAACAATCAACGTGAGTTCATGGGGGTGTTTTCGTCGCTCCCCAGGCTTTCAGATCTTTCTCTTGCGGGGAAATCATGGCGTTCTTCAGTTGGACCCCGCACTTCTCGCAAACACTCGCTCCTTCCGGGCCGGGGACCCTGGGACGGATGGTCATGTGTTTGTCCTTTTCGCACCAGTAACCCATCGCGTCTTCGATGTAATCCTGCTGACATTGCGGGCACTTGGAGCCAAGCGGTGATTTGCGGTCGGTAAAAAACTTGGCGTTGCACTTCATGCACTGAAAGCCGTAGGCGTCACTTTCAATGGCGGCCAGCGCCGGGTCTTTGCCGCAGCCAACGGCCCCGATGGCAACCAGCGCAAGGAACAACGTCAGGCTGCCGGCTAGCTGTCTGATTACATTCCTTGCGGGCGACTGCCCGAAGTTTTTTTCAAGGATCTGCATCCGTCCCTAGATAAATGACCGTGATGTATTTGATGTCAGGGCGCGCCGAAACAAATTCAGCATGGCCATCACAAAACGAAATGTTGCCTCCGTCGGCGCCATGGTTGTCGATGGGATCAGGGAAATTGCTCACATCCGTGCGGGTGCCTTGATAGCCTGAATCTCCATCCAAGAACAGACAGGCACGCGAGGCACCAGCCGTCATGCCTTTGTAACCGGCATTGTAAGGGAATTTGGAGTTAAACTGGTACATCCATGATTGAACATTCGCTTGCGTCTTTGCCGCCGGCACCGGGGTGGGCTTTCCTTGATCGCCCCACCACGCAAACAACTCGTAGCTCATCCCATAAGTGGTCTTGTTGGCGGCAATGGCCCGCAAATCACGCAACACCAACGGTCCTGCCGGCGCCGGATCAGGCACCCAACTATCGCGGATGTAGTTCTGTGTGCTGGGGCAGACGAAGGTGTTCAAACCACTGATGTAGGTTTTGTAGAGCCAGTTTTGGTTGTCATCCGACGGACTGATGGTCGGGGCAAACTGGCCCTTGGCGTTGTCGTCCACATACATCAAGGATGCAAGGGTCAGTTGCTTCTGGTTGTTCAGGCAGGTGATGCGTTTGCCGCGTTCCTTGGCCTTGGCCAACGCGGGCAGCAACATCGCGGCAAGGATCGCGATGATGGCGATGACTACGAGCAATTCAATCAACGTGAAAGCGCGCCGGATGTTGTTATGGGACGACCACATTTTCGAGGGTTCGGTCACTGGCTTGTTCGGGAAAACCTAACACTGCATCGCGCGCAAACAAGTACCGCGTTTTAGGGGTGAACAACCAAGCAGGCATATCGCCCAACAAATCAGCCGTGCAAACATGCGAACATGTGCGCACGGCTGGAGAAACAAGCTCCGGCGAACCCGCAGAGGGCGCTCGCCAATGAACCTCAGAGCCTGGAGGACTTACCCCTGAATCGCATCGCTCCCACACCCACCAAGCCGAGGAGAACAAGACTCATTGTCGAGGGTTCGGGCACCAGGATCCCCATAGCGCTCGGCCCGCCCAAGGCAGACAATTCGCCGCCGGTCATGGCATAATCGATAAAGGCAACACTGTTCAAATATAATTCGTGGGTATACAACCCGGTGGGTTCGTTGAACAAACGCAGGTCATGTCCGGCATCCAGGTTGGAATACAGCGCAAATTGTCCATCCAAAGTGGCTGACCTTGTTTTTACACTGGTGCCGTTCACGTAATAGGAAAGCGACGTGCCGCTATTCACGAAAGCGACCCGATACCAGGTGTCCGGCGCCATGACTCCCGGCGCTGAATAACCACCGCCGCCAATTCCGATTTCACCGTCGCCGTAAAGATAGAAATCTGCATCGTTGCCATTGCCGGGATCAGTATTGAAGAACGGCACGATGTAATTCATCGGCCACGGACTTGGCACCAATATGTCGAAAATGATCGTGTAATTGTTGACGTACGAGCCTCCTCCATTGGGTCCTGTGCTGACGAACTCAAGATTGTAACCGTTGGCCGCGCTGGTAAACGCCGGCACGTGCATAAAGTTCGCCGCATTGCCACCAATGTTTGGCACCCCTCCACCAGTCGTGCCAAACGTCGTCAACCCCGCGCTGGCTCCTGCGTAGGACATGATGCCACTTCCTACACCGGGTGAGAGATTGCCACTGTTGAATGTCCATTCATAGGTGGCGGCTATCGCCGACCCCGTCAACAGCACAACTGCTACGGCACCAAGCGCCAATTTCTTGATCTGCCCGATAACTACAGCCCTGTTCCTCATAAAACGTCCGGATGTTGTTGGTTCACCATGCGACAAGACACTGAGAGCCTGGCCGGCGCTGGCATTGGGTTACTGGTGTTTAATCATAAGGCTTTCACTTCCCCAATCCATACCCTGTTTTAGGGAGACCTTGCTGGAGATAGATGATGGCGAACCCAACCCGACATGGATAATCCTCCGATAAATCAATGACGACTAGCCATGGTTTGACAGATTCGCGCCCAGATCTTAGGGCAAACCAGTCTCTCTCGTGTTAATCCTGCCTCGTAGGAGGATGAACCGAATTCCAGCCTCTCCATAAGGCGATACTTGGCCATTCTGGCAGGAAAGCTTGAAAGTTTGGATTCGCCAGCATAGTTATTCAATGTGTCCAATAAACGTCCAAGAACAATTTCGGGCGCATCCGAGGACGTCAGCCCAAGCCCATCACTGTCGAAGCTTGAACCAAGATATTGGGAAAGCCGGCTTTTCAAGAACACCTTCACATACAAAGGCAAACGTCGCGAAGTAAATGGTTGGTCGGTCAAGATTCAGCTTTTTGGCCAACGCAAAACGTTCTCGCTCAGTTCTGGTGAGCCGACTCAAGCCGCGGCGGAAGCTTGCCAGATTTATCAGACCATTGCCACGCGCGGTTGGGATGCCGTTGACCATCGCGCCGGCAAAGCTGGGTTCAATTCCCTGTTGGTTACACGCAGTCCAGCCACGGATCGACCTGCTTCTTTTGATAAGTCATATTGGGAAAGCCGCCTGATTCACCGCAAGTATCTCGACCCTGCAAACGGGCAAAGCCGGCGCGAGTTGTCGGCCCGCATCGAGCACGCCGGCATCAGCCGATACTTCCCTTTAGGAACTGCAATCGAACCGGCCGCCGCCCGCGAAGCGATGCGAATTCATCAGGGAGTCATCACCGAAGGCTGGACGGCAGCCAGTCTGCGGTTCCGCCGCGAGCTGACCCTCGCGTTCCGTTGGTTGGAAAACCCATTGGCTTGGACTTACACCACCATCCATACTTGGAAAAGCGGTGATGAAATCACCAGCCGGCTCGACCGACCATCAAAATCAGGCCTGCGAAAGGTGGCGGTGATTGATCCTGATGCAAGTTTGCGCTACAGCCTGGCTGCCAGCATCAACGCTCACGACCGCTTTGAGTGTAATTCCGCCTATGCATCGGTGGCCGAAGCCGGACGGGAAATCAACCGGTCACTTCCTGACTTGGTTCTGATCAATTTCTCACAGCCGGATCAATCAGCGTTTGTTGCACTCGAAGCGTTGCAAGCGATCCGTCCCAGCCTGGCCGGACTGTTCTACTCAGAATTCGAAGACAGCGACGAACTCTTCAAGGCCACTCCCGGCGGCTCGGCCGGTTACCTGCTGAAACGCACGCCATCATTTCGCCTGCTGGAGCCGATTTCCGAAACAACCGGACCACTTACCCGCGAACTGGTCGCCTCCAAAATCCGCGAATACTTCCAATCCGTCGTGGCCACCATGCCGTCCGGACCGTCAGCCCTGGCGACCGCCAAACTGACTCCTCGCGAGCACGAAATCTTGACGCTGATGGCCAAAGGTCAGCTCGCGAAAGAAATCGCGGAGGTTCTCGGTATCAGCATCTGGACGGTTCACGGACATGTCAAAAGCATCTTCGAGAAATTGAACGTTCACACCCGGACGGAGGCAGTCGTCAAGTTCCTGCAGAAATGATCATCCACGTCTGAGGCCGCCTCCCCCAATAACAGGGCATGGCAGACGCCGCTGGCGTGAATAGACTGCCGGAACATCCTCGACCACCATGGCCACCAAAAACCGCCGCCAACGAAATCTTCTCCGGCCGATTGCGACACCATTCTTCGCCTTGATGATACTTCTCGCCTGGCCGCAAGCGCTACACGCTACTCCGGTGACACAACTCAAGGTTTTGAGTTTCAATATCTGGGTGCAAGGCGGCCTCAGTTTAAGCAACTGCATCGAAGTCATCCGCACGAGCGGCGCGGATATCGTCGGCTTGCAGGAATGCAACCAGACCACCGCCCAAGCCATCGCCACGAACCTCGGTTTCTACGTCCTGCCAGCGGCCGATTGCCCCATCGTCAGCCGCTATCCGATCTTATCCTCTCCCATCAACGTCACGCGCACGGTCGGTGCAACCATTCAACTCAGCCCCGGTCAACGCGTTCATCTGTTCAATTGCCATCTGGTTCCGTTCCCTTACGGGCCCTACGACTTGAAGAACGGCCAACCTGTTTCCTATGTGACCAATCAGGAACATTCCGTCCGCATGCCTGCGCTCAACCAGATGCTCTCCGTCATGCAGCCATTGATCGCCAGCTTCGAACCGTGCTTCCTCGTCGGCGATTTCAATGCCCCGTCGCATCTCGATTACGCGGCAGTGCCCTGGCCGACTTCGGTCGCCTGCATCAATGCCGGATTGGCGGACTCCTACCGCGTCATGCATCCGACCAATCGCACTTTCCCCACGGCATTCACTTACAACGAACCCGGCATCACGTGGACGCCGAAGACCAGCCAGGAGCCTGACGGCGTGTTTGATCGCATCGACTTCGTGCATCACTCGCTCGGGGATGGAGTGACACCGACCAACGCGGTCGAACTCGATGAGCGCAACAGCATCAATCCCTGGCCCTCCGACCATCGTGCCGTGCTTGCCACCTTCGTCCTGATCCCGCCGACGCCGACCAATAAAGCCAGCCTTCCATCACCCGGAAATCTCGCGACCAATGTCTCGCAAAACCCAACCCTAGTCTGGCTGCCGGGCAGCAACGCCACGAACCAGGCAGTTTACTTCGGCACGAACAGTCCGGGCAGTTTCACCGTAAGCACCACCAATAATTCCATCACCCGCACCAATCTGCTGCCGGGCACAACTTATTACTGGCACGTTGATGCCTTGACGCCGACGGGAACGATCATTGGTGACGTCTGGTCGTTCACGACCAGGACCGTGACGGCCACGACCTACGAATGGGATTTTGCCTACAGCAATCTTGTACCCGCGCTTGGCAATGGCGTGCTTGCGTACGCCGATGGCGCGACCACCTCCAATCTCACTGTTTTCGGCACGACTGACGGGACCACGATTCCACACATCGGCGGTAAGCCTGCGACGTACCTTCGTGCGCCAGCGTTCGCCGGCATCACCAACGGCTACACCGCCACGTTCACTGCCAGTCCCCCGAACGGCGGCGGCGCCTACATCAATCAATACACGATGATCTTTGACGTGCTGCTGCCGGCACCGATCAACTGGTTTCCGTTCTTCAACACCAACCCCACCAACCCTGGAGGCAATGACGCAGATTTTTACATCGCGCCCGATGGCTCGATCGGCATCGCGGCCATCGGTTACACTGCCACCGGGCTCATCGCTGCGAACACCTGGTATCGCATCGCGTTCGCCGCCGACCTCGCCGCCGGCACGGTGACTTACTATCGGAATGGTTCGCCGGTGTTCACCGGCAATGCCGGGATCGACGGTCGCCATGCGCTTTATTCCAATGCCCAACCCGGCGCCGACCTGCTTCTGTTCAACGAAGGCGACACCTCGGATGTTTACACACACATCGTGTTCCTCAGCAGCTTTTGCTTCACCGACCGCACGATGTCGGCGGCGGAGATCGCCGCACTGGGTGGCCCCAAGGCACGCGGCATCCTGGTGCCCGCCCCACCGATCAATCTTTCAGTCAACCTGTCATCTGCCAACGTCTTGCTGAACTGGAGTGGCGGCGAATCGCCCTTCCAAGTCCAAAAAACCTCCACTCTGACCAACAATGTGGTCTGGGAAAACGTCGGTTCACCGACCAGCAACACCAACGCAACCGTGGCGCGAACCACCAACAATGCGTTCTTCCGAGTTTCAGGCCAGGGGCCATGACGATCAATTTGTTTTGCCGGTCGGCGGGACGGCATTCCACTTCGGCAGCAACAGCAACGCGGCGACAAACGCAGCGATAGCCAGACAGGTGAACACTCGTTGCCAGCCCCAGCTTTCCTGCAACAACCCGGGCGTCACCCCACCGATCATGGCGCCGATCGAACCCAGGCCGTTGACCAGTCCGGTGGCTGTGGAAGCGCCCTTCTTCGCGCCAAAATCCACAACGGCCACGCCGGCAATCATGGCATCCGGGGCATAGGCCAGAAATCCCAGCAAGAACAGACTCACACCCAACGCCCAACGCGTCGGTGGCAGATGGTCCAGCGAGATGAGCAACCCGCCGAGCAGCACCAGACAGATGATGGACACCGGCATCCGCCGCGCGCCAAAAACGCGATCAGAGATGAAGCCCATGGCCAGAATGCTAATGGGTCCGGCCAGTTCAAACATGGAACTGAGCAATCCCGCTTCGGCCATACCGGAGCCGAGCCGGTCGTAAATGTATTTCGGCCCCCAGAACAAGATCGCGTAGCGCGTCGGCTTGAGACAGAAGTAAACCAGCCCCAGCAAGATCACCATGGGATTGGTGATCGCTTCGCGGATAACTTTCCACGAACCCTCCGGCTCCTCCTCAGGCGTTTCACCAGCCTTCACGACCGGCGTCGGCTCACCGTGATAGACTTCGACCGCTGGCAGGTTGATGTCTTCCGGCCGATCCCGCTGTAGTAACCAGAACAGAAACCAGATGCCTGCCAGCACAAATGCGGGCACGAAGAAGGCATAGCGCCAGCCAAGATGTTCGGCCATGTAACTGGCGAAAACTGTGGCCACCAAACCGCCAACGGCGTAGTTCGTACACCAAAGACCGAGCACAAAACCACGTTCCCGACGCGAAAAGAAGTTCCCCATGTTCTTCACCAGCGGCGCCCAACCGCTGGATTGGCACAGCCCCTGGACGAAGAACAACGCGACGAACATCGTCGCCGTCGAACTCGCGCCCATCGCCAACCCAGTGACGACGGAGCAGAGCATTCCCGTGAGGATGACCCGGCGCGGGCCGAAACGGTCGCCCGCCACCCCCCAGAAGAATTGCCCAAGGGCATACGCGGCGAGAAATGCGCCATCGATCCACGCCATCTGCGGTTGGGTCAGGCACACCTGCGCGTCGTTCTCGATCCCAACCTTGGAAACCGCGAACGACATCCGCGTAAGATTGAACCCGGCGTAAGCCAGCCACGTGATGGCAAAAGTCTGCCAGCGCCAGCGTTCATAGATTGGATCATTCCCCAGATAACGGAAGAAACGACCTGCCCACGAACGGCCAGTGGTTTCAGCGGCGGGCGGCGAGGGCATCGCGCTTTCTACTTTGCGAGCTTGGGCGCAGCAAGTTCAGAATCATCGCCTGCCCGACACCACCGGCTAACCGCGCAGAAAATAGCCCCGTTGTTTGTCGCTGATGGCCATGCCAAGTTTTTCCATCACTGCGAGCATATCCTCCCAGACCTTGCGTTTCTCGCTCATCGCCTGATTACGCAACAGAAATGCCGGATGATAGGTAGGCATCAACGGAATGCCGCGATACGTCTGCCAGTTCCCCCGCAGCCGGGTGATGCCGATGGTCTTGCCGAGCAAACCCTCCACCGCCGTCGCACCCAGCGCCACGAGCACCTTCGGCTGGATGAGATCGATCTGCTCGTGCAGAAACGGGATGCAGGTCTTCATCTCCTCGGGCGTCGGCTTGCGATTGCCGCTGCTTTGGCCCGGGGTATCGGGCCGACATTTCAAAATGTTGCCGATGTAAACATCGCTGCGCTTGAGCCCGGTGGCTTGAATGATCTTGGTGAGAAGTTCACCGGCCCGCCCGACGAACGGCTCGCCTTGGATATCTTCATCCGCTCCCGGCGCTTCGCCGACGAACATCAGTTCCGCATCGATGCTACCCACCCCGAACACCACGGATTTCCGTGAAGACGCAAGATGAGGGCATCTGACACAGGCCAGCGCCCGCTGCCGCAGATCATCGAAAGCTACCGCTTTCTCAGCTGATGATTTTGCGGGAACAACTGACTTGGGGGCCGGAGAATCTACCAGCAGTTCCAACGTCGGCGCGGGTGTCGTGGGTGACGATATGACTTTTGTTACCGGCGCAGGCGCGGGTGTCGGCAATGCCCTTGGCGCAGTCGCCTTGGCCACCGGCTGCGCAAGCGCTTGGAGTGTCTCCGATGAAACCGGCACACTCTTCACGCCCCGCGATTTCAATTCCTCCAGATGGAGGATTGTCGCGTCGAGCAGTTGGTCATAGGCCGATGCCATGGCGGGATGCTAGCGCGCAGCCAAGGCGGTGCACGGAAAAATTGAAGCGGTCGGTCTGCGTTTGTCTAGTCGCATGTTTTGCCAGTTGCCATTGGCCCTCCGCTTTGGTGAAGTTCCCGTATGATCAAGCCCCTTATCGCCCTGGCTGCGCTGGCGAGCGCGGTATGTTTGACTTCCGCCCATTGCCAGGCGGATGAACCGCTCGGTTATACCAATACCCCAGTCATCCCGGGCCAGAAGTGGCGCGTCCACGATCCTGACCGCACGCGTCCGCGATCGGTGACACCCGGTGAAACCTTCAGCCACCTTGCGCCGCCGCCATCGGATGCGAATGTGCTTTTCGACGGCAAGGACCTTTCGAAGTGGAAAACCGAGAAAGGCGAGGCGAAGTGGAAGATCGAGAACGGTTACATGGAAGTCGCCAAGGGCGCAGGCAGCATCCGCACCAAGGAAGAGTTCGGTGATTTCCAACTGCACCTTGAGTTTGCCACGCCCGCTGAGGTCAAGAGCAACAGCCAGGGTCGCGGCAACAGCGGAGTGATCATCTACGGAAAATACGAAGTGCAGATCCTCGATACGTACACCAACCTGACCTACCCCGACGGCCAGTGCGGCGCGATGTACGGCCAGTTTCCGCCTTTGGTCAATGCCAGCCAGCCGCCCGGTGTGTGGCAAAGTTACGACATCATCTTTGAGACGGCGCGCTGGGATGCGAACAACAAGCTGACCAAACCGGCCAGCGTGACCGTCCTCCACAACGGTGTCGTCTTGCACAATCGGAAGGAATACCTCGGCGAGGTCCGGCATCGCGACGTGCCCGTGTACGCGCCGCACGCCGCGCAGGGCTTCATCGAACTCCAGGACCATGGAAATCCCATGCGCTTCCGCAACATCTGGATTCGCAAACTCGGTGATTACGACAAGCCGTAAGGATTTCGCCCCGGACCAGACAATACTACCCGACAGGAATGTGTTAGCCGTCGTGCACGTGGCTATCGGGATTTCTCCTGAGACGAAATTATTTTACGGATTTCGAGGGTTACAGTTGCGTGCCACCGGTGTGTCGCCTATCGTGCCGCGACTCAACACAAATATGCTTGGTGCCATCAACAGCTTTTTAGGACGTAAACCCGCTCACAAAAGCGGACCGGTGATGCGTGAACTGCCCGCGGGCGCCGCCCAGTATTCCCGGGCGCACACCGGCTCGGGCCAGACTTACTCGAAGGTTTTCCGCTGGCGGTTGCCGGACGGAACCACGGCCGAACCCAAGACGGTTGAGGTCGTCGGCTCGTTCAATCACTGGCAGCGCATCCCGCTCCAACGCGACGGCAAACTCGACTCCTGGCACGCCACCATCCATCACATCCCCGGCAATCGCACGCATCACTACATGCTGCTTATTGACGGCAAACCGTCCAACTGCCGCAATTGTGATGGTTATGCGGTGCCACATGGTATGCAGGAGGAGACGTACTCGATTCAGACTCCGCGCGGGCCGCGCGTGTTCATGATGTTCGCGCAAACGAAATAGCGCCGGACGCAATCTTTCATCTGAAGCTGCCGGCAGAAATGTCGGCAGCTTCTTTTTTGGGAATTACACCCGCCTACATCTGGCCGGACGGCTTGTCCAAGTCCACGCGGATGCGGATCCTCGGCAACGGTGGCGGCTGGCTCACTGCCTCCGCAAACTCCTTCAGACGTCGCGCACCAAATTTGCCCTCCGGTGAATCCGGGTGATCGCGCACCAGTTCTTCCAGCACCCGGCGGGCAGATTCGCGATCGTGTCCGATATGCATATGCCAGCCCGCAATTGCTCCCAACCACGCTGCCTTCTGTTGCGATGTGGCCTCGGGCATTTGCAACAGGGTTTGAAACTGTTCAACCCCGGCAGCCAGTTGATCCAGGTTCTCAGCCAGCAACCGGCCGAGCCGCTCGCGCACCTGCAGGTCGCCCGGGTTCTCCCGCAACCGCTCACGCAGTTGTCTCGCCAGTCCCTCGGCCCGCTCGCGCGGCATGATCTCTCTTTGCGCACCCACCGTCTGCGCGCTGTCCGAAAGCGGCGGCAAAGCGACGGGGCGATGCGCGCGCTGCTCCAACAGTTCCTCGCGCGAGCGCGGGAGCGCCCGAAGGCGCAACTCAGCCATGTGCGCGAGATGAGTCCCGGGCATCCGGTTGCAAACGGCGAACAATGCCCGGCGCGCGGCGTCCGGATCATCGCCGATGTTGAGCTGCCAGTCGGCAAGCTTGTGCAACGCCACGGAGATGTCTGAGTTCGTCACATTCGGTTGATTACAAATCTCCAGCACGGTTTGTTCGGCTTCTTCAAGGTCGCGGTACTCCTCGGCGTAGATCTTTGCGAGCATCAACCAGCCGTTGAAATCATTCGGATGCCGCTCGAGCTGGTTGATGATCTCCCACTCGGCTTCGGAGTATTTACCGAACTTCATCTTCGCGATCGCCCGCGCATACATCGGCGGCAGCTCCGGCTTTTTCATCACGTCCGGGGTGTAGGCGGCGATGGGCAACAACACCAGCGTCAGCGCCAGGCCGAACGTGAACCAGCCACCCATCCAGAAGATGAACAGTGCCGGCAGGATCGTCACACACGTCCAAGTGACACAGTAGCCGCGGAAGATGCCTTTTCCATCCGCCGGCATGCCGCGCACGGAGTGGTACACCAGCAACCCCAGCGAACTCGCCGCCCAGTAGGACGCGATTGCGAACATCCCCGCCATGCTCACCACGAGCAAAGGCCAGAGCCAGGGTTCTTGCGCGTTCTGCGCTTCCTGCACCGATGGCATGAGCGGTTGGATGAGGCCCAGGAATCCACAGTTGAATCCCACCCAGAGCACAAAAGGAAACGCGAGACCCTTCACCGCTGCCGGCGTCACCCACCGCAACGCCGCGCGCCAGGGATGATCAGGCGCCAGCCGGTAAATGACGAACCCGACCGCCGCCATGAACACGGCGGCAATCCCCAGCATTGTCACTACCATCAACGGTGCGATGATGATCATGGCTCACGTTCGGGTGCGGTTGCGGAGGGTGCTGGTTGGTGCCGACGGAGGGGGTCGAACCCACACATCCTTCCGGATACCAGATTTTGAGTCTAGCGCGTCTGCCAATTCCGCCACGTCGGCCACCAGTCCAAGCATTGTATTTGGCGATGAACCGAAGTAAATCCTGTTTTGACTTTACTTCGGTGGAAGCCAGCCGAATCATGAATGCCAATCCCACTGCTCACGATGAACGCCAAGGGCTCATTTTGCATGCGCGCATCGCGCCGCGAGATTTTGGCGGTTGATTATGACCGGTCGACAGTGACCAGTTTGAACCGGAGTCAGTCGTCAGATCTTTCCCGACTTCACCCATGAAACGATTTTTCCGATTCCCGCGACGACTCCGGTCAAAACTTGCCGTCCTACACGTCGTGTGCGTCTTCGATTCGCTTTCAGCCATGGCACAACTGGATTCTGGTTTTGATCCGGGTGCCAACGGGCCGGTTTTTGCCTTGGTCATGCAACCCGATGGAAAAATGGTGGTGGGTGGCGATTTTCCGAGTCTGGCTGGCTTGCCCTGCGCCAGCCTTGCGCGGCTTAACTCCGACGGCACTTTTGACGCTGGGTTCAACCCGGTCGTCGGCGGCGATGGTTTTGCGGTGGTGTACGCCTTGGCGGTCCAGCCGGATGGAAAAATTCTCGTCGGTGGCGATTTCACGACGCTGGGCGGAAAGCCGCGAACCAGCCTGGGCCGGCTCAATGCGGACGGTACGGTGGATGACTCCTTCGTTCCGCAGGTGGGTGGCGACATTCCAATCGTGTATGCCCTTGCTTTGCAGTCTGACGGAAAGATCATCGTGAGTGGCGGCTTTACGATGCTCGCCGGCCAGACGCGCAATTACATCGGCCGGCTCAATACCAACGGCACACTGGACACGGGCTTCAATCCCAATGCGGACTGGTTTGTGGGGGCACTGGCGTTGCAAGCCGATGGGAAAATTGTCATCGGAGGGGCGTTTGGTACCGTGGGTGGTCAACCGCGGGCGAGCATTGCCCGCCTCAGCGCGACGGGCAGCCTCGACACCGCGTTCAACCCGGGAATCAGTGGCGATATTGACGCCTCGGTATTCTGTCTCGCCGTGCAGGCCGATGGAAAAATCCTCGTGGGTGGCGACTACACCGCGCTGGGCGGACAAAGCCGGGACAACTTGGGCCGGCTGAACACGAACGGCACGCTGGACACGTTCAATCCGGGGGCCAGCGGAGCGGTCATGACACTGGCGGTGCAAACGGACGGCAAGATTCTGGTGGGTGGCGATTTCACGACGCTGGCGGGCGGCGCCCGCGCGCGATTTGGGCGCTTGCTCACTGATGGTTTCTTGGACGCAACGCTCGATGCGGGTGTCAACGGTATTGCCATTGATTTTCCAGCTGTCCTCGCACTCGCGCTGCAAACCGATGGTCGCATCCTGCTCGGCGGCAGCTTCACCAACGTTGCTGGAGGGAATCGGGCTAATCTCGCACGGCTAAACAACCCGGATGCGGCGACCCGATCTCTGAATTACGCTGGCGCGACCATCACCTGGTTGCGCGGTGGTGGCAGTGCGGAAGCGGTGTGGACCACATTTGAACACGGTTCGAATGGTGTGGCCTGGACGAGCCTGGGCGCCGGCGTCCGGACCAACGGGGGTTGGGTGAAAACGTCCGCGTCTGTGCCGGCGGGTCGCACAATTCGCGCCCGCGGACTGATCGCCAGCAGTGGCATCAATGCCTGGATGGCAGAATCGTATCTCGGGAAGCCGTTGTTCATTTCGCAACCGGTGAACCGGACAAACAACTTCGGCACCACCGCCACGTTTGAAGTGAATGGGGCAGGAACGGAGCCGCTCAGCGTGCGTTGGTTTCGCAACGGTGTTCCGCTGACTGACCAAGGCAACGTGTCCGGTGCCACTACGCGCATCCTCACCCTGAGCCTGGTGGCCAACGCCGATGAAGCCAGCTACACCGCCGTGGTGACCAACGTGTCCGGCAGCATCACCAGCAGCGTGGCAACCCTGACTGTGAATGACCCGTTCATCACCCAGTCGCCGGTCGGGGCGGCACGCAGCGTGGGGGGCAACGTGACATTCAGCGTCACCGCCATCGGCACGCCGACATTGAATTATCAGTGGCAGCGCAACGGCGCCCCGGTGGCGGGGGCGACCAACACGTCGCTCTCACTATCCAACCTGACCGGTGGTGACGCCGGGACCTACGCCGTCGTGGTGAGCAATGCGGGCGGTAGTGTCAGCAGCACGCCGGTGGTGCTCACCGTGAATAGCATCACCGGCGACACCACGTTCAACCCTTCCTTCAACGCGGCAGTATTCGCGCTGGCGGCGCAACCCGATGGCAAGGTCGTCGTGGGCGGCGCTTTTACCTCGGCCAACGGACTGACGCGCAACCGGCTCGCCCGGCTGAACCCCGACGGGTCGCTTGACTCTGCGTTCACTCCTTCTGCAGACGGCACCGTCTATGGGCTCGCGGTCCAGCCGGATGGAAAAATCCTCGTGGGCGGAGATTTCATCTCCATTGACGGCGTGACCCGTGGGCGCATCGCCCGGCTCAATTCCAGCGGTACGTTGGACACGAACTTCAACCCGGTGGCCGTCAGTTTTTTTGATCTCTTCACCGTCGTTGAGTGTCTCGCGCTTCAGGCGGACGGCAAAATCCTGATCGGCGGCGTCTTTGATACCGTGGCCGGCAGTGAGCGCATCAACATCGCCCGGCTCAACACCACTGGCACGGCGGATTCGTTCAATCCCGGGTTGAGCATCTACGCCAACTCCCAGCCATTCTATTCGCTCGCGGTCCAGCCGGATGGAAAAATCCTTTGCGGCGGACTCTTCGAAGAACTCGGCGGTCAGCCGCGGACGAACATCGGTCGGGTCACCTCTTCTGGATCATTGGACACCGCGTTCAATCCTGCCGTGGACGGTCCGGTGCATTCATTCGCGTTGCAGGCCGATGGAAAAATTCTCGTGGGTGGCGCCTTCACCAGTCTCGGCGGTGTGGCCCGCGCGAATATTGGACGGTTGAATACCAACGGCACCATTGACGCCACCTTCAACCCGACCGCCAGTGGCCAGGTCAGCACCATCGCCGTGCAGGCCGACGGGAAAATTCTTGTGGGTGGCGCCTTCACCAGTCTCGGCGGCCAGACCCGTAATCGTATTGCGCGGTTGCTGCCTGATGGCACGTTGGATGGGTCATTCAATCCTGGCGCGAATAGCAGCGTACATGCGCTCGCCGTGCAACCAGATGGAAGAATTCTCGCAGGCGGGAATTTCAGTTCGCTAGGTAGCCAGACGCATCTGTGCCTGGGCCGGCTTCACAACAACGGCGCGGCAACCCAGGCACTGGCTTACGCTGGCACCACCATCACCTGGTCGCGGGGCGGTACCGTGCCCGAAGTGGGACGCTCGACGTTCGATCATTCAGCGGACGGGGTGACCTGGACGAGCATCGGCGCCGGCACACGCATCACAAACGGCTGGCAACGCACCGGTTTCTCCCTGCCCGCCGGGCGCACCATCCGCGCCCGCGGTGACGTGGCGGCCGGCTATCACACTGCTTCTGGCTGGGCGACAGAATCCTATTACGGCAAACCTGTCATCGTCACCCAGCCGTCGAATCAGACCAATGGCGGCACCACGACCGCGTTTTTCCGCGTGGCCGTGGGCGGCAGCGAACCGATCGCCATTCAATGGCAGAAGAACAGCACCAATCTCGTCAATCAGGGCAACGTCACCGGCGTCACCAGCAATCTGCTCATGCTGGCAAATGTGTTGCGGGCGGATGAAGGCGCGTATCGCGTGGTAGCCAGCAACAGCTTTGGTAGCGTCACCAGCCAGGTGGCAACGCTCACGGTGGTGAATCCCGCCATTGGCACTCATCCCGTGGATACTTACCGCAGCCTAGGCGGCACCGCCACGTTGACGATCACCGCGCAAGGTACGCCGCCCCTAACATACCAGTGGTATCGCAATGGTGTAGCTGTGCCCGGCGGAACGGGCGCTTCGCTGAACTTGCTGAATCTGTCTTTGGCTGACGCCGGCCAATACACAGCCGTGGTCAGCAATTCCGATGGTAGTGCCACGAGTTTGCCGGCGTTGCTGACGGTGAACGGTGCCACCACCGACACCGCTTTCAATCAGGAGGTGGGCAGCGGCTTCTACGACTACGTCAATGCCACGGTGGTGCAAGCGGACGGAAGGATTGTCGTTGGGGGCGATTTTCTGGACCTGGCCAGCCAAGCGCGTGATCGGATCGCCCGGATCAATGCCGATGGCACCCTGGATGACGGCTTCAATCCCGGGGCTGACGCGCCTCCAGTCGGCGAGCAGTCTGAGTTTCCCACCGTGGACACGATGGCCATGCTGCCAGATGGAAAAATAATGGTCGGCGGACTATTCACCTTGATCGATGGCCAGAGCCGCAATCACCTCGGTCGCCTCAATCCCAACGGCACACTCGATTCCAGTTTCACGGCGGGCGTGACTCGCAGCGAGGGCGTTTCGCCTTACGTCAACACGCTGGCGCTGCAAAGCGACGGGAAGATCATCATCGGTGGTTACTTCGCGAACCTGGCCGGCACCAGCCGTAACAACTTTGGCCGGTTGAATACCAACGGAACGTTCGACACCGGGTTCAGCGCCTCTGCGAATGACGAAGTCCTTTCCCTCGCCATCCAACCGGATGGCAAGGTGCTCGCCGGCGGCTTTTTCACCACCTTGGCGGGCTCCAGCCGGAGTTACCTTGGTCGCGTGAATGCCACTGGCTCGAGCGATACCACGTTCAATCCCGGCGCCAACGGCTACGTCTATGCGCTGGCGGTACAACCCGACGGCAAGATTCTGGTTGGCGGCGAGTTTACCACCCTGGGCGGCCAGGCTCGTAATTACATCGGGCGACTGAACACGAACGGTACGATTGACACGGCTTTCAATCCGGGCGCCAGCTCAACCGTCAAATCCATCGTCCTTCAGGCCGATGGGAAGATTCTGGTCGGCGGCACCTTCACCCGCATGGGTGGACTCCTCCGCAGCTTCCTCGCGCGGCTTCATCCGGATGGTACGGTGGACTTGACCTTCAATCCGGGCGCGACCAGTCCCGGCGGCGGTTACTTGACCATCCAACCCGACGGCAAGATCCTCCGCGGCGGTAGCGCTTCCTACACGATCACCCGCATGCATAACACCGAGCCGGCGACGCAGAACTTGAGCCACAGCGGCACTACACTTACCTGGGCGCGCGGCGGCACCAGCCCGGAAGTCTGGCGCACGACTTTCGAGCGCTCGACTGATGGCGTAAGCTGGACGAGTCTCGGGGCCGGACTGCGCATTCCTGGTGGCTGGCAATTATCCGGGGTCTCGCTGGCCACCAACCATCTAGTGCGGGCGCGTGGTTATGCGAGCGGCGGATTCCAGAACGGTTCCGGATGGTTTACCGAATCCTTGCTCATTCCGGGCGCGTCCATTCGTGCGAATCTGGTTCGCAACGGTAACTCGCTGCTCCTGACCTGGACTGGCGCCCAACCGCCTTATCAAGTCCAGCAATCCACCAACTTGGCCAATCCCAACGCCTGGCAGAATGTCGGCACACCCGTGCAGACGAATTCGATGACGCTGCCCATCAGCGCCGGCTATCAGTTCCTGCGCGTTCGCACGCAATGATGTGGAGTCCGCTGGCTCCTTGTCAGCAGTAGTGGCGCCGCATGAAGCCCGTTCGTGGCCGCAATGAAAGTTCCGAATCCAACCCGCCGCGAAGCAGCATTGCCAAGCCGCGCCTCGTCGCGCAACCTGCGCCCCTGTGAGTAATCTCGATAATCTCGACGAACTGATGAGTTGCCGGCTCGATACCGGACGCAAGGCGGTTGAACCCTGCTCCATCGTCATCTTCGGCGCGAGCGGCGACCTGACCGCGCGCAAACTCATTCCCGCCCTCTATCATCTCTATAAAGACCAGCAGATGCCGCCGGCGTTCCGCATCATCGGCTTTGCGCGCCGCGAAAAGACCGACGACTCCTGGCGGACCGAACTCCGCACCGCGTTGGACCAGTTTTCCCGCACCAAGCCGGTGGACGACGCTGTGTGGCAGAAGTTTTCCGCCAACGTGCATTACTGCATGGGCGACATCACCGATGCGGCCGCGTATCAGAAACTGGAGAAACAACTCAGCGGTTTCGGCACACCGGCGTTGCGAAGCAATGTGTTGTTCTATCTCGCCACCATGCCCAGCCAGTTCGGGCAGGTGGTCGAACAATTGCACGCGGTGAAACTCCTGCAACGTCACGCCACCGAAGGCTGGCAACGCGTCGTCGTAGAGAAGCCCTTCGGTCACGACCTGCGTTCGGCCCATGCGCTGAACAGCGAACTCACCCGTTTCGCGCACGAGCAGCAGATTTTCCGCATTGACCATTACCTCGGCAAAGAAACGGTGCAGAACATCATGATGTTCCGCTTCTCCAACTCGATTTACGAGCGCCTCTGGAATCGCGAATCCGTGGACCACGTGCAGATCACCGTCAGCGAAAAGCACAGCGTCGGCGGACGGGGCGGTTACTACGAGGAAGCCGGCGCACTGCGCGACATGGTGCAGAACCATCTCTTGCAGGTGATGTCGCTCGTGGCGATGGAGCCGCCGGTATCGCTCGAAGCCGAAGCCATCCGCGACGAAAAGGTGAAGCTGCTCAAATCCATCCGCGCGCTCCGGCCCGAGGACGTCGCGAAGAATGTGGTGCGCGGGCAATACTTCGCCGGCGTGCTCGACGGCAAACCCGAACCGGGCTATCGCCAGGCGGAAAAGGTGAAACCGGAGTCCAACGTCGAGACCTACGTGGCGATGAAGCTGTTCGTGGACAACTGGCGCTGGTCCGGCGTGCCGTTCTATCTGCGCACCGGCAAATGCCTGCCGCTCGGCGCGAGCGAAGTGCGCATCCAGTTCCGCCCCACGCCCAACGTGTTGTTCTCCGCCGTCTGCGGCGGCAAACTCGACGCCAACGCGCTCACGCTCCGCCTCCAGCCGAACGAGGGAATCTCACTGCGCTTCAACGGCAAAGTTCCCGGCACGAGCGTCGGCGTGCGGCCCGTGCGGATGCATTTCAGTTACGACGCCGAGTTTGGCGCTTACACACCGGAAGCCTACGAACGGCTGCTGCTCGAAGCGATGGTGGGCGACGCCACGCTGTTCATCCGCCGCGACGAGGTCGAGACCGCGTGGCAGATCGTGGACTCCATCCGCGCCGGCTGGCAGGACAAGCCGCTGACGAACCGCGAATTCTACGCTGCCGGCACGTGGGGACCGATCGCCGCCGAGGAATTAATCGCCCAAAGCGGCCACACCTGGCGCGACCCGCAGCCGTTGAAGTAGCTTGGTTCAGAGCAGCGCCAGCGCTCGATCCAGTTCCGCGTCCGAGTTGTAGAAGTGCGGGGAGAAGCGGATGTATTTCTGTCCCTTCCGGTCCGCCCGCAGCGAGCCAACGACACCATTCTCAACCAGCTTCTGATGTAGCGCGGGCAAATCCGTTCCGGGTTTGTGGAATGAGACGATGCCGCTAGCGTTCTCCGCTGGCACGTCGCCTTGCACCACGGTGTAACCCTTCGCACGTAACGCTGGCACGAGCTTCGCCCGTTTGCGGAGCAGTTCTGCGGCGATGTTGTCCACGCCCACTTCCGCAATCAAATCCATGGCCGCCATCAGGCCGACCAGCCCCAGCAGATTCTGCGTGCCGACCTCGAACTTCTTCGAACCGCTGCGCCAGTTGAGTTGTTCCTGCGCCACGAAGTCCGGGCAACGCACGTTGTGCCAGCCGTAAACCGGCGGGTTGATGAACTGCTGCACCTCCTTGCACACGTAGAGCATCCCCGCGGCGCAGGGTCCGAGCAGCCATTTGTGCGCGTCCGCCGCCAGCAGGTCCACGTATTCCACGGTGGTCGGAAACGCACCAACCGTCTGGATCGCGTCGAGGCAGAACAGAATATTGCGTTCGCGCAGAAACTTGCCGATGGCGGCGTGATCGATCCGGTAACCGCTGATGAAATGACACGACGCCAGCGACACCAGCCGCGTGTTCTCGTCCACCTGCCCTATCACATCCATCGGGCGGATGACGCCGAGTTCGCGGATGTTCATCAGCCGCACCTCGACACCTTTTTCCGCCAGCGCCAGCCACGGATACACGTTAGACGGGTAGTCGTCGAAGTAGATGAGAATGTTGTCGCCGCGCCGGAACTTCAGTCCGCTGGCAATGAGGCTCAAGCCCAGCGACGTCGGCCCGACAAACGCGACTTCATCCGGCTGACAATTCAAAAGGCCCGATACTTTTTCGCGCGCCGTGGTCATCACACCGGGCCAGAGAAATTCCTCCTGATCGCCCGTGGTGCATTTGCGCGCGTAATCCGCGATGGCCTCGCCCACGCGCCGCGGCAACGGGCAATCGCCCGCATGTCCGAGGAACACCTTGCTCGTAGCGACGGGGAATTCATGCTGCCGCAGTTCCTCGTTTGCTAAGATCTCCGCAATCGTCATGCAGGAAAGCTATCTTCCCAACCCGCTGTCGCAAAGTTTGAAAGCACGGCAACCGTGGCATTGCACGAGCCCCCAAAAGACTAGAAGCGTAAGAACGGAGCCACGGCCGCCTCGCCAAACAAATAAAGCCCTAAAAAATCAATTGCCGCCGAAGGGGGACGCGTTATGGTGATTAACAGGCAAAGAGACCCACGCGAAGCCTGAGGAAGACCATGAAAGCTCAATCTGTTTTTCCCCGATTCTTTCCCTTCGCACTTCCCATCGTCTGCACGTTCACGGCAATGGCTCAAGCGCCCGACATCACCGTGCAACCCGTGCCGCAGACGGTTCAAGTGGGAGATGGCGTAACGTTCAGCGTCACTGCCACCGGCGCCGCGCCGCTCTACTACCAGTGGAAGTTTGGCGCGACAAGTCTTCCCGGCGCGACGACGAATCCGCTCGTGCTGCCGGCAGTGTCTTTTGCCGACGCGGGCAACTATTCCGTGGTGGTCAGCAACAGTGTCAGCACAGCGGTCAGTGCAAAGGCGGCGCTTACAGTGGTGCCGAGCGGGATATGGGCTTGGGGCGACTCCAGTCTCGATAAGCTCGTCATTCCCACTTGGCTCAGCAATGTCGTCGCCGTGTCAGGTGGAGTTTTTCCTGTGACGGCTATAAGCACCAATGGCAGTCCCACCTCGTGGGGGTCGGATTGTTGCTTTGGCTACACGAACGCGCCCAGTAATTTGAATGACTGCGTGAAGGTGGCCTGTGGTTTTTATCACAGCCTCGTGATGAGAACTAATGGAACAACTGAATGCTGGGGAAGCACGATGCCTGGTGGAGAGTGCGCGCAGTATTTCGGCGAGTGGACTGGAATTGTAGATATCTCGGCGGGCCATCGATGGGGAGTGGCTTTGAGAACCAATGGGACGATCGCACTGGCAGGTTGGCCGGATATCGGCAATCCCGTCTTCCCGGGCGGTTTTCCCGTCCAAAACGGCACTGCGGTTGCGGCAGGATCGGATTACCTGATCACGCTCCGGGGCGACGGCATGGTTCAGTCGTGGGGCAGCACGACGAATGTGCCTACGGGCTTGAGCAGTGTGGTGGCGGTGGCTTGCGGCGATGTTCACAGTTTGGCGCTGCGGGCCGACGGCACCCTGGTTGCGTGGGGAAGCAATGCGTTTGGGCAGACGAACGTGCCAGCCGGGTTGAGCAACGTGATCGCCATCGCTTGTGGAAAGGACCACAGTCTCGCCTTGCGGAACGATGGCGTCCTGTTTGCGTGGGGAAAAAACAATTACGGCCAGACGAATATTCCCGCCTATGTTCAATCCGTTGGCGGCATTGGCACAGGCCCCGCGGCTGATCTCAGCCTCGCGTTTCCTGCCAAGGGCGCGCCGTTCATCAACTCCCGGCTGGCGAATCAAGTTTGGAACCAGCTCTCGCCACCGACGACGGTGTATTGGCGCGTGCAAGCCACCGGCGCCCGCCCGCTCAGCTACCAATGGAAACGCAATGGCGTGGATGTATCCGGCGGCACCAACGCCGTGCTGACCGTGACTGACATCGCGAGCAATCAGGGTGATTACACCGTCGTTGTCAGCAATGCGCTCGGCACCGCGACGATTCCGGCGGCAAAACTCCAAGTCACTATTCCGCAAACCCCGCTGCAAGCGGCTCTGGATAATTATCTCAATTGGACCAACGGAGGTAATGGCGCGTGGTATCTGCAAAGCACGCAGACACACGACGGCGTGGACGCGGCCCGCAGTGGAGCGATTGGTAACAGTCAGGAATCGTGGCTGGAAACGAGCGTGAACGGACCGGGCTACCTGTCCTTCTGGTGGCGCACCTCATCGGAAGCGGATTTCGACTTTCTGGAATTCCGTCTCGATTCAGTTCTGCAACCCGGGAGGATTTCTGGTGAAACAGCCTGGCAACAGAAAATCGTGAACGTTTCTGCCGGTCCACACACGCTGCGCTGGCGTTACACCAAGGATACCGCTGACAGCGCCGGCTCGGATGCCGGCTTCCTCGACCAGGTTTCATTTTCCAGTTCACTGCCGCCGCTCACGCTGGCCAATCCGGCCAAGCTGCCTAACGGCTCGTTCCAATTCAGTTTCACCAGCGCTGCCGGCACACCGTTCACGGTGCTGGGTTCAACCAACGTGGCGCTGCCACTCGGAAGCTGGAGCGTGCTGGGCGCGCCAACGGAGCCGAGCGCCGGCCAGTTCCTATTCAACGATCCATCAGCCACGAACAGTATCCGCAGCTTCTATCGCGTGCGCTCACCGTAATTCCGGCACGAATCGAGAGTTGAATTCGCGGCGCGTTCTCCGCACCCTCGCCGCGTGAGCCATCTGTCCCGTGCCCGCGAAGTTTTCGATATTGAACTGGCCGCCCTCAGATCCGTGCGGCGGCTGCTTGACGATTCATTTGATCAAGCTGTGAACCTGATCATGGACGCGCTGAGCCGGCGCGGAAAAATCGTCATCGTCGGCATCGGCAAATCCGGCAATGTCGGCAGCAAGATCGCCGCGACGCTGACCAGCACAGGTAGCACTGCCGTGGTGCTCAACAGCGTGGATGCGCTGCATGGCGATGTCGGCATCGTGAATGACGGCGATGTGATCCTGGCGCTGAGTTACTCCGGCGAATCTGACGAACTGCTCAACCTGCTGCCCGCGCTGAAACGCTTTTCCGTGAAGATCATCACGATGACTGGTAGTCCGAAATCTTCGCTCGCCCGGTTCAGCGACGTGGTGTTGAACGTCCGTGTCCCGCGCGAAGCGTGCCCGTTCAATCTCGCACCCACGTCCAGCACCACCGCCACACTCGTCATGGGCGACGCGCTGGCCATGGCCGTGCTCGAGGCACGTGGATTCACGCAAAAGGATTTCGCCAAGTATCATCCCAGCGGCGCCATCGGGCGCGCCATGCTGATGCGTGTGGGCGATATCATGCGGGCCGGCGAACGCAACGCCGTGGCCAGCGAATCGTTGAGCGTGAAAGACTCGTTGCTGGTGATGACCAAGGCCAAATCCGGCAGCCTGGCCGTGGTGAACGCCCGCGGCAAACTGGTGGGCGTGTTCACCGACGGCGATTTCCGCCGGAAGATGTCCACCGACGATGATCTGCTGACCCGCCCGCTCAAATCGGTGATGACGCCCAAGCCCATCTGCATCCGCGACTCTGCGCTGGCGGTGGAAGCACTGAAGGTTTTTAACGAGCGCAACATCGACGACTTGATCGTGGTGAACGCGAAACACGAGCCGGTCGGCCTGGTCGATTCACAGGATTTGCCGAAACTGAAAATCATGTAGAACTGGCGGCACGCTTGTTTCAAACTCCAATCCCATGCGAACCCTCTTCTGTCTGGCTGCTGCGCTCACTTTGATGACCACCGCCTGTTCCACCATGAAGCCCAAAGCCGCTGCCGGCGATCTGCCCGCGCAGTCACTCAAATGGAAATCCGCACGCGCAGGCGAGATGAAATACCTGCTCTACGTGCCGGCGGATTACGACGCCAAGAGCGGCAAGCGCTGGCCGTTGATGCTCGCCCTGCACGGCGCCGGCGAGCGCGGCACAAATGTCCAACGCGTGGCGATTCACGGCCCGATGAGTCTGGTGAAGAAGGGAACGAACTTCCCGTTCATCATCGTGGCGCCGCTGTGCCCGGCGGGCGAGCGCTGGCAGAACGATTCGCTCAGTTTGTTGCTGGACAATGTCACCCAGAAACTCGCCGTGGATGCAAAGCGGGTTTATCTGACCGGCCTGAGCATGGGCGGTTACGGCACGTGGAGTCTCGGCATCACCCAACCCGAGCGCTTCGCGGCCATCGTGCCGATCTGCGGCGGCGGAACGATGATCGATGTCATCCTGGGCAGCCGGGACAAAACGCAGGCCTTGAAATCGCTGCCGGTGTGGGCGTTCCACGGCGCAAAGGACAATGTGGTTCCGCTCGCTGAATCTGAGCGCATGGTTGACTCGTTGAAGAAGCTTGGCGTGAAAGAAGTGAAACTGACGGTTTATCCGAACGCCGAGCACAACTCCTGGACCGAAACCTACAACAATCCCGAACTCTACGAGTGGCTATTGAAGCACCAGCGGTGAACCCTTGCAGCCACCGGGTCCGCTTCTGGCTTGACGCTTGCTGCGATTGAACAGCTGGCAGGCCAATCTCAAGTTTTTTATTTCGCTGCCAGAACTTTTCCCGCTGGAAAAATTCCCCCGCCGAAAACATGTTTTGGTCATCCAATGCGGCACGAAGGCTGCAGGCATTGACCTGATGAATCAGTGGGCGACAAGACCGGAACTCGCGCAGGACGCCGCCGAATGGCTGGGCGAAGCGCACCCGCTCGTCGAGCAACTCGGTTCGGCGGACGGTTTGGTGTCGTTGCACACGTTTGCGACTTCGCTCATGGCGCGACCGGTCAACAGCCTGCCGGCCTTGCGCGATTTCCTGAGTTGCTATCAGGAACAGATCCTTCTGCCACACGAACTGCCCGCCATCCGCGACGCCTACCATCATGCCGCCCAAAACCACGCACGCGAACTGGTGGCGCTCGACCAGCAACTTTCCCGCGAGCCGATGTTGCGTGACTTCGCTTCCGCCAGCCGCCGCGTCGGCCAGGCCCAGCTCCAACGATTGCGCCCGCTGCGGGATGAACGGATCGTCCAGCGTTATTTGCACGCGCTCGATAATGGCGAAGCCCATGGCTGGCACACGCTGGTTTACGGGATGACGCTGGTGGTCTATTCGCTTCCGCTGCGTCAAGGCCTGCTGGGTTATGCGCAACAAACCACGCGTGGATTCATTCACGCCGCGGCGAAATCACTCAACGCAACCGAGGCTGAGTGCCGCGACCTGTTCGACGAACTGTGCGCGCCGCTACCGGTGGCAGTTGAATCACTGATCACCAAGGCGGTCGCAGCGTAGTGCGAGCTTCATTTTAGCCTTGGGTTCTTCGATTGAATTGACGAAAACTCCCCGATGTCGCCAGTCCTGATCCTCGCCTGCGTCGGCGGATACTTTGCGTTCTTGTTGTTGATCGCCTGGTACACCAGCCGCAACGCCGGCAACAACGCTTACTTCCTCGGCAACAAGGCATCGCCGTGGTACGCCGTCGCGTTCGGACTGATCGGCGATTCGCTTTCCGGCGTCACATTCATCTCCGTGCCCGGCAAGGTGGCGGCAGATAAATTCTCGTATCTGCAGATCGTCTTTGGCTACATCGTCGGCTACATCGTCATCGCGGAAATCCTGTTGCCGCTTTATTACAAGCTGAACCTCACGTCCATCTACGGTTACTTGCGGCAACGTTTCGGCCCGAACTCGCAGAAGATCGGCGCCGTTTTTTTCCTCCTGTCACGATTACTTGGCGCCGCGGCACGGCTTTACCTGGCGGCGAACGTCTTTCAGGTATTTGTCTTCGGTCAGTGGGGTGTGCCGTTCTGGCTGACGGTCAGCGTTATCATCGCGCTCATATTGCTCTACACCTATCGCGGCGGCATCAAGACGCTTGTCTGGACGGATACGTTTCAGTCCACGTTTCTGCTTCTGGGCGTGATATTATCCATCGTCGCCATCGCGCGCGAACTCGACTTGGGGCTCGGCGGATTGATCGCAACCGTAAAGAACAGCGAGATGTCACAGATGTTCTTCTGGGACTGGCGTGGCACGAACTATTTCTGGAAGCAGTTTTGCGCGGGCGCGTTCATTGCCATCGCGATGACCGGTCTCGACCAGAACATGATGCAAAAGAATCTGAGCTGTCGCTCGCTCGGCGCCGCGAAGAAGAACATCTACGCCTTCACGAGCGTCATGGTGCTGGTGAATCTGCTGTTCGTATCGCTCGGCGTGTTGCTGTATCAATACGCCCGCACGAAGGGCTTGGAAATTCCGGCACGCACGGACGATCTTTTCCCCACGCTTGCGTTGCATCAGCTCGGCGCGTTTGCAGCCGTGGTGTTCGTCGTCGGCCTGACGGCGGCCACGTTTTCCAGCGCGGACTCCGTGCTGACGACCCTCACAACGTCCTTCTGCATGGATTTGTTGGGCATGGAAGAGCGGAAGGACCAGACCGACGCGCAACGCACCGCCACCCGACACAAGGTTCACATCGGTTTCGCCATCGCGCTGTGGCTGGTGATCCTTGGCTTCCAAACCATCAACAGCAAAGCGATCATCGACGCCATCTTCACGCTCGCCAGTTACACCTACGGGCCATTGTTGGGACTGTTTGCGTTTGGCCTGTTCGCCAAGGCTACAACTAATGATCGACTCGTCCCGGTGGTATGCTGCGCATCTCCTTTGATTTGCTGGGTGCTACAGACGAACTCTGCGACCTGGCTGCGCGGTTACAAGATGGGCTTTGAACTGCTCATCCTGAATGGCCTGCTGACTTTTGCCGGGCTTTGGTTGGTTCGGGCAAAACCAGCTGTCTCCGTTGCGCGATGAACCACCACGAACAGTTGCACGCGCTCTTCTCGCGGGCGGAGCCCTTCCTCGCGCTCGCACCGATGCAGGACGTGACTGACGCGGCGTTCTGGAAACTGATGCACCACTACGGCGGCGCGGATGTTTACTGGACCGAATACTTCCGGGTCCACGCCGTGTCGCGACCGGAGAAATGGATTCTCGAGTCCATTGAACAGAACTCAACTGGTCGGCCAGTCATCGCACAGATGATCGGCAACGACATCCCTGCGCTCGTCCGCACCGCGAAGGAACTCCAGCAACTGCCCGTGGCGGCCATTGATCTGAACCTCGGCTGCCCGGCACCCATCGTTTACAAAAAATGCGCCGGCGGCGGATTGCTGCGCGAGCCACAACGCATTGATTCCATCCTCGGTGCATTGCGGGAGGCAGTGAGCATCAAGTTCACCGTGAAGACGCGGGTGGGTTTTAATTCGCCGGTCGAATTCGCCACGCTGCTGCCAATCTTTGCAAAGCACTCGCTCGATCTCCTGACTGTCCACGCCCGCACGGTTTCGCAGATGTATCGGTTGCCGGTGCATTACGATTTGATCCGCCAAGCGTCGGAAACCATGCCGGGTCCGGTCTGCGCCAATGGCCACGTTTACTCTGCTGATCAAGCGCTGGATGTTCTCGCACAAACCAAAGCCCGCGGGCTGATGATCGGTCGCGGTGTGATCCGCAGTCCGTGGCTGTTCAACCAAATCCGCCAGCGGCTGCGCGGCGAGCCGGTCGCGTATCCCACCGGCCGAGAAGTGCTCAACTACATCGAAGCACTCTGGAAGTCTCAGGCGACGTTTGATGCACCAGAGAAAATCCAATGCGAGCGGATGAAGAAATTCATGAATTACCTCGGTGAAGGGGTTGACCTGCAATTTCTTCATCAGATCCGGCGCTCGCAAATGCGGGAGGATTTCTTCCGCATTTGCCGGGAATATTTTGATCACGACCAGCCCATGAAGCTTGAACCTGCTGATGCAGCCCCTGAACCGGCGGCTACAGGGCCGGGTTGATTTTATAGTTTCACCCGGCCCGCAGGCCCGGCAAAATCCAGACCGTCAAACGCAACCAATTTTGAAAGGCACGATATGAACAAGATGCATGAAATCGATTACGAGGTTCACGGCGACGCGATGCAGTTCGTCGAGATCGAACTCGATCCCAACGAAGCCGCCATCGCCGAGGCCGGCGGCATGATGTACATGGACGACGGCATCGAGATGGAGACCATCTTCGGTGACGGCTCGCAACAGAACACCGGCTTCATGGGCGCACTGCTCGGCGCCGGCAAGCGATTGCTCACCGGCGAATCCCTGTTCATGACCGTGTTTCAAAATCGCGGCCTGGGCAAGAAGCGCGTGGCGTTCGGCGCGCCGTATCCGGGCAAGGTCATTCCCACACACCTCGCGGAGATCGGCGGTGAACTCATCGCGCAAAAGGACTCCTTCCTGTGCGCGGCCAAGGGCGTAAGCGTCGGCATCGCGTTCAACAAGAAGATCGGCGCCGGGTTGTTCGGCGGTGAAGGTTTCATCATGCAACGACTGCAAGGTGATGGCTGGGCGTTTCTCCACGCCGGCGGCAATATCCGGGAGCGCATCCTGGCGCCGGGTGAAACTCTGCGGGTGGACACCGGTTGCATCGTGGCGTTTCAACCAAGCGTCGCGTACGACATCCAGTTCGTCGGCAAGATCAAGTCTGCGCTGTTCGGTGGCGAAGGTCTGTTCTTTGCGACGCTCCGTGGCCCGGGCAAGGTCTGGTTGCAATCATTGCCGCTTAGCCGCATGGCGGACCGTATCGTGGCGGCTTCGCGCGCGGGCGGACGGAAGGAAGAGGGCTCACTGCTTGGCGGCTTGGGCAACCTGCTGGATGGCGACAGCTAAGTCGCCCGTCTGGTCGCTCCGCCACAAGCTTGTGCCGGTTTGAACTTCCTCCCAGAATCCGTGTCTTAAGACTCGGAACTCCGCGGGGTCAGGCTGATTCCTCGGCAGCACGAATCGGCCATGAAGATTCTTTGGATTTGCGGACTGCCCTTTGAGGTACAGGAACAGGTGCTGGGTGGCAAAGACCACGGCGCCTACGCCGCGTGGTCGTGGATCATGGGCCATCTACCGCCGCCCCCAGGCGTGGAACTTCACATCGCCTGCCGCACTTCCCGCCATACCGAATACCGCCAGATTGAATATCGCGGCGCGACCTTTCACCTCGTGCCGGTCAGATCACGCGCCCGGGTGTTCTTTCTGTTTCATTTCGACTGGCGTTACTTTCGGGACCTGGCGCAACGCCTCCAGCCCGACGTGATTCACGGCTGGGGAACGGAAGATTGCTACGCCAACACCGCGCTACGGCTCGCGCCGAAAAATCATCTCATCCAGATCCAGGGCTGCATCAACGCCTGCCGCGCCCGTTCACAGATGCACTGGGTCACCCGCTTCTCGGCCATCAGCGAGCGACGCGATCTCGCCCGCGCCCGGTACGTGGTGGCGGAGAATGATTACTCACTGAGTTGCGCCACGCCTTACATCCGCACGGACTCACTCCACATCGTGGAACACCCGTTACGCGCAGAATTTCTCGACGCACCACCCGCTGACGGCAATGCCAAGCAAGTGCTCTATGTCGGCGTGACTGAGGAACGCAAAGGCATCTGGGACGCGCTCGCCGCTTTTCAAGCCGCCGCGCCGGCGGATTGGAAGATGAACATCGTCGGCACCAGCCGCGCACACAACCTCGCCGAACTCAAGCGCCGGTTGACGGCGCCGGAACTCACATCGCGCGTGACGCATCACCGACATCTTCCCGCGAACCGCATAGTTGAACTGATGCAGGCTTCGAGTGTGTTCCTGTTGCCCACATGGGTGGACACCGGCCCCACCACCCTCAAGGAAGCCATGACAATGGGCCTCTGGCCGGTGTGTTTCGATAACACCGGCCCGGCGCATTATCTCCGCAAGTTTCAGTTCGGTACGCTCGCACGTGATTTGGATCGTGCTGATCTGACAGAAAAACTGAAGCAGGTTTTCGTCACCCAGCCGTGGCGTGAGCCGGCTCAATGCGCGAAGATCGAATCCACCATTCGGTCGCATTTTCGTCGCGAACGCATCTGGGATGACCTCCAGAAACTCTACCGGCATATCATCGCTGCCAGCTCATGATTTGCCTGCAAAGATTGAATGAAATGCACCTGCGAGCATCTGTCATCCTTGACGGAACGCGAATTCTCAACTTGTTTCGGGCCAGTCCGTCGCGTATCTAGTGCCCGGTTGCGCCAAGCATGAATAACACTCTCATCGTCGTGCCGACCTACAATGAGCGGGAAAACCTCCCGCGCATGGCGCAGAAACTTCTCAATCTCCCGGTGAAGGTGGATATGCTCGTCGTGGACGACAATTCGCCCGACGGCACCGGCAAGCTCGCTGATGAACTCGCCGCCAAGCATCCTGAGATCCACGTCCTGCATCGCTCGGAAAAGAACGGACTCGGCCGCGCCTACATCGCCGGCTTCAAATGGGCGCTGGATAAGCATTACGAGTTCATCTTCGAGATGGACGGCGATTTCTCCCACAACCCGGACGACATCCCCGCGTTTCTCGAGATGATCCAGAAGGAGAACGGCGATCTTGCGCTTGGTTCGCGCTACGTCAACGGCATCCGCATCATCAACTGGCCGCTGAGCCGCCTGATGCTGAGCAAGGGCGCCGCCACCTACGTGCAATGGATCACCGGCATGCCCATCACCGATCCCACGGGCGGCTACAAATGCTTTCGCCGGCGCGCCTTGAAGGCCATCGATCTCGACCAGGTGCGCTCGAACGGTTACAGCTTCCAGATCGAGATGACGCACAAACTCTGGCGGCAGGGTTACAAGATCGTGGAAGTGCCGATCATCTTCACCGAACGCCTGTTGGGCCATTCCAAGATGTCCGGCCACATCGTGCGCGAGGCCCTGATCCGCGTATGGCAATTGTGGTTTCAGAATGGGTGCCGGCGCAAGCCACGAGGGAAGCGGTCAGAGTAGTTTTTAGATTTTATCTTTGCAGATTCAAGCTGAGGAGGTCTGTTTCGACATACAGCCTGCAGATCTGATTGAAACGGAAACAGAGCCGCTGTCTACGATGAGTGACACTGTTCAAAGAGTTTCCAATTGATGGCGGCGTTGGATGTTGGATTACGCTTTTCTGGTGATAGCCCAACCCGGGGAGTAGCAGACCAGAAAAAACAATTTGTCAGTCTCGATTTTGGTGGCAAGGTAACCACGCGATACAAGTCGTGCTTTAAGGCAGGAAAAAGTTTCCAGGCTGTTTCTTGGTTGTTCCTCTTCGTCCGTATCTTGAGGAGGTGTGTTTCGTGTTGTGCTGTAACAAGCCGGTTGAAGTTGTGAAAGCCAAAGGTGAAACGTGAACAGAATCCCCATTTCGGAAGTGCAGTGGTTGGAATTGGCGAAAGCTTCGAATTACCGCGCTTGTTTGCTGGCCAAGCGCTCGGGAATCTCTGTCCGTCAATTGGAGCGCATCTTCAAAAGGCAATTCAGCAATCAACCTCAGCGGTGGTTGGATCAACAGCGCCTGGCTCAAGCCAAATCAATGCTCCTGGCAGGCAATTCAATCAAAGCAGTGGCGTTGAATCTGGGATACAAACAGTCATCGCACTTCTGCCGCCAGTTCAAAACCGTCAATGAAATGACACCGTCACAATTTGTTTCCATCCGCTTTGCTGAAGGAAGTTGTCGCCGCGAGATAACATGTGTCGCTGTCGGATAACGAGCCCCTGTTGAACAATCTATCGGGCAGGGAGAAATTGCGTGGCGGTCGTAAAAAATCCAAACAAAACAATCCATATGAACCTTCACACTACCAAATTCCTTACTCGTCCGTTCACACCGATGTGCATTTTCTTTTTGATAACCATTTTTCTGTGCGGTCTACCGAGAAATGCGATGGCTGGCTACAATCAGGTCGCAAAAAATTTTAGCCCAACGCTTCCAACATGCGCTTCCGAGAACGCGATTAACTATATGTACGAATGGATTGGCAATTTTAATGGGTATTGTGATTGCGTCCACTTTGGGGCCGAACTCTACGGTTTGACCCTCGAAGAAACAACAGTGGGCTCCACTACAACTAGACATGGCTTTGCTCAAGTCATACGTGACCTCACTTGGAAGGAACCTTGTGAGATTACTCCCGCCGTTGATTATTATTCTTGCAGTCAGAGTCACAACAACACTTTGAGCCCTCAGTTCAGCTCAATAAGCGGCGGCTTTTGCACTGAGGATTATTTGGGTCAGTTCTTTTACCAAATTTTGGATTGGAATGAAACGCAGCTTGGCTATTGGCTCCAAACTGGTGCTGTGGTAACCGAACAATTTGCGGGACCCGGTTGGACAGTGGACTACATTCATCCGGCTTCTTACCCGCTTGATCCGTACGATGTTCAGGCAATTTGTGAATGTGCAGATCCTTTGTGGGATACTAGACGTTCGACGGGTCACAGCGCCGTTTACAAGTTGATTATTCACTTGGATCCCGGGGCTTGTTTGCCTTCGTTAGGATCATTAGGGATTCCAACCTACCTTCCCCCCGGAACCGGTGGAGATGAGAATCGACTTCCCACGGTCGCCATCACCTGTCCAGCAAACGGCACGATCTATCGTGATCCTGCGGATATTGTAATCAAAGCGACGGCATCTGATCCTGACGGTTCAGTTAGCAGCGTCCAGTTCTTTCAAAACGGAACATCTTTAGGAACCGACTCAACTGCGCCGTCGTACTCATGGGACTGGAATGACGTTGAATCAGGAACCTATGTGCTTACAGCAAAGGTCACCGACAACTTGGGCGCCGTGAGTTATTCGGCGCCAATTACAGTGCATGTGGTGGTCGCCGGCCCGATTCACAATCCTGATAACGGCCATATCTATTACCTCGTCGGACCAACGGATTGGGTAAATGCTGAAGCACAGGCCACCAAATTGGGAGGGCACCTGGTAACAATTGACGACGAAGAGGAGAATGAATGGGTCTTAAATACATTTGGCGAATATGGTGCAACTCTTTGGATTGGATTGAATGACTTTGCCGAAGAGGATACTTGGCAGTGGTTCGACGGAACGACGGTAGATTACTAGAATTGGATGTCGGGTGAACCCAATAACGGCGGTGGCTACTATCCGAATGAGGACGGTGTTATCATGGCTGGTCCCACTTATAGCGTTCCGGGCAGTTGGTACGATGGGCCTGTCGATCAAGTCAATATGGCCGTAGTAGAGGTGGTACCCGAAGACTACATAACTGAAGAAGTGATGGTTGGTCCAATCGTTCATCCATGTAACGGCCATACTTACTACCTTTTGAGCCCGATGAGCGCAGCGAGTGCTGAGTCGTTGGCCGTGTCGCTGGGAGGTCACTTGGTGACGATAAATGACGCCGAAGAGAACGCATGGGTACTCGATACATTTGGCTCCTACGATGAGACGCTCTGGATTGGATTAAATGATGTGGCAACGGAAGGCACTTGGCAGTGGTTGGACGGAACGTCTGTCAGCTACTTCAACTGGATGTCTGGCGAGCCCAATAACGGGGGAGGATACTACCCATACAACGAAGACGCGGTCGTCTTAGCCGGTCCGACGTATAGTGTCCCAGGCAAATGGTACGACGGCCCTGGAAACCAGATAAACGCCGCCGTTATCGAAGTCGCACCTTGAGCTGCCTCATGAATGAGAAAGCAATCATTGAGCACTGAGCGTACTGGAGCATCGCGATTGCTCCTGTGCGTGAACCGGAAGTAACGAAAAGCAGGCGTTACCATCTATAATTCTCAAAGTAACAAACGAATTGTTGTCCACAAATTCTGGTGGCTTTCGAGCCACCAGAATCTTTTTTAGACGCCAAATTTGGATTTGAAATCTGGCCACAACCAAGATTTGCCTTATCCTAGCCAACAGATTATCAATCCCACCATGATGACCCTGCTCGTAGGCACAAACAGTCCGGACGGCAAACCGCGCGTCATCTCGAAGAGATTCTTGCAGACCAAAAATCTCGCTACTCGAACTCAACCTCGCGCTATTGAATCGTGGAAGTGCCGATCATCTTCACCGAACGCCTGTTGGGCCATTCCAAGATGTCCGGCCACATCGTGCGCGAGGCTTTGATCCGCGTATGGCAATTGTGGTTTCAGAATGGGTGCCGAAGGAAGCCGCGCGGCAAGAGACCTGACTAGTCTGCGAACCGATTCTTTACAGGTTTCCGTGGTGGTCAAGTAGGTGGCTTCACTATGGCGGTTGAGCCGTGACGAATTACGCTCAGTCCAATCCAACAACGATGATGGACGGAACTGCAGCGGCAGTGAACACGAAAGAGATTAGAATAAGTTCCTGCTCTTGAATTCGGCGCAACGCGTTCGCTGCAATCCAGTCAGAGCCGTGCTCCAGCCAGGTTGTCTTAGAATGATTTGTGACACACACGATTGAGGCGTTTCCTGCTCTTCCGTTTAATCTCGATGCCCTTTGTAGGGTGATCAATACAGCAACCAATCTGAAAACCATTCGCGTGCCCCTGTAACTGTAGATGTGGTTTCAGAATGGGTGATTGGCAAGCTGCACGGGAAGAAATCGTCAAAAAGGATTGGACGATTGCGATTCTGGTGGCAAGGTAGCCGCGCGATACAAGTCGCGCTTTAAGGCAGGAAAAAGTTTCCAAACTGTATCTTGGCTGTTCCTCTTCGTCCGTATCTTGAGGAGGTGTTTCGTGTTGTGCAGTTTGGGCACAGCCGAACAGGTGAAAGCAAAGGACTGAAGCATGAACAGAATCCCCATTCAGGAAGAGCAGTGGATGGAATTGGCGAAAGCTTCGAATTACCGCGCCCATGCGCTGGCCAAACAGTTGGGAATTTCCATCCGCCAGCTGGAGCGCAACTTCAAAAGACAATTCAGCAATCAACCTCAACGGTGGTTGGATGCACAACGTCTAGCTCAAGCCGAATCGATGCTTCTGGCAGGCAATTCGGTCAAAGCAGTGGCACTGAATCTTGGGTTTAAGCAACCATCGCACTTCTGTCGGCAGTTCAAGGCTGCCAACGAAATGACACCCTCGGAATTTGTTTCCATCCGCCTTGCCAAAGGAAGTTGTCGCCGCGAGATAACATGTGTCGCGGTCAGATAACGGATAGTTCGTGAAAGTATTCGGAAGCCAGATTAGAACGCTTGGCGACAAAGGTTCACTGGTGTGAACCCCAACCGGGCTCGCAAGGAGCGAGCTTGGTTAAGTTCAAAAAATCAAAACATTCGCCACCATGAAAAGAAAAACCTATTACCTTCATCTATCTCAATCTTGGCTATCTCAGACCGCAATTGGTTTGATTCTGTGCCTGTGGCAGGGAGTGGCTGGTGCCACTATCGTGTGCAATGGAAACCACTGTCAGGGATCACGAGCTTTTCTGCCTGCAGGTGACTTGACTTCACACGCTGCCAATGGAGACGTAAATTACACATATGAGTTCCAGGCTTGGTCATCTGGAGATGTGTGCTTGAAACCTTACACAAGTCAGTCGTATTTGATGGTATTGACAACACAGATTGGTGATGTCGGGGGCGCACCCACATGGAATAATGGCACGGCAGAAGAGTCGTTCAAAGGTGATCGTTGTAGCACTCATTCTTCGCGTGCTTGCGCCCAGAGTAAGTCCTCGCTTAGCACGCCTGCAACTTATGAACCTGATGAAGATGAAGGCGTTTGCTCTTATAACCCTAATGGGTCAGCTTCACCTGTTTATGATCGCATAGCAGGAGAGAATTGGGGTTACTTTCGTAATAACATAGTGGCACCGTTGGTTACTGATTCCTCAAAAGGCTACGATGCGAATGGAAACGTTATCTGGACGTTGGATTACACGTATCCCACCTCACCTCAACCTGGATATTTTTCCTATTATGAGGGTGACTGCGGTACGCTTTTTTGCAATGAAGGTGGATTCGCCGCGGGATGGAGTGCTTACTACAAGGTCGTCGTTTGGATAAAGCAAGGCAGCCCGGCACCGACGCTCCCGGGACTGCCGATGGGTGGCATCTCCATGGGCCTCTGCACCCTCCCTCCGGCGGTCTGGATCACTTCTCCAGACTCTGGTGCGGTGTTCCCCACCAGCTCATCAATCCAGATTGACGCAGCCGCCTTCGACGTCGATGGCACCATTTCGAGTGTAAAATTTTACGATGGCACGACGTTGCTTCACACCGACACAAGTGCCCCCTATTCCTATAGTTGGAATACCGCAGGCGCCTCATCTGGTGCACACACCCTTACTGCGAAGGCCACGGATAACTGCAGTCTCGAAACCACATCCCTCCCTGTGACGATCACTTTGCAGAGCGGTTCGCCGCCGACAGTGTCCATGACCAGCCCCGCCAACAACTCCATCCACCCCGCGGGCAACACCATCACTTTATCAGCGACGGCGAGTGATTCTGGTGGCTCGATCACTAAGGTAGCGTTTTACCGCGGATCGGTCCTGATTGGCACTGACTATTCAAGTCCTTATTCGATTCCTTGGGCGGACGTCCCGCCCGGAGATTATTCACTGAAGGCGAGAGCTTATGACAACTCCGGGATGGCAACCTACTCGGCCGTAGTTTCCATTCAGGTGCCGTGCGCGCCTATCTTGAGCAGTGAGACGATTTCGTCCTCCACCTTCTCATTCTCAGCCGCCGGACAGCCGGACAGCACTTGGGATGTCTATCAATCGAGCGATCTCGACACTTGGACATTCGCGACGACCCTGTCGGTCAATTCAAGCGGAGCTGGATCATTCAGCGACACGGGCGTAAGTGCAGTGACGCACCGCTTTTATCGTTTAAGCCAGAGTGGTTGTTGCTCGCGGACAGTTGGTTTTTCGCGGCAAGTCGTGCCAGCCAACGGTTACGCTTTGATCGCGAACCAATTCGAGGTCTCTGATTACCAGCTTGATGCCGTTTTGCCGTCGGTGCCACCTGGGACAATGATATACAAATGGCAGGATGGTGGTTCTTCTGAAGCGTTTACCTTTGATGATTTCGACTTGGTCTGGTACCCGGTTACCAGTTTTTCCACACTGGCGCCTGGTGAGGGCGGATTGATCCGAAACTATGCTGGATCTTCATTCACGGTTTCTTTTGCCGGCAAAGTCAAGGAAGGGCATCTGGTAAACCCCCTGCCTTACGTTTCAAGCCCGGCATCGCTGATTCGGAGCTCACTCGTGGCACAACCTGGAAAAATCAGTGAAGTGCTGGGCTATGAACCTGATGGGGGTGATATGGTGTTTGTTTATCGCAATGGTGGATATACCACCTACTATTACGACGACTTCGACCTGGAATGGCTGCCTTCGGAGCCTGAACTTCAGGTTGGTGAAGCTGTTCGCATCCGGCCAGCAGTGACCAAGGATTGGGTCAGGGATTTGACCCTGTGCCCGTAACGCACCAATAGCGCAAGCTAGATTACAGACACTCACAAGCAGCGGCTCAACTGAGCCGCTGCTTTTTTATGTTACTAGATCGTGGAAGTCCCGACCAACTTCATTGAACGCCTGCCGGGCCATCCCAAGATGCCCGACCACATCGTGCCCAAGGCGTTGATCCGCGTGTGGCAACTCTGGTTCCAGAATGGTTGCAAGCGCAAGACACGGGCAAAGCAGCCCCAGAACGGGTAATCAAGCTGCTTCACACTCAACACGGATGGAGCTACAAACCTGCGGAAGCAGCAATAACACTTCACAGGCATTTTGTTCCTGCTCATTCAAGCCCGCGTCCTCCTTACCGACACAATCAAACTGGCGTTGTGAAACGCAACAAAGACCTGCCTATCGGCGGCTGATGGCCAGCCAAAAACTTTTCTGCAAATCGGTGGCGGGTTTTGGACTTGGATTGCGCTTATATCAGTGACGTCTACAGAAAGGTGGTTTACCCGAGTCCATCCCTATTGAGAGATGCACTTTAGAGGAGAAATCAAAACAACTCTGGCAACCGACGACCATTTACTCGTTGAACGTGGCCACCAGTCTGAGAAGTCCACACCAAGACTCGGTTGCGGTGTTTAGTTCCGTCTACAAAAACCAAAAACTATGAAAAAGGAAAACTCCTACGGCAAAGCCCTGCTTACAATCCTGGCCGGGTTTCTGATAACAATCCCGTTTCATTCAGGCCATGCGGAAACTCCCGCGGATGTTCCACCAACAACAGAGAACGTCGCAGTAGTAAACGGTGATTATCCCTCACATCAATCGGCAAACTATTGCCACTTTCTGGACCGGGCACCAACAGATTGGAAGTGCTTTATGGCCGGGTTAGGGGGGACCTACTTTGACCAAGGGTGCAATGTTCTTAAGCCGGGGTTTTCGTGGCAGCCTAATTCTGGGGGAGAAATGATTCGTCAAGCTGCAGATAGTGGTATCGATATTGTCATTCACTATTCAAGCGCGGATCTAAGCGACCCAGGTGCCGCTTATTACGCAGCCAACCTAAACTGTGCCGTGTTTACTTTTCTTGGAGGAAATTCTCATGTCTGGATTGACTATAGAGGCTGTAGTTCTGTTTTACGCGGGCGCGGCCCAACCCCTTCAATGAATGTCATGGGTGGACATTCCAGCAGCTCAGGCGCTGTATTTACATATGGCCCGCAAGCAGAATTTATTGACGCGGTAGTGGACTTAGTGGACTGCGCACAAAGTTGGGCTCATTCTGCCACGGCCGCAAGGTATGCGAAGATAAAGACTGCGCACCCGACTTGGAACGTTTTTGACATCCGGCAAGCGCTGCGGCAGACATCAACATTTTACGAGGCCGGTTGGCGAGAAAATGGCGGGTATGGATTTCCCAAAGTCTCAAACCGAACGGGAAATAGTTTCACCGAAGCCACAATAGGTGGCGAGGCGATTACTTCGTCCAGTTTGACGGTGGCCAGCTTGGACGCGGGACCTCCAATCCAGCCTTCAGCCGAGATTTCCTCGGATGGCACGCGGGTTATCTTCCGATGGTATAACTTTCGACAAACGGGCTTTGTCTCAACCATCATCAAAGTGAACGGAAATCAGATCTACGAAGGGGATGGAAGCTCCTACGAGTGGACATCAACAATTTCAGGCGTGGCGACTGCAGAGTTCTTTACAAAGGTCGTTATCGGATCAAACACCAAGACCAGCCGTGGAGTCGCAAAAGAGAACTACATAGAAGTACCGCTAGCACACCTCCGCACCCAATCGAGCACAGGAATTGAATTGGTAAATGCCAAACTCGAAACCGGTCAATTCTCATTTCTTGTTTACGGGCCTCAAGACAGCTATTGGGATCTTTTTGAATCCGATGACTTGGTGCAATGGCAGCTTGTCGGAGGAGTGAAGCTCGACGACGGACCAGTTTTGGTCAATCGCGGCGTGAGTGGTACTGACATGCATCGCTTTTACCGGCTGCGAAACGGGGGTAATTGTTCTCGCGTGGTTGGTTTCAGCAAATCCACGATCCCGGCCAATAGCCATTTGATGGTTGCCAATCAGTTTGAAGTTTCGACCGCAACTCTGGGCGGGTGGTTTCCTGGTGGTTACCCCAATCAGACAGTCGTGAGTAAATGGACGCAGAGCGGTTTTGTGAATTACACGTGGGATGCCGGTGCAGGACAATGGTCCAATAACGGAGGCAGCGTAGTCTTGGGTCACGGTGAAGGCGTGTTTATGCACAATGTGAGCAGCAGTCCAATGACAGTGACATTCGTTGGCCCCGTGAAGGAAGGCACCTTTAACAACAGCGTTCCAGTTGGAGACGGTGTAGTGCTCAGTTCAAAACTTCCCAAGGCCGGTGGATTGTCTTCAGTCTTGGGTTACGCCCCCAGCGTTGGGGATATAGTCTATACC
>Ga0315910_10000417_pt1 | contig 42310 bp, 34 predicted proteins | sample EdamamesoilMG_FD_204470 | JGI IMG/M metagenome (GOLD analysis project Ga0315910, IMG submission 204470) | Garden soil microbial communities collected in Santa Monica, California, United States - Edamame soil | ecosystem: Environmental > Terrestrial > Soil > Garden | place: USA: California...
GCGAGGCGCACCTCGAGCACCTCGAAGCCGCGCTCGCGCGCGCGGCGCGCCGCAGCGCTGTCGGGCGGCGCCGCGAGCACCGAGGCGTGGCCGCGCTCGCGCAGGCCTTCCATCAACAGGAAGACCAGCACCTCGCCGCCCGAGAATCCGCGCTCGGCGTCGACGTGCAGGATGCGCAGGGGGAGAGCCAAGGGCGAGAGCGTAGCAGCCCGCGCGCGCGCGCATCCAGCGCCGCAGGCTGGACGCGAGCGGCCGCGGTGCGCATGTTCTGGGCCGCATGCAAGCTGCGCCGCCGCTGAGTTCGAGTCCTCCGGGCCCCCCGCGCCCCTCGCGCGCCGAGCTCGAGCGACTGCGCGGCCGCGCGCGCCGGCGCATGGCGCTCTCCGCGCTGGCGCTGCTGCTGGGCCTGGTGCTGCTCTTCGTCGGCCGCGCGCTGATCAACGAGGTGCTCGCCGCCGAGCGCGCCGCCGGCCGCGACCTGCGCCCGTGGGACGTCCTCGACCAGACCTGGCCGGGCATCGCGGCGCTCGGCGCCGGTCTGGTGATGAGCCTGGGCGGCACGCTGAGCCTGGCGCTCAACGCGCTCTACGTGCGCCACGTCTCCCGCGGCATCGACGCCGCGCGCACGCCTGAGTGAGGCTTGATGCGCGCGTGAGTACGGTGCCAGGACAATTCTTAACCTGATCGCGGACGGCGCGAAGCGCGCCGTCCGCGATCAGGTTAAGAATTGTCCTGGCACCGTACTCACGCGCGCATTCGACGGCCTCAGCGGGCCTGAACGAAGGGCGCGAGCAGCTCGGCGAAGGCCGCGGCCTTGAGCTCGGCGCCGCGCTCGTTGACGTGCATGCCGTCGTACCAGAGTTCGGGGTCGGTCGGCAGGCGCGGGCGCAGGTCGAGCCACAGCAGCTGCTGCTCGCGCGCCACCTCGGCCAGCAGCGCGTTGTGCTGCTCGTAGGCGCGCTGCATGTGCGGCTGGCTGGCGAGGTCGCCCTTCGCCGGGCACCAGGCCCAGCTCGCCAGCGCCAGGGGCACGCCGCGCGCGCGGCACAGGGCGGCCAGCGCCTCGAGGTTGCGGCGGAACCAGCGCGCGTCGTTGAGCTCGAGCGCGACGTCGGGGTTGACCGACACGTTTTCCGCGCGCGTCGTGCGCGGCACCAGCGCGTTGCGCGGCGAGAAGCCCGTCTGCACGCCGAGCCAGCGCAGCGCCAGCGAGCGGTCCCACCAGCGCACGTCGTCGTCCCAGGGCCGGCGGTAGCCGGCGTTGTCGCTGGCGAAGTGCTCGGGCGCGACCAGGCGCGGGTGGACGTCGTTGGTGTTGTCGTAGTGCAGCACGAGGTCGGGTTGCCACTCCAACACGCGCAGCGCCACGAGGATCAGCGTCTCGGTCGAGGTGTAGCCGGGCACGCCGGCGTTGACCACCTCGACATCCGGCCGGCCGTGTCGTTCGCGCAGGTGCTCCTGCAAGCGCGCGGGGTACGTCAGCCGGTCGTCGTGCACGCCCGTCTCGTAGGTCGTCGAGCCGCCGATGCAGACGATGCGCAAGGTCCCCGCCGGCTTGGGCAGCGCGAAGTGCGCGCCGCGCGTGCCGTGCACGTTGTGGCGCTGCAGGCCGTCGGCGCTCGCGTAGTGCTCGTTGAGCGCGTAGCCCAGGTTGGCGTGCGGCCTGAACCGGAAGGCGCGCTCGGGCATCTGGTCGAGGCGCGCGAACTTGGCCTGGTGCTCGGGCGAAGCCAGGGCGAAGAGCCACACCCGGAAGCCGCCTTCGACCAGCGCGCAGCCGAGCAGCAGCGCCGCGAGCGCGCGGCGCCACGTTCGTCGCGAGGGTCGTCGCGGAGACTGAGGTTCCATCGTCGCGCGCGCAGGCTACCATCCGCGCGATGCGTGTGGCTCTCGTGCACATGCGCCAGGCCGCGACCGGCGGCACCGAGCGCTACCTCAACTTGACTGCGGCCTTCCTGGCCGAGCGCGGCGACGAGGTGACCGTCGTGTGCCGCTCGCACGAGGACCCGCCCCACCCGGCGGTGCGCTTCGAGCGCCTGCGGCCGCTGGCGCTCGGCGCCGCCTCGCGCCTGCAGTCCTTCGCGCGCGCCGTCGAGGCCCACGTGCGCCACGCGAGCTACGACGTGGTCTACGGCCTGGGCAAGACCTGGACGCACGACCTCGTGCGCCTGGGCGGCGGCTGCCACGCGACCTACCTCGAGCTGGCGCACGCGGCGACGCTCAAGCCTTGGGAGCGGCTGCTCGGGGCCCGCGCGCGCAAGCACCGCCTGGCGCTGGCGATCGAGGCGCGCGCGCTGGCGCCGGGGCGCTACCGCAAGGTGGTGGTCAACGCGCAGATGGTCGCCGACGACGTCGAGCGGCGGCACGGCGTGCCGAAGGAGCGCATCGCGCTGGTCTACAACGGCGTCGACCTCGAGCGCTACACCCCCGCGCGGCGCGCGACATCCGGCGCCGCGCTGCGGCGCGAGCTCGGTTTCGCGGAGCGCGACACGGTGCTCCTGTTCCTGGGCTCGGGCTACGGCCGCAAGGGCCTCGATCTGGTGCTCGCCGCGGTCGCCGAGCTCGCGCCGCGCGCGCCGAACTTGAAACTGCTGGTCGTCGGCTACGACTCCGAGCAGCCGCGCTACGAGTCGCGCGCCCGCGCCCTGGGCCTGGCCGAACGCGCGCGCTTCCTCGGCGGCCGGCGCGACACCGAGACGTGCTACGCCGCCGCCGACCTCTACGTGCTGCCGACGCGCTACGACCCCTTCGCCAACACCACGCTCGAAGCGCTCGCCAGCGGCCTGCCGGCGCTGACCAGCCGCAGCAACGGCGCGCACGAGCTGCTCGAGGAAGCCGTCAGCGGCAGCGTGCTCGCGTCGCTCGACGACCCCGCGACCCTGGCCCGCACCCTGGAGCCCTGGCTCGCGCCCGAACGCCTGGCCGCCGGTGCCCGGGCGGCGCGCGCGCTGGCCGAGCGCCACTCGGCGCGCTCGAAGTCCGCCCAGACGGCCGCGCTGCTCGACGCCGTGGCGCAGGAGCTGCGCAGCCCGGCGCGCTCGTGATCGGCGTCGCACGGGCGGGTAGGCTCTGCGCGTGACGAAGGCCAAGGGCTGGTCGATCCCGAGCACCGCGCGCTGCGTGTTCCGCGAGCTCTCCGCGCTCGACTGGACCCAGGCGCGCGTGTGCGACGTCGGCGCGGGCCGCGGCGCCTTCTCCAAGCTGGTCGGCGAGTGGCTGGAGCACGAGCACGGCCGCGAGCCGCGCCAGCACGTGTTCGCCTGCGACCTGATCCCCGAATCGTTCGAGTACCCCGCGATCGCCTGCGCGCGCACCGGCGCCGACGGCCGCCTGCCCTTCCCCGACGCGCACTTCGACGCCTCGGTCTCGATCGAGGTGATCGAGCACGTGCAGGACCAGTTCGCCTTCCTGCGCGAGCTGGCGCGCATCACCAAGCCCGGCGGGCGCGTGATCGTCACCACCCCCAACGTGCTCAACATGAACTCGCGCCTGCGCACGCTGTTGACCGGCTTCCCGGCGCTGTTCGACCCGCTGCCGCTGAGCGCGGCCGATCCGCGCCTGCTCGGCGGCCACATCCACCCGATCTCGCCCTATTTCCTGGCCTACACCGCGCTGCGCGCCGGCCTCGAGCGGCCGCGCCTGGTGCACGACCGCACCAAGAGTTCGGCCGCCGCCTGGACCGTGCTGGCCAGCCCGGCGCTGCTCGCCGGCCGCGCCTGGCACACGCTGCGCCTGGCGCGCAAGCGGCCGGCGCTGTTGGCCGAGAACCGCGAGCTGCTCGCCGCGCAGCACGGCTGGCGCATGCTGACCAGCCGCACCGCCGTGCTGGTCGCCCAGCGTCCGCGCGACGCGCACTAGGAGCCCGCGCATGCCCCGCCGCAGCATCGTGCCGCGACTCTCGGCCGCCGAACTCGAGCTGGAGCACGTGGCTTGCGACCTGTGCGGCGCGGACCGCACGCGCGAGCGCTACCGCAAGCCCGACACCGGCCGCTGGACCAGCGACTACGAGTTCCCGGTGGTCGAGTGCCTCGACTGCGGCCTGGTGTACGTCGATCCGCGCCCGACGGCGCGCGGCATGGCGCCCTTCTACGAGGGCGGCTACCACGAGGGCCGTGACAGCGCGGCGCACCGGCGGCGCTACGCGCGCCAGGCGCGCTACCTGCCGCCGCTCGAGCGTCAGCGGATCCTGGACGTCGGCTGCGCGCGCGGCGATTTCCTGGCCTACCTGCTGGAGCAGCACCCCGGCCTCGAGGCGCACGGCGTCGACGCCTTCTCGCCCGGCGTGGCCGACGCGCGCATCCGTTTCCAGCCGCACGCGTTGCCGGAGTGCAGCTTCGAGAGCGCCAGCTTCGACCTGGTGACCTCCTGGGCGGTCTTCGAGCACCTCCACGCGCCGGCGCGCTCCTTCGCCGAGGTGGCGCGCCTGCTCAAGCCCGGCGGGCGCTTCGTGTTCCTGGTCACCAACGCCGAGAGCCTGTGGAGTTCGCGCGCCTTCGGCGAGGACGTGCCGCGCCACACCTACCATTTCTCGCCCGCCACGCTGCGCGGCTACGCGCGCCGCCACGGCTTCGAGGTGCGGCGCATCGTGTGCGACGACCGCCTGTTCGACGGCCGCGGCAAGGGCACCTTCCGCTGGCGCTTCCTGCGCGCCGCGGGCGTCGGCTTCGCGGCCGACTCGGCGCGCGACCTGAGCCTCGGCCAGCGCGCCGCGCGCGCGGCGGGCAAGCTGGTCGACGGCGTGGTCTTCAGCACGCACTGGGAGGCCTGGCTCGGGCGCGGCGGCATGCTGGTCGCGGAGTTCGAGAAGCCGCGCTGAGGCGGGCGCGGCATTGAGCACGTGCGCGCGCCAGGGCATCCTGGGCGCGCATGAGCGACGCGAGCGCCAGGCTGTCCGCGACCCCGCGCGCCGCGGAGCCCGCCGGAGTGCGGCTCAACCTGGGCTGCGGCAACAAGGAGCTGCCCGGCTTCGTGGGCGTCGACCGCTTCCCCTGCGCGGCGGCGCGCCTGTTGTGCGACTTCGGCCGCGCGCTGCCCTTCCAGGACGGCAGCGTGGCGGAGGTGCACCTGGACAACGTGATCGAGCACCTGCCCGACCTGGCGCAGTTCATGCGCGAGCTGGCGCGCGTGTGCCGGCCCGGTGCGCGCATCACGATCCTGACGCCGCACTTCAGCTCGCTGGCCTCCTGGCGCGACCCGACGCACGTGCACCACCTGTCCTACTTCTCGATGGACCACTTCGCGAAGGAGGCCGCGGCCCATTACACGGGCGGCGGCTTCCGCATCGTCGAGCGGCGGCTGTCCTTCGTCGGCGGACCGCTGGGCCTCGTCGCGCGCTGCCTCTTCTGGCTCTCGCCCGACAGCTACGAGAAGCACTTCTGCTTCGTGTTCCGCGCCGGCACGCTGCGCTTCGAGCTGGCGGCGCGGGGTTGAGCGCGTGGCCGCCGCGCAGGACCTCGAGCTCAGCCTGCCCGGCCTGCCCGGCCGACCCGGCCGGGCCGACCGGGCGCGCGCGCGCCTGTGGCGTCCCTGGGGCGAGGGGACGGCCGGGGAGCTGGCGCGCTGGTGCCAGCAGGGCGCGCCCGAGGGCCACGAACTGCGCGCCGGCCGCGTGTGGCGCGTGCGCGATCTCGTGGTCAAGCGCGCCGGCGGCGAGCGTCCGGGGCGCAGCTCGAGCGCGCGCCGCGCCGCACGCGCGGCGCAGCGCCTGGCCGCGCTCGGCCTCGCGGAACTCGGCATCGCCGCGCCGCGCGCGCTGGTCGAGTGGGGTCCGCGCTGGCGCATCGCCGGCAGCCTGTTGGTCAGCGACTGGGTCGAGGGCCGCGCGCTGTTCGAGGTCTGGGGCCGCGACGAGGCGGCGCTGGCGGCCTTCCCCGCGCTGATCAGCAGCCTGCACGCCCACGGCGTCTACCACGCCGACTTCCACCCGGAGAACGTGCTGTGGGACGGCCGGCGCTGGAATCTGATCGACCTCGAGGCCGTGCGCACGCGGCCGCCCTGGCGTCCCTGGCGACGGATCGCCGTCGAGCAGTGGGCGCGCGTGCTGCGCGCACTCGACTACGACGCGCGCGTCGAAGCGCTCTACGGCGTCTACTGCACGTTGGCGAACGCCTCCGGCGCGGCGCGCCTCGACGCCGCCAGCTGGTCCTCCGTGGTCGGCGCGGCGCGCGCGCTGCCGCCGATCCCTGCCGAGGTGCTGGCCGGGATCCGGGCGCGGCTCGCGCGCTGAACGCACGGCGTCGCGACTCCGAGGAGAGCCCGTCGGTCGCCGCGGGTTACCGAGTTCTGCGGATCGGAACTCGACCGTCGTGCCGCGCCCGCTCCGGCGCGAGCGACGCATTGGACGCAGCGCGCGCAGAGGTCATACTCGCGGCATGCTGATCGTGTGCCTGCTGTTCGGCGCGTGCCTGCTGATCGCCGGCTGGGGCCCGGGCCACCACCTGGAGTTCGCCGAGCGCGTGCTGCGCCGCCGGCGCGAGCTCCTGCCGCGCGACGTCGCCACGCTGCTCGAGCAGGAGCGCGACGCCTACGAGTACGGCAACCTCGCCGCCGACATCATCAACTTCAAGGGCTACGGCGGCGCCTACGGCCACTGCCACGGCTGGAAGATCATCGAGGACATGCGCGCGCTGGCGACGACGCCGCGCGAGGAGGCCTTCATCCTCGGCTACCTCTCGCACCTCGCCGCCGACACGATCGCGCACAACCACTTCGTGCCCTACCACCTGGCGCGCTTCGCGCGCACCAAGGGCCTGGGCCACCTGTACTGGGAGATGAGCGCCGACCGCTTCATCCCCGAGTCGCGCTGGAAGGTCGTCACGCGCCTCAAGTCCAACGCCGCGCTGAGCGAGCTCGACGAGCTGGTCAATCGCACGGTGCCGAAGAAGGCGCTCTCGATGGGCACCAACAAGTTCCTGTTCAACCACGTGCTGCTGGTCAGCGAGCGCGAGCGCTGGCGGCGCGGCATGCAGGGGCTGCACCCGGTCGGCGAGGTCGAGCTCTCGCCCGGCTTCCTGGCGCTGTTCCAGCTCGCCGCCGTCGACCGCATCCGGCTCGCGTTGCACACGCGCGGCTTCCGCGCCATCCAGAAGGTCGACGCCAACGGCAAGGACGCCCAGCTCAAGGCCATGCGCGTGCGCCAGGGCTGGCTGGCGCGCTTCGCCCCGCGCCGCGTCCCCCGCGAGGAGAGCGCCGCGCTGGCGGCGCAATTCCTCGAGGGGATGCAGTCGCCGCCCCCGTGACGGGGCGGATCAGTAGCGGAAGAACTGCACGACGAAGCTGAGCGTCCCGTCGGCGTTGACGTCCACGCCGCGGATCGCCTCGTCGAGCACATAGGCGGCGCCCTGCGGCGTCGCGGCGGTGTCGAAGGTCACCGCGAAGGTCGATTCGCCGCCGAGCGTGATGTTGTTCAGGACCCCCATCGCGTCCGTGCGCGCCTGCGACAGCGACGTGCGCATCAGGATGAAATCCGTCTCGTCGGCGTCTCCGTTCCAGTCGCGCCGATCGTCGGCCTCGCTGACGCGGTAGAACACGACGTTCTTCCCGATCGTGATGCCGGCGTTGTCCAGGTCGACCGCCACCGCCACGCCCGGGAAGATCAGCGACGTGGCCGAGCTGAAGTCGGCGAAGGTCGGCACCGAGTCGTTGGTGTCCGTGTCCTCGCCCGGCACCGCCGGCACGTGGAGGTTGATGTTCTGGCCTGCGATGTTCTCGGGCAGCGCCACGCACAGGCGCGAGCGATCGGTCGTCTCCGCCATCCACGTCGCGCCGACGAAGGTGTTGTTGCCCGAGCCGTGCGTGAAGTCCCAGGCGTGCGGCGTGGTCGTCGGCTCGAGCCAGGCCAGCAGGTTGTGCGTCAGCCCGCCGCCGTCGACGTCGACTTCGTCGTTCGCTTCGCTGACCAGGATCACGAAGCGCCCGTCGAGCACCGCCAGGCCCCGCGTGCCCCCCGGCACGTCCTGCAGCGCGCGCAGGTCGTCCGGGTTATTGAGCGGCAGGATCGCGCCCGCCGTCAGCTGCGTCCAGCGCACGACGTTGTCGGTCGTGTCCCCGTCCTGGTTCAGGTCGCAGGTGCCTTCGTCGCTCTCGAGCGAGATCGTGGCGATGAACCCGTTGGCGATCGCGATGCGCCGGCCCCCGACCAGGCCGCTGTTGCGCGGCGGGCTGGTCAGCGGTGCCGTGTTCCAGCCGGCGAAGTCGAGGAAGTGCAACACCAGGTCGGTGGCGTCCGCGTCCTCGTCGCCGATGCACTGCGTCGGCTTCCACGAGGCGCTGAACAGCGCCGGATCGTTGAAGTTCGTCGCGTCCTGGTCGGCCTCCGAGACCAGGAACCCGACGTCCCAGTCGTGCGAGCCGCTGGAGCGCGCGCGCACCACCAGGTCCTCGGTCGACGACAGCGCCAGCTCCGTGTTGCGGATCACCCCCAGCGCGTTCGTGCCGTCGAGCAGCGCGAGCACGCGCGCGTCGGTCGTGTCGCCGTCGCCGTTGACGCTGCGCGCGACGGTGGGGTCGCTCTCGTCGATGCCCAGGAAGATCAGGCCCTCCTCCTGGTGCAGGATCTCGAACACCAGCGGTCCGACGACGTCGGTGGTCGGGATCGGCGTGTGCACCAGCGGCGTCGCGGCGCTGATCACCTCGATGTTGCTCGCCAGCGCGCCGACCGGCACCGTCGCCGTGGCGTAGAACAGGTTCGTCCCGCGCACCACGAAGTGCCGGTCCGCCCCGGCGACCAGATCGTCGATGTGCGCCACGCTGCCCGCCGCGGCCGACCAGTGCAGCAGCACCAGGTCGTCCGTGTCGAGGTCGGTGTTCCAGTCGAAGTCGTCCAGCCCCTCGTCGGTCACCAGGTACAGCTCGTTCGAGATCCAGACCAGCTCCTGGGCCGCCACGTTGAGCACCGTCTGCTGGTTGGTGTTCAGGTCGACCACCACGGCGATCGAGTCGATCTTGTCCATGTCGCCGTTGAAGTCGGTCCCGGTGGTGCCGGTCGTCGCCTCGTCGGCCAGGAAGGCCAGGTTCTTGCCCGCGATCACCAGCGGCGTCGAGGCCGCCACGCTCTGCGACGTGGTGCGGATCTCGAAGGAGCTGGAGCTGCCGCCTCCCCCGCCCGAGCAGGCGCCCGTGAGGAGGAGCGCGCCGCAAGCGGCGCCGGTACCGAGAAGGAAGAGAGTGTTGCGCGATGTCATGGGGTTTCGTTCTGCCAGGGGAAACCGTTTGAAGCGCAACAGGGTAGCGGCCGCCGCAGGCCGGCGGTAGCGCCTGCCCCAACGTGCGCCCCCCTCTTCCGCGTGGTGCGCGCGCATGGTCTCTTGGCGCGCGTGTTCGTCCTCCTCGCGCAGGCGCCGCACCGCGACACCTTCGGCTACTCGATGCCGCCGCCGGGGCTGTTGCGCCTGGGCGGCGCGCTGCAGCGCGCGGGCGTCGCGGTCGAGCTCGACGACCTGGCGCACGCGCTGGCCGCGGGCGCGCTGCCCGACGGGGACGAGCTGGCTCGCCGGGCAGCCGAGCGCCTGCTGGCGCGCGGCACGCCCGAGGTGCTCGGGCTCTCGGTCATGGGCGCCACCGTGCCGATCGCGCTGGCGATCCTGGAGCACGTCAAGGCCGCCCGCCCGGAGCTGTGGACGCTGCTCGGCGGTCCGGGCACTACGGGCATCGATCAGGCCCTGGTGGCGCGCTTCCCGGCCGTCGACGCGGTGGTGCGCGGCGAGGGTGAGCGCACGCTGCTCGAGGTGTGCGAGCGGCGGCGCGTCGGCGCGACCCTGGACGGCGTCGCCGGGCTGACCTGGCGCGACGCCGCGGGCGGCGTGCAGCGCGCGCCGGACCGCGCGCCGCTGGCCGATCTGGCCGAGCTCGCGCCGCACGCCTGGTCGCTCTTGCCGCCGATCGTCGAGTACAAGCGCGTCACCGGCGGTCACGACGGCCTGGTGGCGCTCGACTCGGGCCGCGGCTGCGTCTACGACTGCAGCTTCTGCACCATCGGCCGCTTCTGGTCGCGCCGCTCGCGCGTGCCGCCGGTGCGGCAGCTGGTCGACGAGCTCGAGCAACTCGCCGCGCTGCCCGGCGCGACGGCCGCCTACCTGTGCCACGACCTGTTCGGCGCCAACCGCGGTCACGCCGTGGCGCTGTGCGAGGAGCTCCTGCGGCGCGGCTTGGAGCTGCCCTGGGAGGTGCGCGCGCGCGCCGACCACCTCGACGACGAGCTGCTCGAGCGGATGGGACGCGCCGGTTGCTACCGCGTGCTGATCGGCGTCGAATCGGCCGAGCCCGCCGTGCGCGCGCGCAACCAGAAGGGCATGCGCGCCGACGTCGACCTCTTGCGCGTCGTCGACGGCTGCGCTCGCGCGGGAATCGTCCCGATCCTGTCGCTGATCCTCGGCCTGCCGGGCGAGGACGAGCGCGCGCTGCGCGCCAGCCTCGACTTCTGCGCCGCGGCCGCGCTGCGCGCCGGCGTGCAGCTCTCGCTGCACCTGGTCAACCCGCAACCCGGTTGCGGCTTGTACGAGGAGTTCGGCGCCGAGGCGCGCCCGGTCGAGGGCATCCCGCCCGACATGGCCTGGGGCGCGGGTGACACGGCCCCCGAGCGCGCGCTGCGCGCCGCGCACCCCGAGCTGTTCACCACCTGGGCGCTCCTGCCCGGCGACGAGGCGCGGCTGCGCGACCTGCACGAGCTGGCGCGCGAGCTGCCCGAGGTGCTGATGCGCTACCCGCGCACCTGGCGGTCGCTCGCACGCGCGCGGGCGCTCGACACGCTCGACCTGTACCGCGCCTGGCGCGCCGACGGCCGCAGCTTCGAGACCTTCGCGCGCGCGGCGCGCGACCCGCTGGTCGCCGACGCGCTGGCCTGGGAGCAGGCGATCGTGCGCGTGTCCGCGCGCGCCGCGGCCCCGGGCACGACGCAGGCGGCCGTCGACGGACCGCGCTTCCGCGGCGAGCTGGTCGCGCTGGCGCACGCCTTCGGCGCCGTCGCCGGCCGCGACGGCGACCCCGGCCCGCGCGGCGCGCCCGAGACGCTGGCGATCGTGCCCGGTGCGCGCGCGGTCGAGACGCTGCGCGTCGGCGCCGACGCGGCGCGCGTGCTGGCGCGCCTCGACGGCAGCGCTGCCGCCGCCGAATTCGCCGCGCGCCAGCCGGAGCTGGCGGCGCACCTCGCGCGCTGGCACGCCGCGGGCTGGATCGAGCTGCCGCACGTCCCCGCGCAGGAGGCCACGCGATGCTGAAACCCGCGACGTTCCCCGTCACGCTGCTCTTCCCGCCGCAGGCGCACTTCACCCAACCCTACCTGGGCCTGCCCTGCCTCAAGGCCTGGCTGGGTGCGCACGGCTTCGACGACGTCGAGCAGATCGACGCCAGCGTCGAGGCCTACGACCGCTTCCTCTCGCGCGCGGAGCTCGCGCGCGCGGCGCAGCAGGTGCGCGAGCGGCTGCCGCTCGAGCGCTTCGCCGGGCGCGAACGCCTGGCCTTCCGCGAGCTGGCCGCCTTCCGCGCCGCGGCCGAGAGCGCGGCCAGCGCGGCCAGCCTGGTCGACGACATCGAAACGGCCAAGGCCGTGCTGCGCGACGAGCGTTTCTACGATCCTGAACAGTACGTGCCGGCGGTGCGCACGCTGTACCACGGCCTGCGGCTGTTCAGCGCGGCGCACTTCCCCAGCCAGCTGACGCCGCACAATTTCACCATGCGCTACTCGCTCGACCGCTCGCGCGAGGTGCTGGCGGCGACCGCGGACGAGCTCGAGAACCCCTTCGTGCGCTTCTTCCGCGAGCACACGCTGCCGCGGCTGGTCGCGCGGCGGCCGCGCGTGCTCGGGATGAGCGTGATCTACGGCAGCCAGCTGATCCCGGCGCTGACGCTGGCGCGGCTGGTCAAGGCCGCGCTGCCCGAGTGCCACGTCACGGCCGGCGGCGGGTTCCTGGCCTACATCGGGGCGAAACTGCTGCGCGCCCCGGGGATCGAGGACTGCCTCGACAGCCTGGTGTTCCACGAGGGCGAGGCGCCGCTCCTGGGTCTCTGCCGCGCGCTGCGCGACGGCACGAGCCTGGCGGAGGTCGGCTCGCTCTCCTGGTACGACCGCGGGCGGCCGGCGGCGGACGGACGGCCGACGCTGGTCGAGAACCGCCCCGCGCTGCCGATCAAGCTCGACGCCGCGCCGCCGCCCGACTTCGAGGGCCTGCCCTTCGAGCTGTACTTCTCGCCCGAGATCGTGCTGCCCTACGACGTCAACCGCGGCTGCTACTACGGCGAGTGCAGCTTCTGCACGCTGCCGACCGTGATCGGGCCGGGCTACCGCACGCGCCGCGCGCGCACGATCGTCGAGCAGGTGATCGGGTTGCGCGAGCGCTGGAAGACGCGCACCTTCGACTTCATCACCGACTGCATGCCGCCCGGCATGATCAAGGAGCTGCCGCGCGAGCTCCTGCGCCGCGAGGCGGGCATCCGCTGGTGGTCGGACGCGCGCATCGAGCCCGACGCCTACACCGGCGAGGGTTGCCGCGCGCTGTACGACTCGGGCTGCCGCAAGCTGCTCTTCGGCTTCGAGACCGCGACGCCGCGCCTGCTCGAGCTGATGAAGAAGGGCCAGAGCGTCGAGGAGACGCTGGACGTCGCGCGCCACTGCGCCGCGGCCGGCATCTCGGTCACGTTCTACGCCATGGTCGGCTTCCCCAGCGAGACGCGCGCCGAGGCGCGCGCCACGGTCGACTTCCTGGTCGAGAACTCGGACGTGATCCGCGAGGTCTCGCTGCAGACCTTCCACATCGACGAAGTCGCCGAGACCTACCGCCACCCCGAGCGCTTCGGCATCACGATCGTCGACGACCCCGAGCTCGACATCGAGCTCTACCACGACTACGTCAGCGCCGCGGGCATGACGCAGACCGAGGCCGCCGAGGCCTTCGAGGAGATGATGCAGCGCCTGCGCGCGCACCTGCCGCTGTTTCGCGGCGACAACATCTATTACTTCATGCAGAAGAGTCACTACTTCCTGCACCTCGCGCGCGACGTGCGCCCGGACGAGTTCGTCGAACGCTGCCACGCGCGCAGCGAGTCGCGCCTCGGCCGCGGCGCCGAGGCCGCGCTGACGCCCGGCGCGCGCCTGACGCTGGTCGAGCTGCCCTTCAGCCACGCCGAAGCCTGCACGCGCCTCGCCCATCCGCTGGCGCGCCTGATCCAGCCCGACTTCCTGACCGGCCGCTACGTCGAGGGCGCCCTGGCGCGCGCCGAGGCCGAGCTGGGCACGATCGCCGCGCGCCCGCGCGTGCTGGCCTACGACCCGACCAGCGCCGAGTTCGTCGAGCTCGCCCCCGACGGCGCGCGCGCGCTGGCCGCCTGGCGCCGCCAGGGGACGCTGGCCGACCTGCGCCGCGGGCAATCGGAGGCCGCCCGCGAGCGCCTCGACGCCTTCGCCGCCGAACTCCACCGCCTGGGCCTGGTGCACAGCGCCGCGCCCTCGCGCCACCCCGCCGCCGTGCCTACCCTCTGAAACGGAGCCCCGCGATGAAACCCGCCGAACCGAAGCCCGACAGCGCGAGCGAGAAGCCCGCCCCGCCCAAGCGCGCCGAACGCAACGAAGCGCGCGCCGAACCCGAGACGCTCGACTTCGCCAAGCTCGACCTCTCGGTCGAGAAGGTCGAAGAGCGCATCGCTCCGAGCGAGACGAACGTCTTCGACAAGTAGCTAGTCGTCGCGCACCGTGCGCAGGCGCAGCACGACGGTCAGGCCGATCAGCGCCAGCGCGACCAGCGTCCAGCGCAGCCAGGGTGCGAGGTCGCCGAAGAGCAGCGACGCCGCGACCACGATCACGATCATCGTCACCGCCGTCAGCTTGACGTGCAGGCGCACGCCGCGCTGGCGCTCCCAGTCGCTGAGCAACGGGCCGAACAGCGGCGAGCGCCGCAGCGCCGCGTTCAGGCGCGGCGAGGAGCGCACCAGGAACCAGCTGGTCAGCAGCAGGAACGGCGTCGTCGGCAGCACGGGCAGGAAGACGCCCAGCACCGCCAGCACGAAGAACAGTCCCGCCAGCGTCAGCTGCAGCACGCGCATCCCGCCCAGGGTGCCCGCCGGTCCGGCCGCGATCCAGCTCGTCTTCACGCGCGCCGGGCCCAGCGCAGCTTCGCCGGTGCCGCGCGCGGGTTGTCGCGCCGCTCGGCCGGCCCCGGGCGCACGACCTCGTCGCTGATCGCGGCGTAGATCCCGGCCTCGCGACCCTGCTCGAAGGCCTTCTTGACGCGCCGATCCTCGCCCGAGTGGAAGGTCAGCAGCGCCGCGCGCCCCCCGGGCCGCAGCACGCGCGGCAACGCGCGCAAGAGCTGCTCCAGCACCGCGAACTCGTCGTTGACCGCGATGCGCACCGCCTGGAACACCCGCCGCACGCTGGCTTCGCGCTGCTCCTCGTCCCAGCGCGCCAGCACGCCGCGCACGAGCTCCGCCAGGTCGAGCGTCGTCACCAGGCTCCCGCGCCGGCGCTCGATCGCGCGCGCCAGGAGCGCCGCGTGCGGCTCGTCGGCGTGGTCGCGCAAGGCCTGCTCGAGTTCCGCGGCGTCGACGCGCTCCAGCCACTGGCGCGCCGAGGGCTCGCGCCGCGGGTTCATGCGCATGTCGAGCGGCCCCGCGAGCTTGAAGCTGAACCCGCGCGCGGGGTCGTCGAGCTGCATCGACGACACGCCCAGGTCCGCCAGCAACACGTCGACGCCGTCCCAACCCAGCTCCGCCAGCGCCCCCTCGAGCGCCGCGAAGTTCGTGCGCCGCGCGACGAAGCGCTCCGGCCCGTACCCCAGCGCGCGCAACCGCGCCTCGCTGCGCGCCAGCTCGAGCGGATCGGCGTCGAGGCCCAGCAGCACGCCGTCCGGCCCCAGCGCCGCGAGCAGGCGCTGCGCATGCCCGCCGTGCCCGAGCGTCGCATCCAGCGCGCGCTCCCCCGGCCGCGGCGCGAGCACCGCCAGCAGCTCCTCGACCAGGATCGGCACGTGCGACCCCGCCGGCGTCATGCCGCGCGCGCGCACCTCGTCGAGGATCCCCGGATGCCGCTCGGGCGCGTGCTCCTTGTACTTCTGCTCGAAGCGCCGCGGGTGCGTGCCCGGATAGCGCACGCGCCGCTCGCGGGGTCGCGGATCCGGGTCGTCGGGCGGCGGTCGGGAGGGGCCGGTCACGGGGAACGTGCACGCCGCGGGGGAGCAGGGGTCCGGGCGGTAGCCGGCACGGCGCAGGGGGGTACTCTAGCCGGCAGATGGCGAGGACCGACGCGCAGGGATCGAGCTGGAGACGGCGCTGGCGCATGGCCTGGCTGGTCATCGGCGTCTGCGGCGCGCTCGTCGCCCGAGCACCCGCCGCGGCACCCCCGCAGGCGCGACGTCCCGACGTGCCCACCTCGCTGGCGGCGATGCAGCAGCTCGTCGACCGGCTGCAGCGCCAGCAGCTGCCTTTCGACGAGCGCACCGCCTTCGAGGCCCAGGTCCTGCTCGGCGACCTCGCCGCCGGCTGGAGCCCGGGCCGCTCCGAGCGCGAGGACGCCTGCAACGCGCTGCTCGACCTGACCGGCATGACGCTGGCGTGGTACGACCCCGGCGCCGTCGAGACGCTGCGCCCCGCCTGGGTCGAGCTGCGCGCCGCCACCGTGGCGGAGTTGCACAAGCGCTTCAACGGCGACCTGGTGCAGTTCCTGTCGCGCCACGTGCTGGCCAACGCCGGCTCGCAACCGCTGCCGCGCCGGCGCGCCGCGGCCTACGTGCTGATCGGCCGCCGCATCCCCGGCACGGAGCTGGCGCTCCTGACCGCCGCGCGCGACGTCGACGCGCGCCTGAGGTCGATCGCGCTCGAGGCGCTGGTCGGCTTCCCCTCCGACGTCGTGCACCGCTTCTTCGTCGAGGAGTTCCTGCGCGCCGACGAGACCGCGGCGACGCTGCGCCTGTTGGCCGAGCGCCACCTGCGCAGCGTGCAGTTCCCCGAGAAATCCGCGGCGATCGAGGGCCTGGTGCGCATCGTGCGCCGCGAGCTGATCGTCGAGGACTGGCGCCGCGCCTCGCAGGCCGCGGCGCTGAGCCACGCGCTGCCCGACGAGCACAGCGTGCCCTGGCTGATCGAGGCCCTGGCGCGCTGGAAGGCGCGCGGCGAGCAGGGCGGCCAGGCGCTGCGCGTCGAGTACGAGATCCTGCACGAGCTCGAGCAGCGCTCGGGCCGCAAGCTGGGCCTCGAGCCCGAGAACTGGCTCGCCTGGTGGGAGGCCTACCGCAAGGGCACGATCAAGAAGTCCGCGACGCCGGCCGGCTGGCCCGAGCCGACGCGGCCGAGCTTCTTCGGCCTGCAACCCAACTCCGACCGCGTGCTGTTCGTGATCGATCGCTCGGGCAGCATGGCGGCCGAGTTCGTGCCCGGGCCGACGACGGGGCCCGCGGGTCGACCACCGGGCCGCAGCGAGTCGCGCTGGCAGGAGGCGACGCAGCAGCTGGTCGAGTTCGCCCGCTCGCTGGGCGAGCGCGCCAAGTTCAACGTGGTCGTGTTCCACGACTTCGGCGACCCGTGGAAGTCGAAGCTGGTGACGGCCAAGGAGTCGAACCTCGCCGCCGTGCGCCAGTGGCTGACCGCGCAGCGGCCGCAGGGCGGCACGCAGCTGCGCGCCGGGATCGAGCTGGGCCTCGAGATCGGGCCCGACGGCGAACCGGACCTCGCCGAGCTCGAGGCCGACACGCTGATCGTGTTGTGCGACGGCGCGACGGTCGAAGGACCGGGCTGGGTGCAGCCGTTCCTCGCGCGCGTCAACCCGCGGCTCAGGGTGGTGTTCCACTGCGTGCAGATCGGCGAGGGCGGCGACGGCACGCTCGAGCGCCTCGCCGCGGGCACCGGCGGGCAGTTCGTGCGCGTGACGCGCTGAGCCGCGGCGCGGTCCTGATTGAGACTTCCTGTGCAACTCCATTCCTAGCAGGGTATTAGTTGCGACTTCCTGCACGCCGTCGCGGCATCCCCTGCGCCCGGCCTGCGCTCTGAGCGCTCCCCCCCACTCCGCGCTTCAAAGCCCGCCCCCCCGCCGATACACTCCGCGCCCAAAATCCCCGCCCCCGGGCTCCATTCCCCGCCGGAGCCGCACCCCCCGCCCCCGCCTGCAGGCAGCCCCGCCCGCCTGCCCCCATGATCGAGAGCTATCTCCCGGTCCTCATCCTGTTCGTGATGGTGGTCGGCTTCGCCGTCGCGAACATGGCCCTGAGCGACCTCGGCGGCCGCAAGCGCCGCAACGTCGGCAAGGGCGATCCTTATGAATGCGGGATGGAGCCGCAGGGCACCGCCCGGCTGCGCCTGTCGATCCACTTCTACCTGGTGGCGGTGCTGTTCATCCTGTTCGACGTCGAGTCGCTGTTCCTGATCTTGTGGGCGGTCGGCGCGCAGGACTTCCAGGCCTCGGGCGTCGGCGCCTTCGTGTTCTTCGAGATCGCCGTGTTCGTCGGGCTCCTGGCGCTCGCGCTGGCCTATGTGTGGCGCAAGGGAGGGCTCGAATGGGATCGCTGAGACCTGTCGAAGAGGCCAACGTCCAGCAGGACTTCCTGGCCACGCGCGTCGACGAGCTGATCAACTGGGGTCGCAAGAACTCGCTCTGGCCGATGCCGCTGGGCCTCTCGTGCTGCGGCATCGAGCTGATGGCGATGATCGGGCCCAAGTTCGACCTGGCGCGCTTCGGCGCCGAGGCCGCGCGCTTCTCGCCGCGCCAGTGCGACCTGCTGGTCGTCGCCGGCACGCTGACCTGGAAGATGGCCGAGGCCTGCCGGACGATCTACGACCAGATGCCCGACCCCAAGTGGGTGATCGCGATGGGCGTGTGCTCGAGTTCGGGCGGCATGTACGACTCGTACAGCGTCGTGCAGGGCGTCGACATGATCCTCCCCGTCGACGTGTACGTTCCCGGCTGCCCGCCGCGCCCCGACGCCGTGATCGACGCGATCATGAAGCTGCAGAAGAAGATCGAGCGCGAACAGCCGCTGCGCCTGCGCCTCTCGGGCGCCAACCTCGACCACGGCCTGGGCTCGAACACCTTCGTGCGCGCACCCAACACGGCCGTGGCGACGCACGGCAGCCACGACGTGCTGGCCGCCGGCGACAGGATCCTGCCGTGAGCACGCTGGAGCGCGCGCGCGCCGCCTTGGCCGGCCTCGAGCTGCAGGAGCTGCCGGCGCGCGACGGCACGGTGTTCCTGCAGGTGGCCGCCGCCGACGTGCGCGAGGCCTGCCGGCGCCTGCGCGACGCCGCGGGCTTCGAGTCGAACACCTTCGTCACCGCCATCGACCGCTACCCGGCCGAGCCGCGCTTCCAGGTCTGCTACCAGCTGCTCTCCGTGCAGCACAACGACCGCCTGCGCCTGTGCGCCTGGATCGGCGGCGAGCGTCCGCGCATCGACACCGTCGCCGACCTGTGGCCGGGTGCGCAGTACGCCGAGCGCGAGTGCTACGACATGTTCGGCATCCAGTTCCTCGGCCACCAGAGCGAGGCCGGCGAGCTCAAGCGGCTCTTGATGCCCGAGGACTACGACCACTTCCCGCTGCGCAAGGACTTCCCGCACCAGGGCATCGAGCCGGACAAGCTCTACAACGAGTGGTTCCAACGCAGGTTCCAGCGCCATGAGCGTGAGCACGCAGACGTTTGAATACTCGCCGCTGTCGCACGGCGGCCTGGCCGGTGGCGGCCCGCTGACCGTCGACGGCGACGATCCGCTGCACGGCGAGCCGCTGCAGCTGAACATGGGTCCGCAACACCCCGCGACGCACGGGGTGCTGCGCATCAAGGTCGTGCTCGACGGCGAGACGATCCAGGAGATCGAGCCGGTGGTCGGCTACCTGCACCGCGGCAAGGAGAAGACCTGCGAGTCGCTGGGCTGGCGCAAGTTCTTCGTGCACACCGACCGGCTCGACTACGTGCAGCCGCTGATGAACAACATCGGCTACGCGATGGCGCTGGAGAAGCTGGGCGGCATCGGCGTGCCCGAGCGCGGCCAGATCATCCGCGTGCTGCTGTGCGAGCTGTCGCGCATCGGCTCGCACCTGATCTACCTGGGCACGACCGCCATCGACCTGGGCGCGATCACGATGTTCTTCTTCTGCTTCAAGGAGCGGGAGACGCTGTACCAGTTGCTCGACGCCTACACCGGCCACCGCATGAACAACACGTACGTGCGGATCGGCGGCGTGTACGCCGACGTCGACGAGCGCGTGCAGGCCGAGATCGAGAAGTGGGTCGACCACTTGCCCTCGGCCATCGACGAGTTCGAGGCCATGCTGACCGGCAACCGCATCTGGCACGACCGCAACTACCAGATCGGCGTGATCACGCCCGCCCAGGCGCTGGCCTGGTCGCTGACCGGACCCAACCTGCGCGCCTCGGGCGTCGAGTTCGACCTGCGCAAGTCGCAGCCGTACTCGGGCTACGAGCAGTACGAGTTCGAGACCGCGGTCGGCACGCGCGGCGACTGCTTCGACCGCTACCTGGTGCGCATCGAGGAGATGCGCCAGTCGGCGCGCATCTGCAAGCAGGCGCTGGCCAAGCTCAAGCAGACCGCCGGCGGCGAGTTCCTGGCCGACGACCGGCGCTACGTGCTGCCGCCCAAGGGCCGCGTGCACGAGTCGATGGAGGAGCTGATCCACCAGTTCAAGATCGTCACCGACATGGCGCTGCCGCGCGGCGAGGCCTACGGCGCGATCGAGTCGTCCAAGGGCGAGTTGGGCTTCTTCGTCGCCTCGGACGGCACTTCGGACCCGCTGCGCTGCCACATCCGCGGCCCGGGGCTGATGAACGTGCAAGCCATCCCGATGGTGTCCAAGGGACGGCTGTTCTCCGACATGGTGTCGCTGATCGGATCGCTCGACTTCGTGATGGGCGAGGTGGATCGCTGATGGCTCTCCCGCAGAAACTCGTCCAGGAGTTCGACCGCCTGGTGCAGCGCTACCCCGACAAGAAGGCCGGGCTGATCCCGGCCCTGCATCGCTGCCAGGAGGAGCTCGGCGGCTGGATCTCGCCCGCGATCATGGAGGACCTGGCCGCCTACTTCGGCCTCGAGCCGGTCGAGGTCTACGGCGTCGCGTCCTTCTACCCGATGTTCCGCCTGCGGCCGGTGGGCCAGCACTTCGTCTCGGTGTGCCACAACATCAGCTGCGAGCTGCGCGGCGCGACCGAGATCCTGGAGCACGTCTGCAAGATCACGGGCGCCAAGCCCTACGGCACCTCGCCCGACGGGCGCTTCACCGTCTGGCCGGTCGAGTGCCAGGGCGCGTGCGCCAACGCGCCGATGATCGACCTCGACGGCGTGTTCCACGAGGACCTGACGACCGCCAAGGTCGACGCGCTGCTGGGAGGACTGAAGCGATGAAGCCCTTCCCGACCTGGCTGCTCGATCGCACCAAGCTGGCCGACTCGCACACGCTGGCCACCTACAAGAAGGCGGGCGGCTACCAGGCGCTGGAGAAGGTGCTCAAGCAGCCGCTCGCGCCCGCGGACGTGATCCAGGAGCTGAAGGTCTCCGAGCTGCGCGGCCGCGGCGGCGCCGGCTTCCCGACCGGCATGAAGTGGAGCTTCATGCCCGATCCCGCCAAGGATCCGCGCCCGCGTTACCTCGCGATCAACGCCGACGAGTCCGAGCCCGGCACGTGCAAGGACCGCGTGCTGATGGAGCGCGACCCGCACGGCCTGATCGAAGGGGCCTTGATCGCCTGCTACGCGATCCGCGCGCAGGCCGCCTACATCTACGTGCGCGGCGAATACCGCCTGTCGTACCAGCGCTGCCAGGCGGCGCTCGACGAGGCGCGCGCCGCGGGCCTGCTCGGGAAGAACATCCTGGGCACGGACTTCTCCTGCGAGGTGCACATGCACAAGGGTGCGGGCGCCTACATCTGCGGCGAGGAGACCGGCTTGATGGAGAGCCTGGAGGGCAAGCGCGGCCACCCGCGGCCCAAGCCGCCCTTCCCGGCGATGTTCGGCCTGTGGGGCCAGCCGACGACGGTCAACAACGTCGAGACCATTTTCAATGTCCCGTTCATCGTGGCGCGCGGCGGCGCCTGGCACGCGGGCATCGGCACCAAGGGCTCCAAGGGCAATTTCCTGTGCGGCATCTCGGGCCACGTGAACAAGCCCGGCGTCTACGAGCTGCCCTTCGGCGTCACCGCGCGCGCGATCGTCGACGAGGTCGCGGGCGGCGTGTGGAAGGGCCGCCAGTGCAAGGCCTGGTTCCCGGGCGGCAGCTCGTGCTCCTTGGTGCGCGGCGAGGACCTCGACGTGGTGCTCGACCACGACTCGCTCAAGACCAAGGGCAGCTCGCTGGGCACGGCCGCGATGGTGATCATCGACGACCACACCTCGATCGCGCGCGTGATGGAGATCATCGCGCGCTTCTACGACCACGAGAGCTGCGGCCAGTGCAGCCAGTGCCGCGAAGGCACGCAGTGGCTGGCGCAGATCTTCCACCGCATCGCCACCGGCCACGGCCAGCCCGACGACCTGGCGACGCTCGAGTCGCTGGCGCAGGGCATGGCGCCGGGCAAGACGATCTGCGCGCTCTCCGACGCGGCGGCGATCCCGACCCTCTCGGCCGTGCGCCTGTTCCGCGACGAGCTCGCCGCCTGCATCCGGGAGCAGCGCGATCCCATCCCCTACCCGCGCGTCGAGTACGCCGGAGCACACTGAGTGGTCAAGATCACCGTCAACGGCCGCCAGGTCGAGGCCGACCCCAAGCAGCCCCTGATCGCCGCCTGCCACGGCAGCGGCGTCGAGGTGCCGAACTACTGCTACCACCCCGGGCTGACGCCGGTCGGCTCGTGCCGCATCTGCCAGGTCGAGGTGCAGCAGGGCACGGCACCCGGACGGGTGATGGTCGCCTGCCGCACGTATCCGGCCGAGGGCATGGTGGTCAACACCGAGAGCGCCAAGGCCCACGACACGCGCCGCGAGTGCCTGGAGTTCCTGCTCAAGAACCACCCGCTCGACTGCCCGATCTGCGACAAGGCCGGCGAGTGCGACCTGCAGGACTACACCTACGACGAGGGGCAGGCCGCCGGACGCACGCACGAGCCGCGGCGTGAACTCGAGAAGCGCCACTCGCTGGGCGACGTGATCGTGCTCGACCAGGAGCGCTGCATCCTGTGCTCGCGCTGCGTGCGCTTCTTCGAGGAGGTGCCGAAGAAGGCCCAGCTGACGATCGCCGACCTGGGCTCGCGCTCGGTGGTCGCGACCTTCGGCGACCGGCCGCTGACCGGCAATTACCAGGGCAACATCGCCGACCTGTGCCCGGTCGGCGCGCTGACCCTGAAGAAGTTCCGCTTCCAGGCACGCGTGTGGAACCTGGTCAAGCAGGCCAGCACCTGCCCCGAGTGCTCGCGCGGCTGCTCGATCCAGGTCGAGGTGCTGCGCGGCGGCGAGGTCAAGCGCTTCCGCCCGCGCGAGAACCGGGCGGTCAACGGTTGGTGGATGTGCGACACGGGGCGCTTCGCCTTCGCGCACGTCAACGCGCCGAACCGGCTGGCGCACGCGCTCGTGCGCGGCGACGCCGGCCTGGTGCCCGTGCCGATCGAGGAGGGCCAGGCCGCGCTGCGCGCCTTGCTCGCCGAGCGGCGCGGCGCGCTGTTCGTGCTCTCGCCCTTCTGCACGGTCGAGGAGGGCCGCGCGCTGCAGGCGCTGGCGCAGCGCCACGGCGCGACGGCGGTCTTCGTCTCGCCCGGCCCGAACGGGCTGAAGGACGACCTGTTGCACACCGGCGACCCCGCGCCCAACCGGCGCGGGCTGAGCGAGCTCGGCCTGGCGGCCGCGACGAGCGCGGAGCTCGCGACCCGCATGGGCGCGGCGCCGCTGGTCGTGTTGGCCGGCGAGCGCGTGGCCGAGCTCGTCGGCCGCGAGCGGCTCGCCGCGCTGCCGACCGGCGTCGCGCTGGCGGTCCTCGACTGCGAAGTGCCGACCGCGCGCGCCTGCGTCGTCGCGCTGGGCGTGCCGACCTGGGTCGAGCGTTCGGGCACCTACGTCAACGTCGACGGCCAACGCGGCCCGCTCTCGGCCGTCAAGCCGGCACCCGCCGGCGTGCGCGCGCTGTTGCGCCACGTGGCCGACCTCGAGCAGGCCCCGCTCGGAGCGCGCAGCTGATGTCGCCCGCCCTGGAGAACCTGGCGGCGATCCTGATCCGCAACTCGCTGATCCTGTTCGGCATCATCAACGTGGCGGCGGTGATGACGCTGGTCGAGCGCAAGGTCTCGGCCTGGATGCAGTACCGCCACGGACCGAACCGCGTCGGACCCTGGGGACTGCTGCAGCCGCTGGCCGACGGCGTGAAGTTCATCTTCAAGGAAGTCGTCATCCCCTACGGCGCCAACAAGCCGCTGTTCCTGCTGGCGCCGGCGATGGCGGCCGTGCCGGCGATGATGACGGTCGCGGTCGTGCCCTTCGCCAACGACGTGATCCTGTTCGACCGCAACTGGGGTCCGCTGGCGGTCTCCGACCTCGACGTCGGCATCCTGTACCTCCTGGCCATCGGCTCGATGAGCGTCTACGGCGTGATCCTGGCCGGCTGGGCCTCGAACTCGAAGTACTCGCTGCTCGGCGGGCTGCGCGCCTCGGCGCAGATGATCAGCTACGAGCTGGCGCTGATCCTCTCGATCCTGGCCGTGATCGCGCTGGCGGGTTCGGTCAACCTCAAGGAGATCGCCCTGGCGCAGGCGGCCTCGGGCAACCCGCTCGACTGGTTCATCTTCAAGCAGCCTCTGGCCTGCCTGATCCTGATCGTGGCCGCCTTCGCCGAGACCAACCGCCACCCCTTCGACTTCGCCGAGTGCGAGCCCGAGCTGGTGGCCGGCTTCAACACCGAGTACTCGGCGATGAAGTGGGCCATCTTCTTCATCGGCGAGTACAGCGCGATGACGGTGATGAGCTCGCTGGCGGTGGTGCTGTTCTTCGGCGGCTGGAGCGTGCCCTTCTGGCCCGAGGCGCCGTGGTACGTGGGCTTCGCCGCCTTCGGCGCCAAGGTCTCGTGCTTCCTGTTCCTGTTCGTGTGGGTGCGCTGGACGCTGCCGCGCTTCCGTTTCGACCAACTGATGCGCCTGGGCTGGAAGGTGATGCTGCCGCTGGCGCTCCTCAACCTGCTGCTCACCGGTGCGTTCCTGGCCTTCGGCTGAGGTCCCCATGGTCATCGTCAAGCGCAAGGAGCTGTCCTTCCTCGAACGCCTCTACATCCCGGAGGTGCTGCGCGGGCTCTCGATCACCTTCCGCAAGATGTTCGTCAAGCCGATCACGCGCCAGTACCCCGAGGAGCCGCTGCCCAAGGACGAGGTCACGCGCGGGCAGCCGCGGCTGGTGGTCAAGGACGACGGCGCGGTGGCCTGCGTCTCGTGCGGCCTGTGCGAAGCGGCCTGCCCGGCCTACGCGATCACGATCGACGGCGGCGAGACCGACCGGCCGATCGAGCGCGAGCCGGTGCGCTTCGACATCGACATGCTGCGCTGCATCCTGTGCGGCTTCTGCGAGGAAGCCTGCCCCAAGGACGCGATCTTCATGAGCGACGAGCTGGAGCTGGCGGACACCTCGCGCGCCGCGCTCGTCTACGACATGGAAAAGCTCAAGCGCCCCGCTTCCGCGATGAAGAAGCGCATCGACTACGTCTACAGGATCAACGACCGGTGGCGAACGCCCTCTTCTACTTGATGGCGGCGCTGAGCGTGGTCGCGGCGGTGGGCGTGGTCCTGCTGCGCAACCCGATCGCGAACGTCTTGTCGCTGTTGTTCTCCTTCTTCTGCCTGGCGACGATCTACCTCCTGGCCGGCTTCCAGTTCCTGGCCGCGGCGCAGATCCTGGTCTACGCCGGCGCGATCATGGTGCTGTTCCTGTTCGTGATCATGCTGCTCAACCTGGCCAGCCTGCCGGCGCTGGAGGACACCGGCCTGGCGCTGTTCGCGCGCGGACGGAGCGGCGTGACCGTGGTCGTCGCGGCTGCGCTCTTGTGCCTGGGCCTGGCCGCGGTGGTCGGTTCGCCCGCGACGGCGGCGCAGACGCTGGCCGACATGCCGCCCGACGGCATCGACGCGATCAAGGGCACGCCGGGCCTGACCGAGGGCATGGCGGGCGAGATGTTCGGCCGCTACCTGCTGCCCTTCGAGGCGGTCTCGATGCTCCTGCTCGCCACGGCGGTCGCGGTGGTCGTGCTCGCCAAGCGCAACCGGCCGGGCCTCGAGGTGCGCGCCGGCCGCGACGCGGGATCGGACGTGTCATGACCGTCCCCTCCGCGCACCTGTTCATCCTGGCCGCGATCCTGTTCTCGATCGGCGCGGCGGGCTTCTTCCTGCGCCGCAACGTGATCGTGGTGCTGATGTGCATCGAGTTGATGCTCAACGCCGCCAACTTGACCTTCCTGGCCGCCAGCCGCATGCACTCGCTCGACGTGCCCGGCGGCCGGCTCGACCTGCAGGGTCCGATCTTCGCGATCTTCGTGATCGTGGTGGCGGCGGTCGAGGCGGCGGTTGGCCTGGCGCTGGTGATCGCGCTGTACCGCCGCAAGCAGACGGTCTCCCTCGACGACGTGGTCGAACTCAAGGACTGATCGGACGTGAACCAGATCGACCTCGACTGGCTGTGGCTCCTCCCCGCCCTGCCGCTGGCCGGCAGCCTGGTGTGCGGGATCCTGCACTACCTGACGATCCGCGCGCGGCTGCCCCAGCCGGCCGCGCACGGAGCGCACGGGGCGCACGAAGCAGACGGGGCCCACGGGCACGCCCCCATGGACGCGCACGGGGACGCGCACGCGGACCCGCACGCGCACCACGACGACCACGGCCACGCCGCCGCGCCGGCGGGGCTGTCCGCGCTGGCGCCCTGGATCGCGGTCGCGGCGATGGCCGGCGCCTTCGCGCTGGCGGTCAAGGCCTGGCTCGGCCTGCGCGGCGAGACGCACGCGCTCGAGAGCTCGGCCTGGCAGTGGATCGACACCGGCAGCTTCGCCATCGACCTGTCGATGGTCGTCGACCGGCTGTCGAGCGTGATGACGCTGGTGATCACCGGGGTCGGGCTGCTGATCCACGTCTACGCCGCCGGCTACATGCGCGGCGACAAGCACTACGCCAAGTTCTTCGCCTACCTGAACCTGTTCGTGTTCGCGATGCTGATGCTGGTGCTGAGCTCGAACCTGATCGGGCTCTTCGTCGGCTGGGAAGGCGTCGGACTCTGCTCCTACTTCCTGATCGGCTTCTGGTACGAGAAGGGCTGGCCGGCCGAGGCGGGACAGAAGGCCTTCATCATGAACCGCATCGGCGATGCGTGCTTCCTGATCGGCTCGTTCCTGCTGGTGCGCCTGTTCGGCACGCTGGACCTCTCGGACATCGTCGGCGCGGTCTCGGGCGTGCTCGCCGATCCCGAGCGCGCGCACACGCTGCTCCTGGCCGGGCTGTTCCTCTTCGGCGGCGCCTGCGGCAAGAGCGCCCAGCTGCCGCTGTTCACCTGGCTGCCCGACGCGATGGCCGGCCCGACGCCGGTCTCGGCGCTGATCCACGCGGCGACGATGGTCACCGCCGGCATCTACCTGACGGTGCGGCTCAACCCGATCTACGCCGCGCACCCGGAGCTGATGTTCCTGATCGGGCTGGTCGGCGCGGTGACGGCGCTGATCGCCGGCTCGACGGCGCTGGTGCAGCGCGACATCAAGCGCGTGCTGGCCTACTCGACCGTCTCGCAGCTCGGCTACATGTTCATCGGCCTGGGCACGGGCGCCTGGGCCGCGGCGATCTTCCACCTCGTGACGCACGCCTTCTTCAAGGCGCTCCTGTTCCTCGGCGCCGGCTCGGTGATCCACGGCATGCACCACGAGCAGGACATGCACAAGATGGGCGGGCTGCGGCGGCACATGCCGCGCACCTTCGTCACCTTCGTGTGCGGCGCGGCGGCGCTCTCGGGCCTGCCGCTGCTCTCGGGCTTCTTCTCGAAAGACGAGATCCTGGCGCACACCTTCGCGCAGGCCTCGGTCGGCCACGACCCGCGCTACTACGTGCTGTGGGGGCTGGGCATCGCCACCGCGGCGATGACGGCCTTCTACACCTGGCGCATGGTGGCGCTGACCTTCTTCGGCAAGGAACGCTTCGACGCGGCGCATGCGCACGTGCACGAGTCGCCGGCGGTGATGACGCTGCCGCTGATGGTGCTGGCGGTGTTGTCGATCGCGGGCGGCGTGCTCGGCCTGCCCCACGTCTTCGGCGTCCAGCACCTGCTCGCCGAGTGGCTCGAGCCCGTGACGCGCTCCGGTGACGCACTGATCGCGGCGCGCGGCGAGCACCACCTCTCGGCGCAGGTCGACTGGCTGCTGCTGGGCCTGGGCTCGGTGCTGGCGATCGGCTTCGCCGTGCTGGGCTTCCGCGCCTACCGGGCCGGCACCGCGCGCGACGAGCGCATCGCCACGCGCTCGCCCGGTCTGCAGCGCTTCCTGGGCGGCGCCTGGGGCATCGACGAGGCCTATTACGCCTGCATCGTCGGCCCGATCCGCACGCTCTTCTTCCTGACCTCGGTCGTCGCCGACCAGCTGATCATCGACGGCGCGGTCAACGGCACGGCCGCCGTGGCGCGCACCTGCGCCGACCGCGTGCGGCGCATGACCAGCGGCTCGATCGCCACCTACGGCCTGTGGATGGGCGCCTCGGTGGCGCTGATCGCCTGGCTCTTCCTGCGCGGAGGCGGCTCGTGAACAACCTGACGCTGCTCGTCTTCCTGCCGATCGTCGGTGCCTTGCTGGTCGCCGCGACACCCAGCAAGGCCGCCGGCGCGCAGCGCCTGCTGACGCTGGCCACGATGCTGGTGACGATGGTGCTGGGGCTGGCCGTGTGCCTGGACTTCGACGGCTCGAGCGCGCTGGCGCAGCACGTCGTCGAGCGCGACTGGTTCGCGATCCCCGGCCAGTCGGGCGACGTGCCGGTGCTGTTCAAGCTGGGCCTCGACGGCTTGTCGGTGCTGATGGTGGCGCTGACCGCGCTGCTCGGCCCGATCGTCGTGCTCTCGACCTGGGGCCACATCCAGGAGCGCGTCAAGGAGTTCATGATCTGGCTGCTGGTGATGCAGACCGGCATGCTCGGCGTGTTCCTGGCGCTCGACCTGGTGCTGTTCTACGTGTTCTGGGAAGTCAGCCTGGTGCCGCTGTACTTCATCCTCGGCATCTGGGGCGGCGAGCGGCGCCTGTACGCGACGATCAAGTTCTTCCTGTACACGCTCTCGGGCTCGCTGGTGATGATGGTCGCGGTCATCGCGCTGCTCTACCAGCTCGGGACGGCCGACATCCCGACCCTGATCGAGCGCGCCGGCGGCCTGCCGCACGACACGCAGCTGTGGATGTTCCTGGCCTTCGCGCTGGCCTTCGCGATCAAGGTCCCGCTGATGCCCTTCCACACCTGGCTGCCGGACGCGCACACCGAGGCGCCGACCTCGGGCTCGGTGATCCTGGCCGGCGTGCTGTTGAAGATGGGCACCTACGGTCTGTTGCGCTTCTGCATCGCGCCCTTCCCGCTGATCGCGCTGGAGGCCTCGCCCTGGCTGATGGGCCTGGGTGCGGCGGGCATCGTCTACGGCGCCTGGCTGGCCTCGGCGCAGAACGACATCAAGCGCCTGGTGGCCTGCAGCTCGGTCAGCCACCTGGGCTACGTCGTGCTGGGGCTCTTCGCGCTGACGCACGCCGGCGTGCGCGGCGGCCTGCTGCAGATGGTCAACCACGGCATCTCGACCGGCCTGTTGTTCCTGCTGGTCGGCATGATCTACGAGCGGCGCCACACGCGCGCGCTCGACCAGTACGGCGGCATCGCCAGCGTGATGCCGCTCTACGCGGTGTTCTTCGTGATCACCGTGCTGTCGAGCGTCGGCCTGCCGGGCCTCAACGGCTTCGTCGGCGAGTACCTGATCCTGCTCGGCTCCTTCCAGGCCTCGCCCTGGATCGGCGCCGTGGCGGTGACGGGCGTCGTGTTCGGCGCGGTGTACCTGTTGATGGCGACGCGCAAGTTCCTGTGGGGTCCGCTGACCCACGCCGCGAACCGCCGCCTGCCCGACCTGAGCCTGCGCGAGGCCGGCCTGATGCTGCCGCTGATCGTGCTGTGCTTCTGGATCGGCATCGCGCCCAACCCCTTCCAGGATCGCGCCGCGGGTTCGATCGACGCGCTGATGCAGCGCGTCGATGCCGCGCGCGCGCAACGCCAGGCCGCGCTGCAGGGCGAGGCCCCCGCTGAGCTCTTCGCCGAACAGGTGCTGCCGCGATGACGCCCGACTTCCTCGACCAGCTGGTCAACGCCACGACGCTCGGCGCGCTGGCGCCCTTCCTGACGCTGTGCATCGGCGCGATGCTGCTGCTGCTGGTCGACATCCTGCCGGGCACGACCAAGCTGCGCTCGCCGGTGTTCCTGGCCACCATCGCCGCCGCGGCCTGGTACAGCGTGCAGCTGCTCGATGCGCCGCGCGTCGAGCTGTTCAGCGCCAGCTTCGTCTCCAGCCCGACCACCGCCCTGTGGTCGCTGCTGTTCCTGGCCAGCGCGCTGATCGCCTGGTGCTTCGCGCAGCACTACTACCAGGAGGAGCAGCCCTTCCTGGCCGAGCACGACGTGCTGATCCTGTGCAGCACGGCCGGCATGCTGCTGATGGCCGGCGCGCAGGACCTGATCACCTTCTTCGTCGGCCTCGAGCTGCTCAGCGTGCCGCTGTACACGCTGGCCGGCTTCCGCCGCGCGCGCAACGACTCGGTCGAAGCCGGCCTCAAGTACTTCCTGCTGGGCGCCTTCGCGGCCGCGATCTTCCTCTACGGCTCGGCGCTGCTCTACGGCGGCACGGGCACGATCTCGCTGGCGGAGATGCGCACGCTCGACGTCGGCCAGCCGCTGGCGCTGGTCGGCCTGGCGCTGATCCTGGGCTCCCTGTTCTTCAAGGTCAGCGTGTTCCCCTTCCACCTGTGGGTGCCCGACGTCTACCAGGGCAGCCCGACGCCGGTGACGACCTTCATGGCCACCGGCACCAAGGCCGCGGGCTTCGCCTTCCTGCTCAACGCGGCGTTCCTATTGCCGCCGAGCTCGGCGCTGGTGCTGGCGGTGATCGCGCTGGCGACGATGGCGGCCGGCAACCTGGGCGCGCTGATGCAGACCGACCTCAAGCGCATGCTGGCCTACTCCGGCATCGCGCACGCCGGCACGATCCTGCTGGCCGCCGCGGGCTACCTGGCGGGCGATCCCGAGCAGCTCGGAGGTGCTCTGGGTGCCTCGCTCTACTACATGGCGGCCTACGTGTTCACCGCCGGCGGAGCGTTCGGGCTGGTGGCCTGGCTCGAGCGCGAGCTCGGCGGGCGCGTGACGCTCGAGAGCCTGCGCGGTCTCTCGCAGCGCCGGCCGGCGCTGGCCGCGGCGATGACGCTGTTCATGCTCTCGCTGGGCGGCATCCCGGCCACGGGCGGCTTCCTGGGCAAGTACTTCGTCTTCTCGGTCGCGGTGCGCTCGGGGATGATCGGCATCGCGGTCGTCGGCGTGCTGCTCTCGGTGGTCGCGCTGGGCTACTACCTGCGCGTGATCGTCGCGATGTACATGCAGAAGCCCGCCGCGGGCTTCGCGCCGCTGGGCGAGCAGCGCCTGCCGGCCGCGCTGGCGACCGGCGTGTGCGCGGCGATGGTGCTGTGGCTCGGCCTCCTGCCGGGCTGGCTGCTGGCGCGCATCGGCTGAGACGCGGCGCGCGACTCAGCTGGGGTCGAACTCGACCGCCCAGCCGATCTCGTCCTCGCGGATGCGCTGGGCGCGGATCAGCCGTCCTTCGCGGATCTCGCGTTTGCCGTGCTCGACGATCTCGACGCGCACGCGCAGGTCGCCCTCGCTGAAGAACAACAGTCCGCCCTTCGAGAGGTTGTCGGCGCGGCCCGACAGCTCGCGCGTGTCGAGCGAGACCTTGACGGTCGCCTCGCTGGCGTGGCGCGTGTGGTGGCGGCGGTCGTCGGTGTCCAGCGCCGACTCGCGCGGGGAGTCGAAGGTGTGTTCGTGGCTCATGGCGATCGAGGTTCGGGCGCGGGTTGTGGGAACACGCCCTCGTCCGCCTCATCGACGTCGCGCACCGGCCGGCTTGACCTGCGCAGCGCGAAGCTTTTTCCGCCTCGCGGGCGGAGCGGCATCACGAGCCGGGGTTGTGGATCAGCCACTCGATCTCGGCCGCGAGCCCCTCGACGCCGTGCAGCAGCTTGACCTCGATTTCCTCGCCGGCCTCGACGCGCGCGCGCAAGTGCGTCAAGCGCTCGAGCTCCGCCAGCCGTTCCGCGCTCGAGACCTTGGCGTAGCGCTGCTCGAACTCGGCCGTCAGGACGGCCGGCTCGTCGACCGAGACCGGCGTCGGCAGCAGCCCGCTGATCTCGACCGGCGGCGGCGCCTCGGTCGGGCCGCCGAAGTTGCCCGGCTGCGGCTGGGCCGGCTGGACGCGGGTCGGAGCCTCGCCCGAGACCGCGGCCGGTGTGCGCTCTCCGGACAGCGCCTCGCCGTCGACGCTCGCCGCGCCGCGGGCCCCATCCGGCGCCCCGGCCGGCGTCGAGGCCAGCGTGCCGGCGTCCTGGGGCGGCGCCGACGGCTCCCCTTTCATGCGGAAGAAGAGGACGACGGCCACGGCCAGGCCGGCGAAGAGAAATGCTGCTGCCTTCATGTGCGGTGCTCCCAGTCTGGATGCGCGAGCGCGCGGCCTGCGGGGGCCGCCCCAAAGTCTACCTTCGTCCGCGCGCGCCCCGCTGGGGTACGATGCCCGGCCCTCCATCGAGAGCGGAAGCATGCGCATCATCCTGATCGTCGGCCTGTCCCTGGGCGTCCTGCTGGCCGCCTACCTGCTGATGCGAACCCCGGCGTCGCCGCCGGGATCGGACGATCCGGCGCGGTCAGCAGCGGAAGCCGGAGCGCTCACGCGCCCCTCGGCGGGGCTCTCGACCTCAGCCGCGGCCGCCGATCGAGTCGGCGAAGGCGGCTCCGCCACCCCGGTGGATCCTGCGCCGCCGAGCGGGCCCGAGCGGGCCTTCCTCGACTCGATCCGTGCACTCGATCGCGCCGGCCTCGAACTCCATCGCGGCAAGCTGCGGGAGATGATCCGGGAGCGCCAGACGGAACTCCAGGCCAGCGGCTCGCCCTTGGCCGTCCGCAAAGCGACCGCGGCACGCGGCACGGACGTGCTGGATGTGGGTCGCCGCGAGGCGGTGCGGGACCGGCTGGTGCTTGCCGTGCACGAGAGGTTCGACAAGGAAGCAGGCCAAGACGTTTTCGACATTCGCGAGTATGAGGAAGGCGACGACCCGGAGTGGGCGCGCATGGACCTCGAACTGACCTGGCTCGAGCGGCATCTCGCGAGCTTGCCCGAGTAGCTTCACGATTGCGCAAGGTCTCGGGGAGGCCGCGGCGCACGGCTGTTTTTTCGCGTCGTGGCGCGCTTTTAGTCCTTTGCGCACCTCCCCGTCTGCAGAAGGGCCGGGTAGGCTTCTGCTTGAGTGTCGCTCACCCGGCCCCTCTCCCGCCCCCGTTGGGTCAACGGGGGTCAGGCATTTGGAGAGGGCCAAGTTTTCGGAGACCCAAGATGACCCCCTGGAATTCCATGTCCTCCTTCCCGACTTCCAAGACAGCGCTCGCCATCGCGCTCCTGTGTAGCGCACCCAGCGCTTGGGCCCAGACGAACTTCCCCGAGACGGAGCCGAACGACAACAACGCCGCGGCTCAGATCGTCAACTGCATGGTGACTGGTGACACGCTCACCGGCACGACCACCGGCACGTCGACCACCGTGGCCGGGCTCGGCTCCTCGGACAACTTCCGGGTGACCTCGTGCGCCACGGCGCCGGGCATCTACCAGAACCGCCTGGTGATCACCAGCACGCCCGCGGGCCACACGGGCACCCTGCGCGGCTTCAGCCAGGCCGCGGGTGTGATCAACACCACCTCGGACGCCGCGTTCCAGACTTCCTCCGCGACTTCGACACCTCCGCGGTTCAACCAGTGGTACAGCTTCGGCCCCGCCGCAGATGTCCTGTACCGCGTCACCGGCGTGGCCGCGACGACCGCCGCCTACACGGCCACCTTCAGCCAAGCCCCCGTCGCGCCGATCGTGCTCGGCAGCACGCTGAACCCGGGCCCGATCACGATCTCCCGCTCCGGCCACACGACGGACATCGATTGCTGGGTCTACGACTCGACGCTCACCCCGATCGCCGGCTTCGGCAACGACGGCCAGAACGTCCTGACGCGCACCTACGCGCTCGGCACGTACTACCTGGCCATGACGAACTTCAACGCGGCCAACAACCTCGCCAGCCCGCCGGACGATTCGTTCCTGTCGGGCAACGTGCTGCGTTTCCCCGACACCTTCGCCTGCAGCAGCACCACCACGGCGGTGAACGTCGCGACGTCGTTCGCTGACGGCACCAACACGGTCATCGCGGCGGCGACCAAGGCCGGCGCGTTCGACGTCGTGTGGATCCAGTTCACCGTCGCTCCGACGCCTCCCGCGAACGACAACTGCGCGAGCGCTTCGGTCCTCAGCGGCAGCGGCACCGTCAGCGGCAACACGAGTGTCGCCACCAACGACGGAACGGCCAGCTGTGACCCGGGTGGCGCGGCCAGCCGCGATGTCTGGTACTCCTTCACGGCCGGCCCCTTCGGCGGCACGCTCTCGGTCGACACCTGCACGACGACGGCCATCGACTCGGTCGTCTCCGTGTACTCGAGCTGCGGCGGGTCCGAGCTGGCCTGCAACGACGATTGCGGCGGCACTCCCTGCGCCGCGACGGCCTCGTGCGTCGGCCCCCTGACGCTCAGCGGCGGGCAGACCGTGCTGATCCGCGTCTCCGACAAGGGCCTGACGGGCGGCGCGTTCACGATGAACCGCACGTTCACGGGCTTCCCGCCGCCGAACGACAACTGCACGGGCGCGATCACGGTCGCTTGCCCCTCCGCGACCTCGGGCTCGACGGCGGCCCCGGCGAGCGCAGAGCTGGCGCCGATCGCGGGCTCGTCCTGCGTCGGCCCGAACGGCGGCGAGTCCGGCCAGAACCTGGTCGTCAACTCGGCGGGCGTCTGGTACCACCTCAATCTCCCCGCCACGCAGACCGTCCACGCCGACACGGCGACGGCCTCCTACGACACTTCGCTCACGGTCTTCACCGGCACCTGCGGCGCGCTCACCTGCGTCACGGTCAACGATGACGCCCAGGGCTCGCCCTTCCACTCCAAGGTGGGCTGGGTCGCCCAGGCCGGCCAGGACTACTTCATCCTGGTCCACGGCTTCGGCGCGACGGACATCGGCACCTTCACGCTCAACGTGACCTGCAATCCGACCCCGGCGAACGACGACTGCGGATCGGCCGCGCCGATCACGGGCAACTCCGGCAGCGTCGGCGGCAGCCTCGCCGGCGCCACCGGCCAGAACGCGAACCTGACCTCGACGGGCCTGGCCTCGTGCGCGGCCACGTTCACGATGTTCGACGTGTGGTACTCGTGGACCGCACCCTGCAGCGGCAACGCCACGATCGGCCTGGCCGGCGCGACCAACAAGACCCTGTCGGTCCACACCGCCTGCCCGGTCTTCCTGAACCCCGGCTCGGCCGGCAACCAGCTGGTCCCGACGGGCACGAGCTGCTCGACCGGCGCCGCGCCGAGCGTGACGATCCCGGTCACTTCCGGCACGACCTACCTGCTGCGCGTCGCCAGCGCCGCGGCCAACAACCTCACGGTCCCCGGCGGCGGTGACGGCTTCACCCTGAACTGGAACCTGCCCGACACGATCGCCCCGTCGATCGCCTGCGGCACGACCAACCTGAGCGCGGACGCCGCCTGCGCGGCCGTGGTCCCCGACCTCAGCTCGCTGGCGACGGACTGCTTCGGCGTCACGTCGTTCTCGCAAGTCCCGGTCGCCGGCACCCCGATCGGCCTCGGCAGCACGCCGGTGTCGCTGACCGCGCAGGACGCGGCCGGCAACTCCTCGAACTGCGTGCACAACGTGGTCGTCAGCGACACGACGCCGCCGGTGGTCAACTGCCCGCCGGGCACCTCGGCCGACGCCGACGCGCTGTGCCAGACCCTGGTGCCTGACTACGCCTCGCTGGCGACAACGAGCGACAACTGCGGCCCGGTCGGCCCGGTGACGCAAGTCCCGGCCGCCGGCTCGACGCTCACGGGCAAGGGCCCGCACAACGTGATCCTGTCCGCCACGGACGGCGCCGGCAACACCGGCAACTGCACCGTGGTCTTCACGGTCAACGACGTGACCCCGCCGACGATCGCGGCCGGCACGATCAACGGCTGCTACACCTCGGTCGTCCTGGCGGAAGCCGCCGCGATCGCGGCCACGACGGCCGCCGACAGCTGCGGCTTCACGCTCTCGGCCTCGACGGTCGGCACGTGCAGCGCGGTGATCACGGTCACCGCCACCGACTCGGCCGGCCTGACCGCCTCGGTCAACTACAACACGTCGATCGACGCTCCCGCGACGATCACCTGCCCGGCCACGGTCTTCGCGACCGGCTCGGTGCCGACGGCGGTCGTGGTCCCGGTCCCGACGGTGGTCGACGACTGCCCCGGCGCCTCGACGCTGATCAACTCCTTCAACGGCACCGGCGACGCCTCGGGCGTCTACCCGGTCGGCTCGACGACGGTCGTGTGGACCTACACGGATCCCTGCGGCAACGTCTCGACCTGCTCGCACCAGGTCGTGGTCGGCGTCTCGGCCATGAAGATCAGCCAGATCTACGGCGCGGGCGGCAATACCAGCGGCACGCACATCGCCGACTTCATCGAGCTCTACAACGCGGGCCCCGTGCCGCAGAGCCTCTCGGGCTGGTCGATCCAGTTCGCTTCCTCGACCGGCACGACCTGGACGACCTCGGCCTTCCTGGCCGCTGCGACCGTCAACCCCGGCCAGTACTTCCTGATCACCGGCGGCGCCGGCGTGGCGGGACAGTTCCCGGCCTTGCCGACGCCCGACCACACGACGACCTTCGCGCTCAGCGCGACGGACGCCAAGGTCGCGCTGTGCAACACGACGACGGCTCTGACCGGTGCCACCCCGAGCGGGGCGACGATCGTCGACCTCGTCGGCTTCGGCACGTTGACCACGCACCGTGAACCGCTGATCGGCGGAACGGCGGCCAACAACGCCGTGCGCTGCGACGCGTCCGTGGCCACCTACCGCCGCCTCGGCGGCAATCAGGACACGAACAACAACTTCGCCGACTTCTCCCAGGGCCACCCCTCGCCGCGCAACACGGCGACGGCGCTCAATGCGGGCCTGACGCCGATCGGCAGCGCCCTGCCCTTCTCGGGTGAGGAAGGCCAGACGCTGCGCCTGCACGCCACGGTGATGGACAACGCCACCGGTGGCGGTGTGCTCGGCGCGAGCGTGTCGGTCAACCTGAGCCTGCTCGGTGGCGGCGCCGCCACGCCGATGAACGACAACGGCACCGGGGCCGACCAGGCCGCCGGCGACGGCGTCTACTCGGCCAGCGTCCTGATCCCGGTCGGCCAGCCGACGGGTCCGGCGCGTCTGCCGATGGTGGCCACGCTGGCCGGCAACTCCGGCGGCGGCTGGATCGTGGTCGAGGTGCGTCCGACGACGACGCCCGACAACGACAACTGCTCGACGGCCACGGCGCTGAGCGGGTCCTTCCCGATCACGGTCGTGACGAACGTCCAGGGCGCCACGATCGAGACCAACCCGACGCGCATCGCCGGAACCTCTTCGCCCTCGGCCAACACCTGGGGCTCGCAGGGCGCTTCGCGCGGCGTCTGGTACACCGTCGTGGGGACCGGCAACACGATGACGGCCGACACCTGCGCCGGCGTCGCGGCGGACCACGTGGTCCAGGTCTTCTGCGGCACCTGCGAAGGCCTGACCGTGGTCGCCAGCAGTGACGACTTCGGCGCGGGCTGCGGCACGGGCACGACGAACTCGCGTGCCGTGTGGTGCTCGACGCTCGGTCAGCTGTACTACGTCTGGGTGGCGAACTTCAGCGGCACCCTGCTGACCAACCCGACCCTGACCGTCAGCGACAGCGGCACGGCTTGCAGCACGGCGGTGCCCTGCACCACCTGCCCGCCGAACCTGGCCGCCACGGACGTGGTGGACAACGAGGCCGGCTTCGGCCAGTCGACGAACGACGGCTGCTCGAGCGCGGCCTTCGTCTTCCAGACGATTGCGGCCCCGACGGGCGTCCCGACGACCTTCCGCGGCACCGCGCGTGCCTGGAGCGGCAACAAGGACGTCGACTGGTACCGGTTCCAGGCGACCGCCGACGGCAACCTGTCGGTGACCCTGAACGCCCAGTTCATGGGCCTGGTCCAGATCGTCCAACTGGCCGCGGGCGGCGTCTGCTCCCCGGCACCGGTGGTCGTCGCGCAGTCGACGGTCTCCAACCGCTGTGCCCCGACGACCGTCGTCGGCGGGATCACGAACGGCAACTGGTACGCGGTCCTGGTCCTGCCGGCCTCGATCGTGCTGCCGACCTCCGCCAACTTCTTCGGCGGCATCTCGCCGGCCGGCAACTCGTACCACTACTTCGGTTCGATGGCGCTGGTCGCGCCGCCGAACGACGCCTGCGGCTCGGCGCAAGTCGTCGCGGTGCCCTCGACCACGAACGGCTCGACGATCCTGGCCACGACGGACGGCACCTCGGCGTGCGACCCGACCGGTCGCGACGTCTGGTACACGTTCACGCTCGCCAGCCCGACGACGGTCGAGATCGACACCAGCGGCTCGGCGATCGACACGGTCGTCAGCCTGCAGAGCTCTTGCGCGGGTCCTGAGATCACCTGCAACGACGACTGCGGCGGTTGCTACGCGACCGGCACGGCGTCGTGCACGGGGATCCTGAACCTGGCGGCCGGCACGTACTTCGTGCGCGTGTCCGACAAGGGCCTGGGCGGCGGCGGCACCTTCGTGCTGCGCATCCGCACGATCGTCAACGACGATTGCTGTGGTGCGATCGCGGTCGCCGTGCCTTCGGCCACGACGGGCACCACGGTCGGCGCGGCGCTCGAGCAGGCGCCAATCAACGGCATCAACTGCCTGGGCGTCGGCGGCAGCGTTGCCGCGGGCGCGGTCGAAGGCGGCGGCAACCTGACGGTCAACTCGGCCGGCGTGTGGTACCGCGTCAACCTGCCGGCGACCGCGACGGTCTACGCCGACACGCTGACGGCCGGCTACGACACCTCGCTGAACGTGTTCGCGGGCAACTGCGGCACGCTGACCTGCGTCACCTCCAACGACGACGTGCAGGGCACGCCGTTCCACTCGAAGCTCGCCTGGGTCGCCCAGGCCGGTCAGGACTACTTCATCCTGGTCCACGGCTTCGGTGCCACCGACATCGGAACGTTCACGCTGAACCTGACGAGCGACCCGACGCCGGTCAACGACGACTGCGGGAGCCCCACGGCGATCGCCGGAGCCGTCGGCTCGATCGGCGGCACGCTGGTCGGGGCCACGGGTCAGAACGCCAACCTGAACTCCAACCAGCTGGCCTCGTGCGCCGCGAACTTCACGCACTACGACGTGTGGTACTCGTGGACCGCCCCGTGCGCCGGCAACGTCACGTTCAACACGTGCGGGGTCTGGGACACGGTGCTCTCGGTGCACACCGCCTGCCCGGTGTTCCTGGCCCCCGGCCAGACCGGCAACCAGCTGGTTCCGACGGCCTCGAGCTGCAACGACAACAGCGCGACGGTCGGCTGTGGTCCGGGCTCGGAAGTCACGGTCGCGGTCACGGCCGGCCAAAACCTGCTGATCCGCGTCGCGACGGCCGGAGTGGCCACGCCGCTGCCCGGCGGCGGTCAGGCCTTCACGCTGTCCTGGAACGAGCCGCTGCCCGACACGGACGGCGACCTGACGCCGGACTGCGCCGACGGCTGCCCGCTGAACCCCGCCCTGACGGCTCCGGCGTTGTTCTACGCCGACGTCGACGGTGACGGCTTCGGTGCCGGCCCCGGCATCCTGGGCTGCGGTGGCCCGGGCCTGGTGCTCAACAACACCGACTGCGACGACAACAACATCGCGGTCAACCCGAGCGCCACGGAGATCTGCAACGGCATCGACGACGACTGCGACACCTTCATCGACGAGGGCGTGCAGTTGACCTTCTACCAGGACTCCGACGGCGACCTGTTCGGCAACCCGTCGGTGACGATCCTGGCCTGCTCGGCTCCGGCCGGCTACGTCGCGGACAACACCGACTGCAACGACGGCAACGCCGCGGTCAACCCCGGCGCCACCGAAGTCTGCAACGGCATCGACGACGACTGCGACACCCTCGTCGACGAGGGCGTGCTGCTGACGTTCTTCCAGGACGCGGACGGTGACGGCTTCGGCAACGCGAGCGTCACGACGCTGGCTTGCTCGGCTCCCCCGGGCTTCGTCTCGAACAGCGGCGACTGCAACGACGGCAACGCCGCGGTCAACCCGGCCGCAGCCGAGATGTGCAACGGCATCGACGACGATTGCGACGGCAACACCGACGAGGGCTTCGATGCGGACGGCGACGGTGTCGCCAACTGCTTCGACAACTGCCCGACGGTGGCCAACCCGGGCCAGGCGGACGGCGACGGCGACGCCTACGGCGACGCTTGCGACAACTGCCCGACCGTCAGCAACCCGACGCAGGCCGACTGCGACGGCGACCTGATCGGCGATGCCTGCGAAGGCGAGCCGGACTGCAACTTCAACGGCATCCCCGACTCGTGCGACATCGCTTCGACCTTCAGCCAGGACCTGAACGCCAACGGCGTCCCGGACGAGTGCGAAGCCTTCGTGTCGTACTGCTTCGGCGACGGCCCGACCAACGGCGGCCCGGACTGCCCGTGCAGCAACAACGTCCCGATCGGCTTCCAGCGCGGCTGCGTCAACTCGACCGGCAACGGTGCGAACCTGGCGGCGACGGGCACGGCCTCGCTCTCGGGTGACACGGTGACGCTGACCGGCACGAGCATGTCGGCCACCTCCTTCGCGCTGTACATCCAGTCCCCGACCGACATCGGTGGCGGCTTGGGCGTCCAGCAGCTGTTCGACGGCCTGCGCTGCGTCGGCACGAGCATCCTGCGCCTGACGACCAAGCAGAACGTCGGTGGTGCTTCGGCCATCGGCTTCCCGACGACCCCGGTCAGCGTGCTGGGCAACGTCTTGGTGCCCGGTTCGCAGTACTACCAGGTCGTCTACCGCAACAACGCCGGCCCGTGCAACTTCCTCGCGAACAGCACGAACGGCGTCCGGATCCTCTGGACCCCCTGATCCCGGCCTGACGACGTGGAGCGTCCGCGAGGGCGCTCCACGCTGAGCACGAGCGGCGGCGCCTCCGGGTGCCGCCGCTTCTCGTTTCCCGCCCCTGCGAAGGCGCGCTCACCCGCCCGCGTGAGCTGGCGTTCTTCCCCGGAGAAATGGGTAGTCCGCTATACTGCCCCGACGCGAGCTCAGGCCTCGCATCCCCCAGCACCGACCGCCTCGGGCACAGGTCGCCGCGTGACTCGCGCGCCCGAGGTAGTCTTCTCCGGAGTCCGGTCATGCTTCGTCCCCACGGCGCCTCGGCGCTCCTCGTCCCGCTGTGTCTCGGCTTCCTGGCGCCCGGCGCCCGGGCCCAGGTGGCGCCCCCCGGTTGCGGCGGCCTGACGACCACGACGCTCACCTTCAGCGACGCGACGGTCGTGCCGATCCCCGACGCGACTTCGACCGCCACCATCGGGTGGGGCACGACGCAGACGGCGATGTTCGTGTTCGGCCTCGATCCCTACCTGTGGGACATCGACCTGCGGCTGAACCTCGACCACGCGCGCAGCAACGACCTCAAGGTCTACCTGGCCTCGCCCAGTGCGCACCAGATCACGCTGACCACCGACAACAACCTGTTCGGCCACGCCGGCATCTTCAACGGCACGCTGTGGGACGACTCGGCGCTGGAACCGGTGACCGACTACGCCTTCGTCAACGGGGTGCCCGCGACCGCCGTCGTGCCCGAGCAGTCGCTGGGTGCGTTCATCGGCGAGGACCCCAACGGCATCTGGACCCTGACGCTGCGCGACGACACGCCCAACAACACGGGCGTGCTCAACGGCTGGTCGATGGACGTCACATCGCTCTCGGGGACGCCCGTCGGCCAGAACGCGAGCTGGTTCCAGCTCGCCAACCTGGTGATCCCCGACGGCAGCCCGCTCGGCGTCGCCTCGACCGTGACCGTCACCGGCCAGCCCACTTTCCTGCTCGACGTCAACGCCTCCGTGGCGGTCCAGCACACCTACAACTCGGAGCTCGGGATCTTCCTGATCTCGCCGCAGGGCACGATGGTGACGCTGACCACGCGCAACGGCGCGCAGCGCGACCACGTGTTCAACGGCACGGTGTTCGACGACCAGGCGCCCTCGCCGGCGACGGACTACGCCTACGTGACGAATGTCGCGGCCCCCTGGGTCTGCCCCGACGGAGCGCTCTCAGCCTTGATCGGCGAGGACCCCAACGGCGTCTGGACGATGTTCGTGCGCGACGACCAGCTCGGCGACCAGGGGCTGTTCGTCGCCTGGTCGCTCGACATCACGACCTGCGTCGCGCCCTCGCCCGGGAACTCGATCTGCTCGGGCGACGCCGCGGACAACACGCACCTGCCCTGCCCGTGCGGCAATTTCGGCGCCCCCGGCAACGGCTGCGCGCACTCGACCAGCGCCAACGGAGCACACCTGCAGGTGTCGGGCGCCACCAACCCCGATTCGATCGTGCTGGCGGCCTCGAGCATGCCGGCCACGGCCTTCGGCATCTACCTGCAGCACGACGCGACCGGAGACCAGGTGTTCCACGACGGCATCCTCTGCGCGAGCGGCAACCTGCTGCGCCTGCGCAGCCGCTCGGCGATCGGGGGGGCGTCGAGCTTCCCGAACTCGACGGATACGACCAATGTGTCGACCCGCGGGCAGGTCGTGCCGGGGTCGGGGGCGGTGCGGTATTACTCGACGTGGTATCGCAATGCGTCGACGACGTTTTGCCCGCCGGCGACGGCGAACGTCACCAACGGCTGGACGCTGACCTGGTAAGGAAGCTGGCCCCGTTCAGTGGGCGCGCAGCAGCTCAGGAAAGTCGGCCGACCAGGCCAGGACCCCGCACGGACTCCACGGTCGATCCTCGACCTTGAGCGCCATCGCCGGCGTCTCGTGCCGCCGGCGGTTGCTGACGCCGCGCACGAAGCTGCGCCACACGGCGTACACCCAGAGCTGCTGGCCGAGGCGCGACCGGAGCTTGGCGTGCGCCCAGGTCCGGCGCACCAGCCTCGAGAGCCCGTCCCGCAGCATCGCCAGGGTGTGGTTGATCGCGAACAGCGGGTTCGCGCCATCGCGCTTGCGCGTCGAGAGCGTCT
>Ga0315910_10000418_pt1 | contig 42283 bp, 37 predicted proteins | sample EdamamesoilMG_FD_204470 | JGI IMG/M metagenome (GOLD analysis project Ga0315910, IMG submission 204470) | Garden soil microbial communities collected in Santa Monica, California, United States - Edamame soil | ecosystem: Environmental > Terrestrial > Soil > Garden | place: USA: California...
ACATCGCGCTGCGCTTTATTTGCTGGTGGTATGTGGGCGGCGCAGCGCGCCGCCCCTGCCACCAGTTCGCTGTCCTAAATCGGTTGGTTCGTCCGTCGTACAACCGAGGCGCTCCTACGAGCGCCGGAAAAGAAAGATGAATATGAAGATCCTGGTCACTACTCCGACAGGCAACATCGGCAGGCGCATCGTGCGCGAATTGCTCGCGCCGGAATTCTCGGTGCGAGTCATCGCGCGTGATCCAGCGCGGCTGCCGGATGAAACTCGTGAACAAGTCGGGGTCATCCGTGGCTCAATGGACGATGTGGCTACGCTGCGCCGCGCGTTGGATGGCGTGGAGGTGATGTTCTTCTGCATACCACCGGCGCCGATGCAAGAGGCGGATGTGCGCGGCCATTATGAGCGCTTCGCTCGCTCAGCCGCGCAGGCGATTCGCGAGGCGGGCACACGACGGGTCGTGACAATCTCCGCAGTCGGCAAGGGGCGCGCGCGCAATGCCGGACCAATTTCTGCGTTGCACGCGATGGAAGACATTCTCAACGAATCCGGCGCGGCGATCCGGCATCTGCGCTGCGGTGCGTTCATGGAAAATTTTCTCCTTCAAGCACAGTCGATCGTCGAACGTGGGATTATTTCGCTGCCGATGCCCGGCGATGTTGCGATTCCTTTAGTAGCGGCGACTGATGTTGCCGATGCGGCATTGCGCTGGTTGGTGCGATGCAATTGGAGCGGCGTTGCTGGCATCGCGATTCACGGGCCAGAAGATGTTTCTTACAATCAAGCGACAGCCATCATCGAGCGCGTATTGGAGCGTCCGGTGCGTTATCAGGAACTGGCGGCCAACGCCTTCGCGAGATCGCTCACGGGTCACGGTGCGAGCGCCGAGTACGCACAATGCCTGGTGGCGATGTTCAGCGCGTTGGCCACAGGCATCGCCAGCGCCGAGCCACGCACTTACGACACAGCCACACCCACGAGGCTGAGCGACTGGACGCGAGAGGAATTACTGCCGCTGGTGGGTTCGTCGGTTGATGCAATGTCATGTATGGGCTGCAAAGCCTAAATCGGGCTTTGTTTGATGGAATAATCGGCTAGGCTGGCCGAACCTCTATGGACTCAAACGAGGAAACGATTTCCTCGACCGCCACACCGCTTGCTGCAAATGCGAGCGGTGTGGCGGCCAGACCGGCATTTCGTCTGCGTGATTTGTGGCGTGACTTGCGTGATGCGGTCCGCGGCACAAGCATGGATTACACACAGGGCAGCATCAGTCGCGCGATCCTGCTGCTCTCCGTGCCGATGATGTTGGAGATGTTGATGGAGTCCGCATTCGCAGTTGTGGACGTGTATTTTGTTTCGTCACTCGGACCTTCCGCCATCGCAACAGTCGGGCTTACGGAATCTGTACTGACGCTGATTTACGCCGTGGCCATCGGGCTCTCAATGGGCACGACCGCGCTCGTCGCGCGTCGTATCGGCGAGAAGAATCCAACGGAAGCTGCGGATGCAGCGGTGCAAGCGATCATCGTTTCGTTGGTTGCGTGTATTCCCTTTGCAGTAGCGGGCGTTTTCTTCGCGAAAGATATCCTGGCACTGATGGGCGCGGACGCCTGGGCCATCGAACATGGCTATCGCTACACGGCCTGGATGCTGGGTGGCAACGCGGTCGTCATGCTGATCTTTGTCATCAATGCTGTATTTCGTGGCGCGGGTGACGCAGCCATCGCGATGCGTGTGCTGTGGTTGTCTAATGCCATCAACATCGTACTCGATCCGATTTTGATTTTCGGTTGGGGGCCATTTCCGAAACTGGGAATCGAAGGCGCAGCCATTGCGACGAACATCGGTCGCGGGGTTGGTGTGCTGGTGCAGTTCTGGGTGCTGTTCCGCGGCGCAAAACATATTCGCGTGATGTGGTCGCAGGTGCGGTTGCACGCGGAAGTGATGGGACGACTCGTGCGCACGTCGCTGGGCGGCATTGGGCAGTTCATCATCGCGACGTCTTCGTGGATCGGCTTGGTGCGCATCGCGTCGGAATTCGGCAGCGAAGTGGTGGCAGGTTACACCATCGCCGTGCGTATCTTTGTGTTCACATTGATGCCGGCGTGGGGAATGTCGAACGCGGCGGCCACCCTGGTTGGGCAGAATCTTGGCGCGAAACAACCCGAGCGTGCGGAGCGTGCGGTATGGCTCACCGGGTTCGCTGTCATGGCGTTCCTGGCATGTGTGTCGGTCGTTTACATCGTGTTTTGCGAATCGCTTGTGCGCTTGTTCACGGATGTGCCGGGTGTCGTGAAAGTGGGTGCAGAATGTCTGCGCGTGGTATCCTTCGGCTATGTGTTTTTTGCGTGGGGCATGGTGATGCCACAGGCGTTCAACGGCGCAGGCGACACGATGACGCCGACGAAGATAAACTTCTTCCTGTTCTGGCTGCTGGAGATCCCGATGGCATACTGGCTGGCGTTTCACACGGGCATGGAACAGAGCGGCGTGTTTTGGTCCATCGTGATCGCAGAATCGCTGGCAGGCTTGGTGGGCATCTGGCTGTTCCGGCGCGGTAAATGGAAACTGGTGCAGGTTTGAAGGCAGGAAAGGCTTTGACGATTGTCCTGCTGAAACGCTTTCGTTCGTCGTAATGGTGTCACAACAACAACAAACCAAAGAAAGAAAGTCAGAACTATGAAACGCAGCATCTATTATTCGGGCGCAGCGCTGGTCGTAGCCGCCGTCTTTGTGGCCGGCTTGGCGCTGGCTGACGACAAGACCACTCCGTCGACTGATAAGCAAAAGGCGGACGCGGCGAAAGCAATGGAACAAGCCATCGCTCCGGGCGCGGCGCACAAGGCGCTTGAGCCCTTCATCGGTGAGTGGAAAGCCGAAGTCAAAGCCTGGATGGCACCCGGCCAACCCCCGACTGAAAGCAAAGGAACGGCAAAGGTCACGTGGATTCTAGATGGGCGCTACGTGCAGGAGGAATTCACCGGTGATTTCATGGGGCAACCGTTTCGCGGCATGAGCCTCACAGGCTACGACAATGTCCGCGGAAAGTATCGCAGCGTGTGGGTAGATAACATGAGCACGACGATTGTGACAAGCGAGGGCGACCTTGATGCCACCGGCAAGGTATTCACTTTCAACGGCGATTACGCATGCGCGATGACCGGTGACAAGAACAAGCAATCCAAATTGATTTCACGCCTCGTCAACAAGGATAAACACGTCTTTGAAATGCACGACCCGAAGCTGGGCGCCAATTCGAAGGTCATGGAAATCACCTACACGCGGAAGTAACCTTCATCACTGGAGCTGAACGCGGCAACACCTGGGAGCGGAATCTGCCACCTGAGGAATTGAAAAAAGTCGTCACCGAATGGTATGCGTGGTTTCAACGGCTCGCCGCCGAGGGCAAGTGCCTGGGCGGATTGCCGTTGCTGGACTCGGGCAAACTGATTTCCGGCAAGAAGGGACGATCTATTGCCGATGGTCCTTTTGCCGAATCCAAGGAAACCATTGCCGGTTATTTCCATCTTCGCGTGGCAAACGAAGCTGAAGCGATTCAGATCGCGCAACAATGTCCGGGGTTGGAATACGATGGCTGCACGGTTGAAGTGCGGCCCGTGGGTGAGCAAAATATGGAACGCGTTGATGGCATCGAGCATCTGGAGGACATTGCGAAGTCTGTTACCATCAAGACCTGAGCCCGTGAGTCAGCCGCCTGAAGCACAACCCACTTCGCAGAGTGTAGATATTCCCGGCCTGACGGATCACTTGTTTCGTCACGAAGCCGCCAAGTTGGTTGCCGTGTTGACCGGCATCTTCGGCATCGAGCGATTGCAACTCGCGGAGGACGTGGTGCAGGAGGTGATGGTGCGGGCGTTACAGACGTGGCCCTACTACGGCGTGCCGAAGAATCCCGCCGCCTGGCTCACACAAGCGGCCAAGAATCTGGCGCTCGACACCATTCGACGTGAAAGAACTTTTCAAGACAAGCAACCGCAGATCATTTCGCACATCGAGCAGTTGCCGGGCGAAGCGGAAGGCGGTTCGCCGGCCTTCGAGGAGGAAATCAAGGATGACCGGTTGCGGATGATGTTTGTCTGCTGTCACCCGTTGGTTTCGCAGGAAGACCAGGTGGCGCTCACGCTCAAGACGCTTTGCGGTTTTGATCCCGCAGAAATCGCGAAAGCGTTTCTGACCACGGAGGCCGCCATCGCCAAGCGGCTGACGCGGGCGAAGCAAAAGATTCGCGAGGCGCAGATTCGATTCGAGATCCCGGAGGGAGAGGAATTGAACCGCCGGCTCGACAATGTACTGCGGTCGCTCTACCTGCTGTTCAACGAGGGCTACAAGGCATCCAGCGGCGAATCTCTCATCCGCGAAGATTTGTGCCGGGAGGCGATTCGCCTGACCGGCCTGCTGGCTGAACACCCCGCCGGCAATCAGCCAAAGACCCACGCGCTCCTGGCATTGATGCTCTTGAATGCCGCGCGCATCCCGGCGCGGGTGGACAAGGAAGGCAATCTATTGCGACTCCAAGAGCAAGACCGGTCGCGTTGGGATCAACCGATGATCGCGCGCGGCATGTTTCACATCGCTCACTCGGCGGCGGGCAACGAACTCAGTGAGTATCATTTGCAGGCCGGCATCGCGGCGGTTCACTGTGCGGCGCGGGACTACGCCTCGACTGACTGGCGGCAGATTCTCGAGATGTATGATCGCCTTGTGGAGTTCGATGATTCACCCGTAGTGGCGCTGAATCGGGCAGTGGCTCTTGCGGAGATGCAAGGACCGCAAGCGGGCATCGAGGCCGTAAGTGCGATTCAAAACCTGCAATCGTTGGAGTCGTATTATCTGCTGCACGCCGTGCTCGGCGAATTTGAGCTGCGTATGAATCATCCGCGCGCGGCCGCCGGCCATTTCCGCAAGGCATTGCAGCTTGCCGAAATCAAATCCGAGCAGGCTTTTCTTGCCAGGCGATTGCTGGCGTGCGAAGCCCCGGACCGGGCTTGAACCACTCCCGCGTCACGTGCTCATTGTGGGCGTGCGGAGGCCGTGTTCGAGTAGGCGGAATTGCCACTGGCGTTAAACGCGCGAACGCGATAGTTATAGATGTTCTTCTTGTTCAACCCCGAGTCCACGAACGTGCGCACGTTGGCGTTGACCTGCGCAATCTGCGCAAAAGTGCCGCCGTTGATGGCGCGTTCGATGCGGAAGCCCGTTTCGTCATTCGAATTGTCTGTCCATTGCAGCGTCAGCTTCCCCTTACCGGCTGCCAGCGTCAGTGCCGATGGCGCAGCCGGAGTCGGCGGTGGCGGCACGAATCCCGCCGGATAACGCACCGTGAGCATGTCTGGGTCTGAACCATCCGTGTCACCCGTGAGCAGGAAATCGCCGCTGGCCGCGAGATGCGCATCCACGGCGGCGTTGCCCTCGGGGATGACGCGCTGCCAGAGTTGCTGGCCGTTGGCGGCGAAGCGCGCAGCGACAAAATCGTAAGCGGTCGTGAACTTGTAACCGCCGAAGAAAACGCTGCCATCACCGGCCGGCACCACTTTGCCGGCGTAAAACGTGTTGCCCGTGGGGTCGAGCCGCGTGGTCCAGAGTTGCGCGCCCGCCGGGCTGAATTTAGAAACCGACGCACGAATGAAACTCGCTACTTCACCGATGACCGTGCCAGCAACAACGACGTTGCCATCCGGTGAGAGCGCAACCGACGAACCGCCGGCCGTCTCGCTCTTGAACTGGAATTGCTGCGTTCCGTTCGCGTCGTATTTCAGCAGAAACGGAACCTGCAAACCCTCGGGATCACCGGTCGGCGCGACGATGCCCGTGGCGTAGGCGTTGCCGACGGCGTCCACCGCGAGGTCGGCGGGAAATTCATCGCTCGTCGTTCCGTCTGCATAATCGCGTGTCCAGACCACGTTGCCCGCCGCATCGTATTTCATCAGTGAGAGGTCGTGAAAACCCTGACTGGTGTTCGATGTGTAGCCGAGCACGAGCAGATTGCCGCCGGCATCCAGTTTCGCCGCCACCGGCCGGTCATCACTGTTCAACGCCCCGGTGCGGGTGCGCTGCCATTGCACGGCGCCGTCGAGCGAATATTTCATCGTCAGCCAATTGAAATCGCTGCCACTGCCACTCATGCCGGTGACGTAAAGCGCGCCCGCCGGATCAAGGACTACGCGGCCCGCCTGATCAAAACCGTCGCCGGGACTGTTAAAGACATGCGCCCAGCGCTGCGCGCCGTTCGGGGTGAAACTCACGACGAGCCAGTCAATGTTCTGCGTGAGAAAGGTGATCTGCCTCGCGATGTAACCGGCGGCATACACGTTGCCCGCGGCATCCGTGGCGAGGGACGAGACAAAACCTTGGATATGCTCGGAGCTGCCGTTGTAATGGGCGACCCATTGCAACACACCTTGTGCGTTGTGTTTCACCACGGCAAAACCAGCAGGCTTGGCGTTATTTTCCACCTGACCGCCTGTGAAAATATTACCGGCGGCATCGGTCGTGACGCAACGCGCGCGATCATCGCGCCCGCCATCAAAACGGATCAGTTGCTCGGACTGCGCAAATACGGGATCTGCCAGCACACAAGTTGCGAGAACGGCAGCGGCGAGGGAGAATGATTTTCCAAATGACGAGATTGGGTTCTTCATGCGATGTGGGTGATTTACGCAAGTTGGATGAGCGTAGCCAACGATTGTTCCACATCTTGGAGATGATTAACGTCCGCGCGCGTCCGGAGTTGTCCCGTCTCAACTCATGATGCGATTTGTCAATCAAAGCCGTTTGCCCGCTCGTGAATCGGCGATCAATCGCGTCAGGCGCCGCGCCCGTGTCTCCAGTTTCTTGGCGCTGACCACATACCAGATCGCGAGTCGTTGATAGCCGCACGGCTGCTTTTGGAAGAATTGCCACCCGACTTTGTCTGCTTTGAATTGCTTTTCGTCTTCGGGTGCGAGTTTGCGCGGTGCATTCTCGAACGAGTAAACGCCCGATCGCGCCGCCTCCCGCGCGTTGAACGCTTTCAATCCCGCCGGCATCATGCGCCCTGCTTTCTTCAATCGCGCAACGTGATTGATGTTGATCCGGCTCCAATTGCTGCGCGGCTTTCGCGGGGTGAATCGCTGCGTGAAGCTAAGGTCATCCACCCGCTTTCTGACTCCATCAATCCAACCGAAACACAACGCTTCGTCCAGCGCCTCGGGGTAAGTCAACCCGCCCTTGCCGGAATCCTTCTTGTAGAAGCCAACCCACAGTTCACTCACGCGCGTGTGATTTGCCGCCAGCCATTGCCGGAAGTCAGCGGGGGATTTGAAGTAGGCTTGCTTCACGATGAGTAGTCGCGCGGTTTTGTGGAAAATAACCCCGGCGTGGCAAAACAGGCAATCCGTTGTTTCCATCCCACCCGACAAGACTTAATGCGATTGAAACCCAACGCGCAATTAGACAAGGTGACTCCCGCGCCCCGTGATGAGTCCTTCACGTTGCGCGCGACAATGCATGAACGCCCCTAGACTATCCGGCATCGGCCTGTTCCTCGCTGCCAATCTGGCAACCGCCGCCATCAGTTCGCCGCGCCCAAACATTCTCTTCATCATGAGTGACGACCATGCCGCGCATGCGGTCTCGGCTTACGGCTCAAAAGTGAATCAAACACCGCAACTCGACCGGCTTGCGAAAGATGGCGTACGGTTCGCGAATGCATTTGTCTGTAATTCCATCTGCACACCCAGCCGCGCGACGCTGCTCACGGGCAAGTATTCACATCTGAACGGCGTGCCTACGTTCAATCGCTTCGATGGTTCGCAGCCGACTGTCTCCAAAATGCTCCAGGCTGCTGGTTATCACACCGGCATGATCGGCAAATGGCATCTGGGCAGTGACCCAACCGGGTTTGATCGCTGGATCGTTCTGCCAGGCCAGGGGCTCTACAACAATCCAGTGTTCCTGACCGCGAAGGGACGATTGAACATTCAAGGTTACGCCACGGATGTCATCACCGACCTCGGCATCGAATTCTTGGAGACGCGCCCCAAGGACAAACCGTTCTTCCTCATGCTCCATCACAAAGCGCCGCATCGCGCATGGACGCCGGATGAAAAACATCGGGGCCAGTTCAAAAATCGCGTGATTCCCGAGCCGGCCACGTTCAATGACGATTACGCCACCCGCCCCGCCGCGTTGCCGGGCAACGAACAGACGGTGGCCAATGATATGATGCGGAGCGATCTGAAGCTCGAGCCGCCCGCCGGTTTGAGCCAGGCAGAACGCACCAAGTGGCTCGCGGAAAAACCGACCGAAGTTGAACTCACAAACGCCGACGGCACGAAGCGCAAACTCACAGGCAAGGAACTGGCGAAATGGAAATACCAGCGCTACATGCAGGATTACCTCGCCTGCGTGCAAAGCATGGACGACGGCATCGGTCGCGTGCTGGATTTTCTCGACCGCACCGGCTTGGCCACGAACACGATTGTCTTCTACACGGCGGACAACGGTTTCTTTCTCGGCGATCACGGACTCTACGACAAGCGCTTCATGTATGAACACTCGTTGCGTGTGCCGTTGTTGGTGCGCGGCCCGGGCGTGAAACGCGGTGCAGCACCGGAAGGTTTCGCACTGAATGTTGATCTCGCACCCACGTTCCTTGATCTCGCAGGTGAAAAGATTCCCGGCGACATGCAAGGCCGCAGCCTAGCGCCGTTACTGCGCGGTGAATCGCCCGCTGACTGGCGCACGGCGATGTATTACCGCTATTATCACGACCCCGGCGATCACAACACCCGCGCGCATTACGGCATCCGCACGACGACCCACAAACTCATCTTCTACTGGAAACAGGACGCGTGGGAGTTGTTCGACTTGCGCAATGATTCCTACGAGTTGCAAAATCTCGCCAGCGATCCCACGCACGCGAAGACGCTTGCGGATTTGAAGCAGCAACTCACCCAACTCAAAGCGTCATTGAAGGACGAGGATCAATTCGCAAAGGAACAACCGAAAGCAGGCGTTGGCGGCATTCCCGAAGGGACACCCGCGCTCGGGCGCATGACTGTTCAACAAGCCATCGCAGCTTCCGCCAGCAAACCTTAGCGCGGGTTTCACTTGGGCTTGACGCCGTAATCCGGGAAGCGTGACAGGTCCACCCAACGCATCTGATAGCGCTTGGAGTCGAGGTTCTGCCGGCGACACAGTTCGTCCATATCTGCCTGCATCTGCGGTGTCGGCCCGGTCGTCGAACGGCCGCTCACAAACACCAGCTCACCCGGCAAGGGCAGCATATCGGGCGAGCCAGAATCACCGCCTTTCCACGTATCCACACTGAAGCCGGCGATACCTGCGCTCACGTGACCACCCTGCTCCGTCTTGAAGAACGGCATGGGAGCGCCTGACGCGAACACATATTTTGCAGCCAGATTCGTGATATGCACCACGCCCATAGGTTCGATGCCCGGCGGCAGATCCCGGTCGAAGAGAAAGATCGTGTAGTCGCGCCGCGACTGCGGATCGTTGCCGCCGATCCGCACCACCTGGCTTACCACCTTCACCGTGACCAGCTCATTCTTGGACGTGACAAACCAGACCTTGCGCCCGACGTAATTGGTGCTGAAGCCGTCCGCGCCCATGCCGTGGCCTCGCGAGTAACCATGCCGCCGTGTCAACGCCGTGATCGGCACCTGCCCACTCGAAACCTCCCCTTCCCAACACGGACTGATCGCCGTGAAGCCGCGCCAACCGTACAGCAACGATCCTGGATTCCACTTCACGACGGGCGGATTCGTCGGCCAATTCGCTGGATGCGTCCGCTCCCACCACACGGTCGTGCTCCTCCCGTTCGTGTGCGCGATGAAGTTTGTCCAGATCAGGTGGTTCAACGAGTCAGGGAAAAAATTCGCAAAGACCGCATTGGTGTACGACAGGACCGGCGGGACGTACGGGCCCCGGAGTTTGACGATCGCTGGATTGGTCCAATGCGCCGGCGGGGTCACATTATTCGTCACTTCAAATCGGACCATGCGAAAGACTATCGGCCCATTGGTCATCCCACCGACCACCTCGGGCGCATCCCCTGCCCTCACTTCCGAACTGGCGAAACCCGCGACCCAGGCCAGCAGGAAAACGACCAGCCCACCGCGCGCAAGTTCATGCTTTGTCCGCTGATTTGACATGCGACAGTCTTTCTAGCCAGACGCCCGCTGACAACTTGGAATTCAGCCTCCTTCCTCCCGCCTGCCCGCTTGCTTTCGCGCGGTCCGAATCTACACTGCGCCCGTGGAACGCTGCGTCACCAAACTGACCGACGAACTCGTCGCCTCCTACGCCCAGCACGGCGGCATCAACCATCTCGACGGCAAGAACCTGCCGTCCAAACGCGTCATCACCGCCCTCACCAAGGACCTGCTGCGGTTGCTCTTTCCGGGGTTCTTCGATGAACGCCTGATCCACTCATCTGAAATCAAAGTCGAGACCGCCGCGCGCGTGGACGCGATCCTAGGTCCGCTCGAAGACGAGATCCGCAAGAGCCTCGAATACAATCCACCTGCGGAATACTCCAAGACCAAACTCGCCTCCGCCGCGCGCAGCCTCACTCTGAAGTTTCTCGGCAGTCTCCCGGAAATCCGCGAACTGCTCCAGACGGACATTGACGCCGCATTCAATGGCGACCCCGCCGCGCTCAGCCGCGAGGAAGTCATCGTCGCGTATCCGTTCGTCGAGGCCATCGCCGTGCAACGCCTCGCCCACGCGCTCTACCTGGAAAACGTCGCGCTCATCCCGCGCATCATGACCGAATGGGCGCACGCGCGCACCGGCATGGACCTCCATCCCGGCGCGCAGATCGGCTCGCACTTCTTTGTTGACCACTGCACCGGCACGGTGATCGGTGAGACCTCCGTCATCGGCGACCACGTGAAGATGTATCAAGGCGTGGGCCTGGTCGCGAAATCACTGGCCGCGGGTCAGGCGTTGCGCGGACAACGCCGGCATCCCACCATCGAGGACCGCGTGACGATTTACGCCGGCGCCACCATCATGGGCGGCGACACCGTGGTGGGCGAGCACAGCACCATCGGGGCGAACGTGTTTTTGACCAACAGTGTTCCGCCGCACTCCATCGTCGTGCAGGAATCCGCCAACGTGAAGGTGTTGACCAAACAACACCGGCAGAAATCAGGCAGCGATTTCGCGATTTGAACCATCGCCTCTTGCCAGATTTGTTTGCCTTTTTCCGATCGCTTGCTTTACTAGCGTCAATCCCGAGCGAGCAGTACCACGCGTCTTAGGCTGGCTGGTTGGGATGGACAATTTCGGTTTAACGAGAAAGGAACTAATCCACATGCGCATTTTGATTCTACTGATGGTGACGATGTTTATGGCGCTCCCGGCGGGCGCGCAGCTCAAGAAGCCCGTCAATCCTAACAAGGCCAAAGGCAACCAAAGCCTTTACGCTGCCGACCCGCAATGGAAGGCGGCAACGGCGGAGATCGCCAAGGCGCAGGCCAAGATCCGGGAGAACAACGCTCGCCGCGCCGAACTGAATCAAACGATCGCCTTGAAGAGGCAGGCCAAACAACCGCACCGAAACGAGTCGGATGAACTCGGCCGGATCAACAATGAGCAGATCAAGCTCAACGAGCAGGTCGCTGCGCAGAAACTCAAGAAGCTCGCGGCGGAGGACCGGATTGACAAGATCGTCGAGGCGCAGAAACCGAAGTAGCGCTTAGCGTGGGGAAATTGTTCGCCCGCGATCTGCTTGGAGAACGTCGCACTTGTCCACGCATCATGACCGAGTGCGCTTACAGCGTCCCGCCGCACTCACTCGGCGTGCAGGAATCCGCCAACGTGAAGGTGCTGACCAAACACCATCACCAGAAATCCGGCAGCGATTTTGCGATTTAGGCCTTCAGCGGTCGGCTTTATGTTGCCGGAAGATGAAGCACACAGTTGTGAGCCCAAGGAGTGCGAGCACCGATGGCTCAGGAATGTAGATGCCTTCACGAAACCAGAGGTCGTTCACTGTTTGTGGAACTCCGCCGAAAATTGCCGCGCCTTGTGAGTAGCCGAAACTATTGTGGTAGCCCACCGACAGGCCGATGCCCGGAGTCTGAACTACGTGAATAAAGTACTGTACGCTAGGAGTAACTTGAACCGGGGATGGGAAAACAAAGTCTGTATACCCTGGATTTACGCCCAAACCATACCCATCTGGCAACGACACCGATGGACTTGTGGACAAGATTGTACCACTAATCGAATTGGATCGTAAATAAACTGTGACCGTCCCACCCAGACCATTGATGACCGGATCCGACAAGCGCAACCTGATAAAACCGACCGTATTTAGTGATGGCGTGAACGACTGTCCTAACGGTTGATTCGCAAGTATGTTAATTGCGAACTCGCCATCCGCTCCCTCGACCGACGATTGCTGATCATATACGAACGTTCCTTGAGCCAGTGTTGCTGTTGCGACCGCGAGAAAGATGGGTGAAGCAAGCGAGGCGATGATTAAGGTATTTTTCATTGGCATGGGATGTTTGTCAGCGTAATGGGAGCGAAGGTGACATGTTCAAGGCCGTTAGGCGTTCCACACTCGGTTTCGACCGCAATCCTGCGAATGTCAAAGTCCGCTTTGGACATGTTCCAGTGGACGATGAACAACCTTGTTGCTTCCTGCGTGATCAGTATGTCGCCCCAGTAGTTTGTCAGCAGCAATTGGGAAAGTTTCAAGATTCTTCCTTCGTTGTAGGACGTGATGTAGAGGTCTTGATTCGTAGGAATGATATCAAAATCCTCGGGAGCGATGCTGAACGCAAAGGATGTCGCAATGCCATTTCTGTCAACGGAATCGATTAACGGCTTAGGCAAGTTGTTTGCGTCGACTGCGCTCTCTGCGCCCGTAATAATCCTCCCAGCCCAAGGCCCGTATTTTTGCACATCGTCTGGCAGTGTGACAACGCCCTCCAGATGCGGGTTCGGGTTGTTTGTAATGTTTTGTATCAACGCAGCTCCGCCCGAAGAATTAACGCGCCAAATCTCACCACCTTGAGACTCATTACCCCCAGTCACCGCGATCAAGTCGTGCCCGAAGATGCCGGTCTGGTCTATGTAAAGACTGCCGCGAATCAGCGAATTGGCCTCCATGTTGTTCGTCGTCAGCACCGCCCAACTCATGTTGGTTTCGCTCCCATCAGCGGAAATCTTCCCGATCACTCCGTTCGTCAGCGTTCCAAAATACATCTCGCCTTGCGTGAATCCATTCGCCGGCTGCTGCACCACACAGAGTTTCTTCTCCTCTCCCAAATGCGTGATCTTCGACCAGTTCGTGATTACGCCATTTGTATTGATCCGGATGAAATTCCAGCCGTCGGCGGTCGAATCATAATACTGCGACACCAGCAACGATTGCGTCGGCGGGTGATAGTCAATCCCCGCCACTTGCGTCAGCCCGGCTGCCACGGTCGAGAAGATCTGGTTCGTCCCAAACTGATCTGAAATCCAGACGGTCGCCTTTGACTGACTCGGTTCAACGACGTAACCGTTCGTCACGACCAATCGCAGAATCACGTTCTCGTCAAACTCCACCAGACTGTCCTCGTATGGAGTGACGGGCACTGAAGTTTCGTCAGAACTCGCCGGGATCGTCGCCGGGCTCGAATTCGTCTCGTAGTCTGTCCCGTTCAGTGCTGAACCCCCAATCAGATACACCACCGGCAATGCGTTGGTCATTGCGACGTCGGAGTAAATCAGAAATTGTGCCGGGATGCCTGACAACCCTAGAGGCGTGTTCGGTTCGTAAGCATGACCATCGGGGATGATCCGCACTTTCCAATTGCCTTCCGCGCCACGATAAAACGTCGTCGCCAATTGCTCCGTCGGCACAGGATCGAAATAAATTTGGTTCGTGCCGATGTCGTTAAAAACGACCTGGCCCGGCTTCCAATAACCGGGGTCAAGCGCCGGCTTGCTCAACAACTGATACCACTTGTTCGACCGGGTGTTGTGGAGCGTCATGTAGGCGAGGTCATTGGTGACGGCGTAGATCTCAATCCACAGCACATTGCTTCCATAACCGTAGGCTTCCGAAGCCTGCCCACCACCACCACCACCGCCGCCTTCACCGGGAGGCGGGGGCGGTTCGAGGCTGGATTGGTGCGCGGCCAACTGCCCGTAATCCACGTCCCTATCATCGTAGGCGATGTTGTTTGCGCCGAGCAGAAAGGAAGCGGCATTGGGAAATGGGTTGTACGGCAGCGACGGCCAGTTGGTGAACTGCAGCGACCAGTAAGCCGGCGACGTTGGCTGATCGGCCAACGCGCGGCCGCAGAAACTCATTTGCGCAATAACCAGCATAACCAGGAGCAGGATAAACACTCCACTGGGCCACGATCGTTCTGTGCTTGCCCCGCCGTTGTCCCTTATGCAGTAACGATGCCAGTGAGGTTTGTCGGACATTCCCGCACAAACAGATACTTGATCAATGGACTGATGCGTCGAATGCACGCGTTTGGCGTGAGATTGACAACGGATGGTCGAATGGTGATTCATGGCTGGATTCCCGGGGTTGCTGCGAAACGCATTTTGATTGTCCTTTCTCATCTTCGTCATCTTACGGGCAAGTGGGTCTCAGCGGACAAGCCATCGGTTGGCAGAAACGCGCCAGATTTTGCCAGCGTTCTAGAGAATAAACTCATTCCCTGCCGCTGTATCGTTGATTCGCCTATGCAGATGGAGAAAAGTTGGCTTCCCAAATCCATCCCGATTTGGTTTTCTCAATCTGATTTCCCGCTGCGCGGTCATCAGTCCGGCAGCGGGCACAACTTTTATCACATCCATGCCGACAGAATTTACCGTTCATCCGAATCTAGGCGTGGTCGTTTCGCGCGGGCACGGCGTCTTCACGCACGCGGATTTTCTGGATCACATGACCCGGCTGAGGGCCGACCCGCAATTCCAGCCGGACCTGCACCAGATCGTGGACTGTCGCGCGATCGCGAAGATGGACCTGTCGCATGATCAGATCAAAAGTCTCGCCGGCCGCAGCATCTTCAGCGCGCGTTCCCGCCGGGCCTTCGTCGTGTCGTCGGATCTGCACTACGGCCTAACCCGCATGTTCGCCGCCTACCGGGAGATCAAGGCCGGCCAGGAGGTGATGGTGTTCGATAACCCGGCTGCCGCGTTGAGCTGGCTCGGCCTGCCGTCGGAGTTCAATCTTGATGCTGCAGCCAAAACTGTGGGCGCTTAAATCGCTTCCGGTTCGCACGCGTTTTCATTAACCTCGCGGCATGTCGTTGCCCGTGATCAGCGTCGCCCAGATGCGTGAGTGGGAACAGTCCACGTGGGCGACCGGCCAGACGGAAGCGGAGGTCATCCGGCAAGTCGGCCGGGCCGTAGCCCAACGCGCGTTGCAGATGACGCAGCCGGGTGATCTGATCCTGCTGCTCGCCGGCAAGGGTCACAACGGCGACGACGTTCGCGCCATCCCTCCGCACCTCGCCGACCGACGTTATGAACTTCTCGACATCGTTTCTCCCGCCGACGACATCGCCCAACTCAAGGAAACGTTGGCACGCAATCCGACGCTCATCGTGGACGGCTTGTTCGGAATCGGATTGAATCGTCCGCTCGACGCCGGCTGGGTTGAATTCATCAACGCGCTCAACACCGCTCATCATCCCGTGCTGGCCGTGGACGTGCCCTCGGGCCTGAATGCGGACACAGGCGCAAACTTCAGTGCAGCCGTACGCGCAGATGTGACACTCACTGTAGGCGCGCCGAAGCAGGGATTGCTCCGAACCAGTGCAGTGGAATTCGTCGGGCGACTTGAAATCGCGCCGGATGTTGGACTCGTTCCCTGCCCTTTCTCCAGTGAGTTGAAATGGATCACGCCGTCGGATTTCGCGGGGTTACCGCCCCGTCGCGCACCCCAGGCACACAAGAGCGCGTTTGGTCATCTGCTGATTGTGGCTGGCAGTCTTGGCTATCACGGGGCCGCGGTGCTGGCCACGCGCGCCGCGCAACGCGCCCAACCCGGCCTCGTGACCGTGCACCCGCAGGAGGAAGCTTATCATCCCATCGCGGCCCAGCTTCAGTCCGCGATGGTGCATCCTTGGCGCGATGACCTGACGTTCGCGCCGACACATTGCACGGCGGCTTTGATCGGGCCTGGATTAGCCGCTCGCAATCTCTCGAACGAGATGCAGATCTTCACCCGCAAGTTCTGGCGCGATCCGCAGTTCCCGGTCGTCGTGGACGCCAGCGCACTCGATTGGCTGCAGCTCGGGACGTTTCCAAAAAATGTCATCCGCGTGATGACACCGCATCCGGGCGAGGCGGCGAGATTGTTGAAGTCAACACCGCAACACGTGCAGGAAGATCGCGTGAAGGCGTTGCGAGAAATCTCGGGCCGCTTCGGCAATGCGTGGGTGGTGCTCAAAGGCCAGCACACGCTCATCGGCCGTAGCGAGGGCGAAATCCTGGTGAACTCCTCCGGCAACCCGCACCTCGCGCAGGGTGGTAGTGGCGACGCACTGGCGGGATTCATCGCCGGATTGCTCGCGCAGCCGGAATGGCAGGCGAATCCGGCCCGCACGCTCGCCTACGCCGTTTGGCAACACGGCGCGGCGGCGGATGAACTGCAGTCTCGCCGCGCGAACTGGATGGTGGAAGATCTGGTGGACGAGATCGGCAACGTGCGCGCTTGAGCGTAATTAGAAATTACGGCAAGACCTGGACACGTCGTGAAGGTAGGGCGTGTCCTACCCAAACCACAGCTACACGTTGAACTTGAAGAGCAACACGTCGCCGTCCTTGACGACGTATTCCTTGCCTTCCATCCGGTAGAGACCTTTTTCGCGCGCGGCGGCTACCGAACCGCACTTCATCAAGTCGTCATAAGCCACAGTCTCAGCTTTGATAAAACCGCGTTCGAAGTCGGAATGGATCACGCCCGCTGCCTTGGGCGCAGTGTCGCCAGCGTGAATCGTCCACGCGCGAACCTCCTTCTCGCCGGCCGTGAAGTAAGTGCGCAGGCCGAGCAGGTGATACGTGGCCCGGATGAGTTGCCCGATGCCGCTTTCCTCGACGCCCAGCTCTTTGAGAAACGCCTTCGCCTCCTCCGCTGACAAATCAATCAAGTCGCTCTCGATCTGCGCACTGATGACGACGGCTTCACAGGCGAGATGCGTCTTCACATACTCGTTCACTTTCTGCACATAGGCATTCTTGTCGCCCTGCGCGAGTTCGGATTCCTTGACGTTGCACGCAAAGATCGTGGGCTTGTCGGTCAGCAGGAAGAAACCTTTGCTGATGGCTTTTTCTTCCGTCGTGAGTTCGACCGTGAGCGCGAGCTTCCCGGCATTAAGCACCGGCTCGAATTTCTTCAGCACCGTTTCCTCGGCGAGCGCGACCTTGTCGCCGCGTTTGGCGTCCTTGGCGACTTTATCGAGACGCTTCTTAACTGTTTCCAAGTCAGCCAGCACGAGTTCGGTATTGATGACCTCGATGTCGCGCACCGGATCAACGTTACCAGAGACGTGATGGATATCCGCGTCCTCGAAACAGCGCACGACTTGCACAATGGCGTCCACTTCGCGGATGTGGGTGAGAAATTTGTTACCGAGACCTTCGCCCTGGCTCGCGCCCTTTACAAGTCCGGCGATGTCCACGAATTCAATCGCGGCCGGAATGATGACCTGCGTCTTGGCGACCTTGGAGAGCGGTTCGAGCCGTGCGTCCGGCACAGTGACGATGCCGACGTTCGGGTCGATCGTGCAGAAGGGATAATTTGCCGCCTCCGCTTTGCGCGTGCGGGTGACGGCGTTGAACAAAGTGGACTTGCCCACGTTGGGTAGCCCGACGATTCCAGCTCTCAGCATAAGATTATTCCGTGGCTTCCTTGACCGCGTCGCGGATCAGTTTCTTGAACTTATCAATCCCCTCGTCGAAGCCAGCAGCGATGGGCAACACGGATGTCTTGGTGATCTTGCGCTTGAACTTCTTCAAGTTCTCCTCCGCCGCGGGCTCGTCCATTTTGTTAGCGACCACGTAGCGGGGCTTTTCCAGCATAGCAGGATCGTAAAGCTCAAGTTCCTTGAGCAACTGCTTGTAGTCGTCCCACGGCGCGCGATTGTCCGTGCCGGCCATATCGAGCAGCAGCACGAGAATCTTGCAGCGCTGGATGTGGCGCAAAAACGCGTGACCGAGGCCGACGTTGTTGTGCGCGCCTTCAATCAGTCCCGGCACATCGCAAACGACCAATCGCTTGAAGTCTTTGTATTCCACGATGCCGATCTGCGGATGCAGCGTGGTGAACGGATACGGCGCGATCTTGGGCCGGGCGCGGGAAATGGCGGTCAGCAACGTGGATTTGCCGGCGTTCGGATAACCCACGAGGCCGACGTCCGCCATGATGCGCAGCTCGAAAAGGTAATCGCCTTCGTCGCCCGGCTCGCCGGGTTGCGCAAAACGCGGCGTCTGCCGGCGGGCAGTGGCGAAGTTACGATTGCCCAGCCCGCCGCGTCCGCCTTTACATAGCACGAACTGCTGGCCATGCTCGGTCAGATCAGCGACAAGTTCGCCCTTCTTGGCATCAGCTGCCTCACTTTCGGATTCGTCATCCTGACTGAGATCAATCTCCTGCGCCACCACTCCACCGCTGGCGCGAATCAAGGGGCGTTTGCTCGTTCCGGTTTTGAGCACTGGCTTCTCGTCCTGATCCTCGGTCTCGATTTCGTCCTCAGTTGGTGGGGCGCTCGGCAGCTTCCACACCAGCGTGCCGCAAGGGACTTTGATAACGAGATCCTTGCCCGCGTGGCCGTCCATGCCCTTGCCCATGCCACCTTCGCCCGCCTGAGCGATGAGTTTAGGCACGTAGTATTGGTTGATGAGGTTGTTCAGATCGTGATCGGCCTGAAGAATGACGCTGCCGCCGCGTCCGCCGTTGCCGCCGCTCGGGCCTCCCTTGGGGATGTAAGCTTCGCGATGGAACGCGACACAGCCTTTCCCGCCGTGTCCGGCCTTCGCGTAAATTTTGATTTCGTCGATGAACATGAGATTGCGAGCGGCTGTACTAGCGGCCCGAGAGGCTTCCAAGCCACGTGCTTAACCACACCACAATATTGATGACTCCGAAAGACAGAAACGGCAAAAGCCCAAACGCAAACAACCACACCTCTGGATGCCACATCACCTTTGCGCAAGCCGGCTTCTGCGGAGCGAAAACTATTTGAATGCGGCTACCCAGCTTGGCGTTCACCTCGTCGTCAACAAGTGTGCGAGAGATGCCTGGCTCGCTTTCAAATGTTACCCTTACGCCACCGTCGTCGAAAGCTTGCACGACATCTCCTTCGACAGTCTGGCATTTGCGCCAGCGGTACCGCTGAACGAAATAGATGATGATGGAGCAAACCATGCACCCAATGCTGGCCCATATCCATGCGCTGCAATTGTCCCAAAAGGTCTGCCACGTCAGCATACTTGAAGTTAAGTCCCGGATGTTCGCGCTGTCGAATATCGCGTTACCAATAAAAAAGGCGAGGCGGGGGCCTCGCCATGAAATCTGTTAACGGCGCGCTAGTTCTTTGCGGTCGCGGCCACGATGTTCACGCGGCGGCCTTCCTTATCGAACTTCACATGTCCATCCTTGAGCGCGAAGAGCGTCCAATCGCGACCCGTGCCGACGTTGGCACCCGCCACGAACTTGCTGCCGCGTTGCCGCACGATGATACCGCCCGCGTTGATGACCTGGCCGCCAAAAACTTTCACGCCGAGCCGTTTGCTGTGGCTGTCGCGACCGTTCTTGACGCTGCCTTGACCTTTCTTATGTGCCATAAAATCTGTTGGGTTATGCGTTGATGCTGGCGATCTTCACCACGGTCAGTTCCTGCCGGTGGCCGATGCTCTTGTGATAGCCCTTGCGGCGCTTCATCTTGAAGGTGAGCTTGTGCTCGCCGCGCTTGTGGGCGACCACGTCGGCCAACACCGTGGCGCCGGCGACAGTGGGCGCACCCACAGCCACCTTGCCAGCGTTGTTGACCAAAAGCACGCGATCAAAAGTGACGGTCTTGCCAGCCTCGACGGGCAGGCGTTCAATTTCAAGCGTATCGCCCGCGGTGACGCGATACTGTTTGCTACCAGTTTCTAGAACGGCGTACATAAATTTTAATCCCGAAAAATGGGACGCAGATAACACCAGAATCCGCCAAGGGTGTCAACGCTTCGTTTCAGGAAAAACGGCTTGTCGCTGCCAGGTGCTAACCCAAGAATCCCCGAAGTGAAAGTCCCCTTCCGACAAACCTTTGCGTGCGCGCTGCTACTTGGCCTGATGCTGCCGGTCAACGGCTGCTCCAGCTTCAATCGCAAGTGGAAAGCTGCCGCAGACCAAGGCAATTTCAATCGGACGGCCAGCCGCTGGGAAGGAAGCTGGCGCAGCGGCAAGAATGGCCACCATGGACAACTCCGCTGTCTGCTGACGCCGGAAAGCAGCACCAACAGTCGCGCCCACTTCAAGGCCACTTACTGGAAGATCTTCCGCGCCACCTACCAGGTCGAATTCACCGGTGAACTGCGGGATGGCGTCTGGCAGTTCAGTGGCACCGAAGATTTGGGCTGGTTCGCGGGCGGGGTTTATAGCTACGAAGGGCGTGTGTCGCCAACGAATTTCTTTTCCACTTACAAATGTAAATATGATCACGGCACGTTTGAAATGAAGTCCATACCGTGAAGTGGATGAACCCATCATGAACTCACGCTTGCGTCTCAACTTTCGTATGAACCTCCTTATGTCAGCTGCAACAGCGTTGATGTTGTTGGCGGCAGTGGCATCCACGCCCGCCCAATCCACCAATGCCGTCGCGTCGCTCACCGAGCTTCAACAGAAACTCACCGCCCAGGTCACTGCGCCACATTTCAACGCCGCGATGTGGGGGGTAAAGGTAATCTCGCTCGATTCCGGCAAAACACTCTTCGAGCATAACGCCCGCAAACTTTTCAGTCCGGCGTCGAATGCCAAACTCTACACCGTCGCGTTGGCGCTGGATCAACTGGGCGGTGATTATCGCATCAAGACTTCGCTTTACGCTGATGCCAAGCCGGACAAACGCGGCACGCTCAAGGGCGATCTCACTGTTTATGGCCGTGGCGCGCCGGATTTCAACGCGCGCCTCCACGGCAACGACATTCTCCGCGCGTTCGAACCACTCGTGGCCGTGCTCACCAATGCCGGCGTCAAGCGCATCCGCGGCGACCTCGTGGGCGACGAGAGCTTCTTCCGCGGGCCGCCCTTCGGTTCAGGCTGGGCGTGGGATGATGCGCAGTATTACTACGGTGCAGAAATCTCCGCGCTGACGGCCAATGACAATTACCTTGAACTCGCCATCGCGCCCGGCGACCGCGTGGGTACGCCTTGCAAACTCACGCTCACGCCCGCCACGGGTTATTCGATCCTCAGCAATCGCACTGAGACGATCGCTGCGGGCAGCCGAACGAACATCACACTCTATCGACCGCAGGGCGGCAACGTCACCTACGTGCTGGGCACGATGCCGCTGGATTGCAAAGGCGTGAAGGAGGAAGTGACTGTGTCCAATCCCGCCGGGTTGTTCATGACGTTCTTTCGCGAAGCGCTTGCGCGGCACGGTATCAAGGTCGGTGGAAAAATCCGCACGGCAAACTGGCTGGACCGACAGGCCGCGCCGGTGGATTACAACAAACTGGTGGAACTGGGCACGGCAGAATCGTTGCGGCTGCGATCCATCGCGGCAGAAGTCCAGAAGCCGTCGCAAAATCTCTACACCGATCTGTTACTGGCGCACGTGGGCGCGTTGGGATTTTCGAATGGAGAAGGCAGGCGTAATGAAACCTCCGAGGACGCCGGGGTGCGGGCGTTGCGCGAATTCGTTGCCAAGGCCGGCACCCGCAAGGAGGATTTCCATTTCGAGGAAGGCAGCGGGCTTTCGCGCAATAATCTGACGACGCCGGACGCGACCATCGCGCTGCTGCAATTCATGGATCGCCACGCCGAAGGGCCGGCGTATCGCAACGCGCTGCCGCTGGCGGGTGTGGATGGGACTTTGCGCAGCCGATTCCGCGGAACGCCGGCCGAGCGCAATGTGCAGGCCAAGACCGGCACGCTGCGCTGGGCCAACTCGCTTTCCGGCTATCTGAAAACCGCCGCGGGCGAGCGTCTCGTGTTTTGCATCATGCTCAACCGCTACGACGCGCCGGACAACGAACGCAGCGCCCGCCGGGAAATTGACAAGGTGGTATTGATGCTGGCGGAGCTGGCGGAGCGCACGCAAAACTGAACCGATATTCGTTATGATCCAGCAATGCCCAAACTGTGGAGTGATGCTGCGGGTTGACGACTCAAAAGTTCGCGAACCGGTTTCATGCAGTTCGTGCAATCATAGTTTCTCGATCGAATCTGCTGCAGCGACGCCTGCACGAGTAACACTGACTAAGTCCCAGCTAAAGATGCCGGAAGTGGAAGAGTTTGTTGTTTTGCTGGTCAACATTGCTTCTGACGGTGCGTTAAGCCATGAGGATCTCCAGAAACTTACAGACTGGCTCAACATGCATGCAAAGCTAGAGGTTCCCGCTGTGAGGTTCATGGTAGATTTGATGCTTCGAATTTGTGCCGACGGGAAGCTAACTGACGAGGAAATATTCGAAGTTCAACTTGGCATTGAGCGAGTACTACCGAAGGATTTTCGGACAAAGGTCGCTGAGACTCGAAAGTCGGTCTACTACGACCAACCCGCATCCGAAAACCAGCTCGACACCATCGAAAACATAATTCACCGTCGGCCCGCAGGGTTGAACCGACGTCAAGCCTCAGAGATGTTGGATGACCTTTTCAAGAATCCGCCGGCGTCGAATAGGCAGATCATGTTTTTGCGATTTTGGAATCGAATGGATTTGGCTACGAAATCGCGACGGGAAATCTCTCAGTGGATGGATTCTTTCATCAAGGCGGACCGAGCACGTTGGCTCGCTTGGGATTTATTCAAGGAGGACTGTGATGACGATGGCTCTCAGCGCGACCCATCATTTGTTCCGATTGGAGCAGCAGAAAAGTATTTGAAAAAGGTTTATGCTGAGTTCCGAAACTAAGCTGGAAATCGTAACTGGATTTTCGCTTTCTACCCATGGGCCGGTCCGCTAGTCTCCGCGCATGTCTGAGATCGTCAAGTTCGTGAACAACGGTGCCGCGGGCATCACACCGGCCATCGCGGAAAAGGTTTTGCGCCAGTTGCCGCAGTGGAAACTGGAGTTCACCCAGATCCAGGCGCCGCTCTTCCCGCATCTCGTGGACCAGCTCGAATTTCTGGCCAACGCCGTCGAGGACGTCATCGAGGGCGCCTACAAGGACCTGCCGTTCAGCGCCACGGCGCAGGCGGTGTTCGCGCTCGTCTTCGCGCACAAGAAGCTTGGCATCATCCCCGACAGCGTGCTGAACCTCGGTTACGCGGACGATTCCAGCGTGGTGCGCGCGGTGTTGATCCAGAATGAAAAGGCGTTCGAGCTGTACGCCAATTCGCAGGGCTTGGACTGGCGCCGGATCACCAGCCAGCCGTAGGAAATCCGCGGCGGGAGCCGCATCTCCGAACATTTCCGGCCACCACTCGACGCTGGCTTCTTGCCATTGGGCGTAAACTTCGTATGTTCACGGGAACTAGAAAGTCCTCGCATGACGCGTCGTATCTGTTTATTGGCCACAGTCGTATTGTCTTTGTCACCCTTCCTGGATTCCACCCAGGCGGCCGGGCCAACCCTGCCCGGCACAGATGACGAGCATGGGGACCGGCAGGCGCCCAAACCCGAAAGCATGGCCGGCATCTGGTCGCCGGACGACTGGCAGGAAGTTCCCGGCAAAACGACAGAATTCCCAGCCGTCACCCTGGCAGGTCTGCTGGGAGGTTTTGGCCCATCGGCTCAACAACGGGCGGGCGCGCTTTCCGGCAAGATCGTGTTCATGAACAGCGGCCATGGCTGGACATGGTTCGACACCTATTGGCACCCGCAACGGCCCGACCTGCTCTCGATGAATGAGGCTTACGGCAACCTCGACCAGTTGAATTTCTTCGCCGCTTACTGTTTCAACGCCGGGGCGACCGTCGTCTCGATGCGCCCGCTCGGTCATCAGACCAATGAGATCATCCTCGATAACGACTCGGCCGGCGTGACATTCAACGGCACGTGGACCGACAGCACTTCGACCATTTTCTGGGGCACCGCTGGCGACGTGCCATATCGTTTCGCTTCGTACACGGCGCTGGGGGCGGCAGAGACCGCTACCGCCACCTACACACCGACATTTCCATCGGCCGGGTTCTACCCGGTCTATTGCTGGACGCGGCACGGCACGGATCGCGGGAATCAGTTGTATCGCATCCGGCATACGGGCGGAGAAACGCAGATCCGCATCCCCCATCACATGGTCGGCAACGGTTGGATCTACCTCGGCGAGTATTATTTCAACGCCGGCTCGAGTGCTTCGGTTGGCTCCGTGGTCATCAGCAATGCGCGCGGCACGGCGCAAGGTTCGGCGGTGATCGCCGATGCCATCCGTTTCGGCAACGGCATGGGCACGGTGGACCGTGGTGGCGGCATTTCCGCTTATCCACGGGAAGATGAAAACATGCGTTACTGGGTCCAGGCCAATCTCGGGCAAGGCCAGTTAACGTCGCTCTACGAAGGCGGCGGCGATGATCAAAGCGACAGCTGGTCTTCCCCGCCCAAGATGTCAGCGGAGATGAACCGGACCGATGCCGGAGATATTTACGACCGCGTTCACATCAGCTTCCACTCGAACGCCGGCGGCGGCCGGGGCACGGTAAGCTTGATCACCGGCGATCCCACGCCGCGACAGGCAGAACTGGCGAACATCACGGGCGGCGAAGTGAACGACGATCTGGTCGCGCTCGGTTCCCCGCCGTTGGAATTCGCCTGGTTCAATAAGGCGGGCCACACCTATTCCGGCGGTTATTCGGAAATTGACGGGAGTTTTTTCAATTACGAAATGGCGGCGACGATCATAGAAGTCGCGTTCCACGACGATCCGAGCGACGCCGCGCTCCTGCGCGATGGCAAGGCCCGCTCGGCGGTCGGCAAGGCCGCCCTGCATGGGGTGATCAAGTACATGAACACCTACGACACCAATGGCGCTCCACCCCTGGCGTTCCTGCCCGAGCCACCGACCAATGTACGGGCCGCAGCAGTGAACACCAATGGTCACATCGCGCTCGCCTGGAATGCTCCCGTTAATTTTGGTGGCAGCCAGAGCGCGACTAATTATCTCATCTACCGTTCCACGAACGGCTATGGCTTCGGTAATCCGATCTCCACCGGCAACGTCACGAGCTACACCGTCACGAATCTGCCACCAAATACGGATTACTATTTCCGCGTCACCGCAGCGAATGCTGGTGGCGAATCCATGCCCTCGGAAGTGGTCGGTTGTCGCGCGAGTTCCACCAATGGTGCGGCGAAGGTTCTCGTCGTGAATGGTTTTGATCGCTTTGATCGCACGACGAATCTCAAGCACAACACCACCGCCGAAAGCTGGGATCCGCCCGGCAACAGCGGCAGCATCGAGCGGGTGTTTCCGCGCTGGGTGAACTCCTTCGATTATGTCGTACCGCATGGCAAAGCCATCGCAAATCATGGCATGGCGTTCGATTCGTGCCAGAATGAAGCGGTCATCAGCAACCAGGTGGCCCTGGCAAATTATCCCATCGTCATCTGGGCGTGTGGCAACGAATCCATCAGCGACGAGACTTTCAGCAGCACGGAGCAGACAAAGCTCACCGCGTATCTGGCCGCCGGCGGAAGCTTGTTCACGTCCGGCACCGACATCGCCAACGATCTGGATCGCGCGTCCGGCCCGACCGCCAACGATCGGAACTTCCTGCACGCCCAACTCCACGCCGCGTTCGCCAACGACAATTCGACCAGCTACACGGCGAACGTCGCGCCCGGCGGCATTTTCGCCGCGCGCTCCAGCGCCACGGTGGACAACGGTAACTTCGGCATCTATTGGGTGCAGACCCCGGACGTGCTGACCGCCGTGGGCGCGGGAGCGTTCGCAGCGCTCAATTATTCAGGGGGCACCGGTGGCGCGGCGGCCATCCAGTATGACGGCTCGGCCGGCGGCGGACGCACGGTGGTGTTTGGGTTCCCGTTTGAAACCATCCGTGACGCCACGCGGCGGAATCAATACATGAGCGATATCCTCGCCTTCTTGAGCCTGCCCGGCGGAACCAATCTCGGCCCTGCCATCCTTGTGCAACCTCAGACCCAGGTGGTGGTGATTGGTTCGAATGTGACCTTCAGCGTCGTCGCCTCAGGCACGCCGCCGTTGAGCTACCAGTGGCAGTTGAACGGCATGGATATCCCCGGCGCCACCAGCAGCAGCTATACCCGCGTTGGCGCGCTACCCGCGTACTGCGGCCATTACAGCGTCATCGTCTCCAACGCGTTTGATGAAGTCGCCAGTTCCAACGCGCTGCTCGAGGTGATGCTCCCGTTCCAGACTTTGTTCTTCGATAACTTCGACGCGGATTCTTCGGCGAATTGGACCATGAACCGCTCCTCGACTGATTGCCGGGTGACACACTTTTACAACTATTCGCCCTACGGAATCCCCTCCGCCCCGAATTCAACGGGTGGCACGACCCGCGGGGTGAAATTCGAAGCGAACGTTTCGCTGGGCGTGGCCGCCGCCATCAATATCTCACCCAATGGCCAGAACTTCGGCGGGGATTACCGGCTGCGATTCGATTTGTGGATCAATGCCAATGGGCCGTTCCCCGCTGGCGGCACGGGCTCTACCCAGCATGGCACCGCCGGCATTGGAACGGCGGGCAATCGCACGCAATGGACCGGTGCGGGCAGCACGGCGGATGGCATATGGTTCGGCGCGGATGGCGAAGGCCAGGCTTCGGATGCGAGCCCGGATTTCCGCGCGGTCATCAACACCTCGTTGCAAGCTTCCAACAGCGGCGTCTATGCGGCCGGACTCGGCCCGAGTGCGCGGCGTTGTTACGACCCCTATTATGCCACCACCTTCCCTGCCGGACAGACTGCCCCGGTCATCCAGGGTCAGAGTGGATCGCTGGCGTCGGGCACGATCGGATTTGCCTGGCGCGACGTCGTCATCACCCGGGTCGGAAACAAGGTGGAATGGTTCATCGACGGCTTGAAGATCGCCAGCATCACCAGCCCGATGTCGTCCAGTAACATCTTTATCGGTTACTGGGACGCGTTCAATTCGCTCTCCAGCAACACGAACCTGAGTTTCGGGATGTTTGACAACGTGCGCGTGGAACGGCTGGTTACGAATGTGCCACCGTATCTCACCAGCCAGCCCCAAAACTTATATGCCGCGCTCGGCAGCAATGCCGTGTTCAATGTCACCGCGGGCGGTTCCGCCCCGCTCACCTATCAATGGCGGCACGCGGGCACGAACATCCCCGGCGCCACGAGCAGTGACTACACAAGGGTGGGCGCTCAACTAGCGGATGCCGGCAGCTATTCAGTGGTTGTAGCAAACAGCTACGGCAGTGTCACAAGCTCAGTCGCGTCGCTGGCCGTGCTGTTGCCCCCGGGCATCACGACGCAACCGCAAAACCAGTCGGTCAAGGAAGGTACCAACGTCACCTTTAGCGTCACGGCGACCGGCGACGCCCCGTTGGATTACCAATGGCGATTCAATGGCGCAGACATCAGCGGTGCGACCAGCAGCAGTTACACGCGATCCAACGTGACGGTGTTCGATGGGGGCAATTACTCGGTGCTCGTCGCCAACCCAGCCGGTGAAGTCACCAGCGCGGACGCTGCGCTAACGGTGATTCCATTCCTGCCATTGAAGTTCGATCTGATTTCCGTGCTGCCAGATCAACGGCTGCGCGTCGTATTGAGTGGTGAACCAGGGGTGTACGGATTGCAGACCTCTTCGAATCTGTCCGCATGGACCACAATCACGAATCTCACCAACGCCGGTGGGACGGTTGAATTCACAGACGGCGCGATCACCAATCGTACGGAGCGATTCTATCGGGCGACACAGTGAACTTAGAATCCAAATAGTTTCCCCGCCCGCCGCCGATGCAGCGCGCCGTCCAGCACATCAAAGTGCTGCGGCACGATGAGTCGGGGATTCAGGCGACGAACTTTCTCGGCACTGGCAGCCATCAGTCCCGGGTGACTGTTCAAGATGGCCGGCGGTCGGTGAACGTTGAAAAAGTAGCTGGCGAACAGGTCGCCGCTGAAGAGCAGATCGTGCTTGGCGCTGTAAAAGCCACAATGCCCGAGTGTGTGACCCGGCAGATGAACCACGCGCAATCCACCCCAGAACGGAAGCTCCTGGCCGTCGCTGATGAACTCATCAATCTTAGCCGCACGATACCGAAAGACAAAGCGTCCCGCCGCTTCCAGACGCCCGCACCATTTGGCCTCGCCGGGGTAAGGGTATATTCCATCCACGTGTGCTTGCTCGGCGGCATGACCAAACACCCGCGCCCCAGTCCACTCCTTCAGCCAGGCCAGATTGCCCGCGTGATCAAGATGCCCGTGAGTGAGCAAAATGGCTTTGATTGAGCCGGGCTGAAGACCAACCCTTCTCACCAGCCGACGGATAAAGAACGGCTCCCCGACCATTCCCGTATCAATCATCACACTGGCATCACCATCTGCCAGCAGATGGCAACAGCCCATGATGCCTCGAACGGAATGGATTCCAGCCGGAACGTCCTTCACGACGGTATGCTAACCTGAACTGGTGGACTTTCCGCAGCGCAATCTGCACGGTCCGGCATTGAAAAAAGCGCTAAGCCATTGACTTGCAAGATTAGCGTGGCGTCGCGCCAGACAGCAGTTAAGAATTTGGGTCGCATGAGCAAAATGGTCGGCATCGATCTGGGCACAACGAACTCACTGGTCGCCATCGTGGACAGTGGGATTCCACTGGTGCTGGCGGATGCCGAGGGGCGGCGGCTGACGCCTTCGGTGGTGCATTTTCCTGGCGCCGGGGTTGAACCGATGGCGGGACAAGCCGCAAGCCGGATGCGCACCCTCAAACCAGCGCAAACAGTTTATTCCGTGAAACGGTTCATCGGCCGGCGCGCGGCGGACATTTCAGACGAAGAAAAGTCTGTTTCCTATCCATTGCACCCGCTCGCCGACGGACGGTTGACGATTCCCATCGCGGGTGAAAATCGCACGCCCGAGGAAGTATCCGCGGAGGTGGTGAAGAAGCTCAAACGCGATGCCGAGACGGCGCTGGGAGAATCCATCACCCGCGCGGTCATCACGGTGCCTGCGTATTTCAACGACGCCCAACGCAATGCCACCAAACGGGCAGGCGAACTGGCGGGGTTCACGGTGGAGCGCATCGTCAATGAACCAACAGCCGCGGCACTGGCCTATGGGCTCGACAGATTGAAAGAGAAATCAAAGATCGCGGTTTACGATCTGGGGGGTGGGACGTTTGATCTTTCGATCCTCGAACTCAACGAAGGCGTGTTTCAAGTGCGGGCCACGAATGGCAACACCCGGCTGGGCGGAGATGACCTCGACCGGCGGATCGTGGACTTTTTGTGCCAACGGATCGCGACAGCCGGTGGACCGGAACTGGCATCTGAGATTGGAGATTCGAAATCTGCAGCGCTTGCCATGCGCGCGCGGGTCCGCGAGGCAGCGGAGCAGGCAAAGATCAAACTCTCGAGCGAATCCGGGACGGAAGTCTCATTGCCTTTCCTGACGCCAGATTTTTCCTTCCGTTACCAGCTGACGCGCGGGGAACTGGAATCGCTCACCCGCGACATCATCCTGCGCACCCGACCGCATTGCCTCCGCGCGCTGGCCGACGCAAAGCTGGAGGCGAAGGACCTTGATCAGGTGATTCTCGTGGGCGGTCAGACACGGATGCCGCTGGTCAGACAACTCGTGAGCGAGTGGTTCAGTTGCACAGAGTTCGAGGAGGAACGCGGCGGCCTTCGCCTGGGCACCGAATATCATCGGGCGGACGGGCCGAAACTGAACACTTCACAGAATCCGGATGAAGCCGTGGCGCTGGGCGCGGCCATCCAGGCGGCGATCCTTTCGGGCGAATTCAAGAACGTGCTGTTACTCGACGTGACGCCGCTTTCGTTGGGCATCGAGACGTTTGGCGGCTTGATGAATGTGATCATCCCGCGCAATTCGACCATTCCGGTGAAGGCAGGCGAGATGTTCACGACCGCGGTGGACAATCAACGCTCGATGCTGATCCAAGTGTTGCAAGGCGAGCGCGAGCGGGCGAAGGACAACTGGAGTCTGGGCCGGTTCACGCTGGAGTTTGAATCCGCGCCGCGCGGCGTGCCGCGGGTGGGCGTGCAGTTCGAGATCGACGCTAACGGCATCCTGCACGTCCTGGCCCGCGACACACGCACCGGCAAAGAAAAGATTGTTGAAATGAAATCCGCCGTGGACGTGGATGACGCAGCCGTGACGAAGATGGTTGAGGAAAGTGTCGAACACGCGTTCGAAGACCTGGCCAGCCGGCGGTGGATCGAACAGAAACTCAAAGCCAATGAATTGTTGATCGCCACGCGCAAAGGCATGGTGGATTGCAGCACCGAATTAGAGGCCGCCTCAGCCGAGGCTGTGGAAAAGGCTTTGCAGGAAGTCAACGCCGCCCTGGCCACCGAATCTCCTGCCACCGGCAGCGGCGATCTGAAGCAGCTTCAATCAGCCTGCGCATCATTGGACGAAGCCACCAAACCGTTGGCAGAATTGCTGATGGACCGGGCGATGGAAGCGATGTTGCGCCGGCGGGGTGTGGTTCCCTGATTCACCCGCCACTGCTCTTGAGCACAAAGCGGGAACTGGTCATGAAATAAAACAGCCCAAAAACCACGGCCAGGATCACCAGCACCGTGATCACGCCAGTAATCCGCCCGCTGTGGTGGCGGAAAAATCGGCGCCAGCGACTGTGTTTTCGCCTTTCCCGCGGCATGCCGCATCATTTGTCATGCAGGAGCAAACGGCAAGACAGAACTATGGCTGCTTGGTTGCTGTCGGTGAAACCGGCCCGCCCTCAGGCGCGATCTTCCAACGCTCCCAATCGGTCAGGAAAAGCTGTTCCGGCAGATAGCCCGTCGGCGCCTTGCGCAACGGAAAGGTGGGCGGGATTTCCTTCCGGACCATGCATTCCAAAATGAAGCTGCCCCAGCTGTGCTCGCCAGCCCGCACCCATTCCGTAAGGAAGCGGCTGTCCATGGTCAGCGGCGTCAGATAAAGCCCGCGGATGGGTTTGAGGATGTCATTCACGGCAAAGAACTCATCCTGCGCATTCAAAGTGAGCCAGATGCATTGGCGGTTGCCGTACCAGGCCACCGCCCACGGGATGTCGCTCATCATGAGTTCGTTTTCCTTCATGAAACCCGCCGTCTGCCGGATGGCCGGCGGAAAATAGGGTGGGTAAACCACCGGATTCGTACGCGGCGGCAGGAACGCGGCCAGCAAAGGCAGACACATGATCAACGAAAACAGACTAATGGCCAGGTACCGGAACAGCGGGGCGAGGAAATTGACCTGATCCAAGAGCGTCAGAAACATGCTCACGCCGAACATCAAAACGAGCGGAAACACCAGGATGATCAGGTTCTCGCCGTTCACATCCTTGACGTCTTCGGAAACCTGCGAGCGGGCCAGTGCCTGTACGACGAGGAACATCGCCAGGGTGGCAACGGCAAAATAGCGCAGCCGCCGCAACGCCGGATTGCGGAACGCCAGCAGCAGCCCGACCAGGAAAAACGGCATCGACCAACTACCACCCAGCCGCAGCAGATCATCCTGACACAACTGGCGCAGCCCGATGAGCAGTTTGTGGATCAGCGGTCTCAAAAGCAGGATGCCAAAATCCGGATCCAAGGACCGTTCCAACCGGTAACCGGGAAAAACGAACGTCGCCTCAAGGGGCGCGAACGTCGCCGTGCCGAAGGGCAATCCGCTGACACTGTAGTTGCGCGCCGCCCACGGCAGGATCACCAGCAAGAACACCGCGGACGCGATCAGGCACAGCGTGCCCCGGCGCTGCGGGATGAACAACGCCATGCAGACGATCACCGGCACGATCACCCAGCCAAATGAATAACGGGTCAGCGCGCCGAGTCCCGCCAGCAAACCGACCCCAGCCGCCAGCAGCAATACCCGGTTGAGGCCGTGCTTGGGTTCGCGCGCCTCGCTTTCCAGGTAAACCATGAGCCAAACCAGCCCCAAAAAAATCACGAGCAGCAACATCGTTGAGAGGCCGGATATGCTGAAACGCCACATGATCTCGCACCCCAGCAGCAAGGCAGTCGTCAGCCAGGCTGTGTTTGCATCCAACAACCGCCGCGCTAGGCAAAACGTCATGCCCAACACCCCGACAAACAACAACTGATTCAAGAGGCCGATGAAAAAGTCGTCCGGATGGCGGGAGGTCCGCCCGTCACGCAACCAGAACCGGCTCATGGGATCGGCCATGGATTTTGGATACACCTTCATCCACCCGGCCAGCACCACCGGATACAGTGGCGCATTCGCCAGGTCGGGATGATTCCCCTTGAGTTGTGGATAGTCCGCATCCTGCCCGGCAGGCACCGCGCCAAACTTGGCCTCGTTGCGCTGTTTAACCAGATGAACACTGAGCGGCCGGATAAAATGTGTGGAAAACCCCTTGCCCTCCGAAAGATTGCGCGCCACCTGGGCGGCATCCATCGCTTCCAACGACGTCATGTTGCGATAACACAGCCAGTTGTAACCCACCCACAACATCACCAGCGCCAGACACAGAAGGCCGACGCGCAAATAGCGCAGGTACGGCCCCTCTTCCAGTTTGTGAATCCATTCCTGCAGGTTGACCATAAATCAAAGTCCTTCCAGTCCGTACGTCTTGAGCTTCCGATAAAATGTCCGCCGGCTCATGCCGATCTTCTTCGCAGCGAGCGTGCGCACGCCGCCAGTTTCCTTCAGAGCGCGGATGATCAATTGTTTCTCCGCTTCCTTCACCGTCAAGTCATTCCGCGCCAGCAACGCTGCCGGACTTGTCCCTGACGCGCCGCCGGTGCGCACGGAAGGCGGCAAGTCGCGGGCGCTAACGCGTTCCGTCCGGCAGAGCACCACCGCATGTTCGATGGCCGTGCGCAACTCCCTGACATTGCCGGGCCAGGTATGGTTCAGCAGCAGTTCCATCGCATCGGCCGTGAAATCTTTGACTGGCTTGCTGTTCTCTTTCGCGAACTCGGTCATGAACGCCTGCGCCAGCAACGGCACATCTGCCATCCGTTCGCGCAATGGCGGCAGATGAACCTCCACCACGCGCAGCCGGAAAAAAAGATCCTCGCGGAACGTCCCGGCTTTGACCATCGCGGCCAGGTCCTTGTTGGTGGCGGTAATGACTCGGACATCGGCGGTCTGCGTTTTGTTCGATCCCAGCCGCTCGAAAGTCCGCTCGCCCAGAAAGCGCAGCAGCTTGATCTGCAACGCGGCGTCGATTTCCCCGATCTCATCGAGGAACAAGGTGCCACCCTGCGCCTGTTCCACGCGCCCGAGACGCCGTTCATGCGCGCCGGTGAACGCGCCGCGTTCGTGACCGAACAGCTCACTCTCCAGCAGCGTGGAGGGCAATCCCGCCGGATGCACCGTGACGAGCGGCGACTTGGCCCGCGGGCTGAGTTGGTGGATCGCTTTCGCGATGAGCTCCTTGCCGGTGCCGCTTTCGCCCGTCAACAAGACCGTTGCACGCGCCGGGGCCACCTGTTTGACGATCTCGAAGATCTCCTGCATCGCCGGCGATTCACCGACGATGTTCTCCATGCCGAACTTGGTATCAAGCTGCTGTCGCAGCGAGACGTTCTCCACTTCCAACACCCGTTGCCGCAATGCGCGCGCGATGCGCATCTCCAACTCGTCGATCTGCAACCGGCCTTTGGCGATGTAATCATCCGCACCCCGTTTCATCGCTTCTACCGCCAGTTCTTCCGAGCCATAAGCCGTCATCAGGATGCACACCGGCGGCTTGCTCAGCGACTTGGCCCGCGCGATAAGCTTCATGCCGTCCTCGTTCGGCAGTTTGAAGTCGGTGAGCATCACGTCGAACGATTCGCGCTCGAGCAGTTCCATCGCGGCCTTCGCGTCTTCCGCCAGGTAAACGTCATAACGCTCTTCCAGCGCGGCGCGCAAGCCTTCGCGCGTGTTCTTTTCGTCATCTACGATGAGCAAGGTGGGTTGCGTCATGGCATCAATCGTGGACCGGCGCTTCCAGCAGGCGCGGCTTGGGTTCGTGGAGCGGCAGCCAGATCCGGAATGTCGTGCCCCGGCCCACATGGCTTTCGAGATCGATCCGCCCGCGATGCGCGCGCACGATGCGCTGCACGATCATCAGCCCCAGGCCGCTGCCTTTTTTCTTGGTGGTGTAGAACGGTTCGAAGATGAGGTTGATCTGTTCCTCGGGAATGCCCCCACCGGTGTCAGCGACACTCACCCAGACACCTTCAGCGCCCTCGCCGGTCTGCAGTGTCAACGTGCCGCCCTTGGTCATCGCCTGCATGGCGTTCTTGATGAGATTCACCAACGCCTGCTGGATTTGCGTGGCATCCAAGGGCACGAGCGGAAGCTGGCGGGCCAGCTTGGTCTTCACGACATGGCCCCGATCGTCCAACTCGGGTTGCAGCAACGCCACGGTCTTCTGCACCACGTCATTCAATGACACCGGTCTGGTCTTCGGCGGCGTGGGCCGCATCGCTTCCAGGAACTGCGTGATGATATAATCCAGCCGGTTGATCTCGCCGCGCGCAACGCCCAGGAACTGCTCCAGCTTGCGCGCGACTTCCGGCGCGTCCACTTCCGGCGTTTTTGTCGCCGTGCGGCTGCGGCTCGACGGGCCGCCGCGCAACTTCTTCACCTCGCGCTCCATCAATTGCAAGTGGATGTGCAGCGCATTGAGCGGATTGCCGATCTCGTGCGCCACGCTGGCGGCCAGCAACGTGAGCGCCTGCACGCGTTCGCTCTCGATGGCTTCGTTGGTCTTCTGCCGGGCTTCAGTGGCGTCGTGCAGGATCAACGCCACCCCGGAACTGCCCACGGCCTCGCCGTCGAGCGGCGCCGCGTAGAGTCGCAGAAACCGCGGGCGCGGATACTGGACCTCGAATTCGTGCCGCACCACGTGCTTGCCGCCGGCCGCGTCGAACTGCGCGATGTTCTTCCAGTCCACCTCCGGCAGCACCTGCCCGATGGGCTGCCCCTCGGAATCTGGTTTCAACCCCACCAGCCGCGTCACCGCTTGATTGAAGTAAGCGATGCGCCCGCGTTCGTCCACCACGAGCACGCCGTCCTCGATGACATTGAACAACGTCTCCAGCAACGTGCGTTCACGGGCCAGGCGCTGGACGACGGTCTGCAATCCCTCGGCATCCAGCCGGCCAAGGCGGCCAAGGACCTTGTCGAGAAAACTGTTCTTCGGTGAGGGCACGGTCAGAACCACTTCTTCTTCTTGAAGTAAAGGTAGGTGGCCGCCGTGGACAAAATCGTGACCACGAACGCGATCAGGTAACCATGCGGGTAATGGATCTCCGGCATGCCTTCAAAGTTCATGCCATACCACGTACCGATGATCATCAGCGGCGTGGTGATGACGGTGATGAGCGTCAGCAATTTGACGACCTCTCCGGTCTGGTTGGACGACATGTTCAAATAGACCTGTAGGATGCCCGTGAGCGAGTCCGTGTAGCTTTGCGCCATATCCGTGATGCGGGAAAGCCCGTCGTACACGTCACGGTAGTAAGGCACGAGGTGGGCACGGATGAGTTTGAACTCACCACGCGCGAACCGCCCTATGACTTCGCGTTGCGGCCCGATGATCTGGCGCAGATGCAGCACCTCTTTCTTGACCCGCAGGATCTTGTTCAACGTCTCCTTGGTTGGATGCTGCAACGCCTCGGTCTCCAGTTCCGCGATGGCCAGCGAGAGTTGGTCCAGCGCCGGCTTGTAATTGTCCACGATGCTGTCCAGCAGGTTGTGGGCGACGCGGTCCGGCGCGCGCGCGATGTGGATCGTGCCTTTGACCGCGCGCTCTTCGACACTGGCCACGCTGCGGATCGGTCCTTCGTGGTAGGTGACGAGATAATTCTTCCCGAGAAAGAAGTTCAGTTCGCTCGTGCCGAAACACCCGTCCTGGCAGTTGTAATCCACCGCATGGATCACCATGAACAGATACGGCGCGAACCGGTCGTCCTCCTTGGGCAGATATTCCTCGACCTTGGGCGCCTGGCTGACCGCCACACAGTCCTCGATGGACAGGGGGTGGAAGTGAAACAAGTTTTCGAGGACGAACTTGGTTTCCTCCGGCGTAGGCGATTCCAAGTCGATCCACAGAAAGAGATTGGTATCGCTCAACAACGTCGGCATGAGGAACATCTCGACGTTCCGCGTGTGCAAGCGGCCTTGGTTGGTGAAAGCGAGCGAACGGATCATAGGCGCAATTGGTTGCCTGACTGTGCCAAGCTGGCTCGCATCTTAGCCGGAAACCCAGGTTTCGCAAGGCGGCTTTGCGTAGAAGCGGCACAAAGCGACAAACACCCGCACATCCATTAACCCAAGCATCCCCCAAAGGCGGACTGAGCCGGACTGGGGCTTAGCCAGGGTCAAAATCATCACGACTGGCGTTGCTGTGCAGTCACCGGACCGGTCTCCGGCTTTCCCAAGCGGGTCTTCGGGTTTCCGGGAGGACGCTTGAGGTTTCCGGAATGACGCTTCAGGCCTCCGGAACGACCCTGGGTGTTCCTGGAACCGGGCTGCGGGTTTCCGGAACCATGCTTCAGGTTTCCAAACCCACGCTGAGCCTTTCCGGAACCACACTTCAACCGTCCCGACTGACGCGTCGAGCTTCCGGAACCTGGCCGAAAGTCTCCGGAACGACCCTTCAGACCTCCCGACCGCTGCTACCACTGACAGCCGGCGCGCTTATTGCCGTGCCGCCCGCGCCACGACTTGGCCGGCGGTGATCTGCGGCGGGTGCGGCAGCAGGGGCGCGATGTGTTTCTTCACGAAATCCGCGGCGATCCGATTCGATTCTTCCTCGGCTTCCTGGGTCTCATAAACACTGACCGAAACCATCACCCCGTCGGCTTCGTCCACCCAGTAGTAGGAGATGAATCCCGGGAGCTTGCTGATCAGCGGGATGAATTCCTCCCTTACCCGGCGCGCCGCCTCTTTGGCATTCGTGACGCCATCGTACCGGCGAACCGTCAAATAGGCACTGTGACTCATGGTGATGATCCTTTCGTGTGACTTGGGTTTTATGTCGCCTTCTCCGAACCCTTCCGGGGAACGCCCGGCTTTACCGTTTCACAACCCAGTGCCCTTTGCAAGGCAGGTATGTGGCGGGCAGGAGTCTGATTTTCGGGAAGTAGCGGCGACGCCCGCCACGGCTCGTGCAGATTCTTGAAAGATTGGGCTCGCTCGCTTCGTATTAACTGGAGACGTATGAACTAACGACAGGCCAAGCTGGATTTCCGGCTTGGCGCTGGGGATACGTTGCAAGTCGCCCCAAAGTTCCGGGTCACCAAATTAGCAAACGAACTGTTAATCGTCACCCGTGGGGACTCGGGTGTCCAACCTTAGGTGAAAAGGAACAACTATGAACGACCCACATAAACCACAAGGCAGCATATGAACGAAAAATCAAAAAGTTCCGAAAATAACCCTGACGCAAAAGGTCGTGAAAGAAGAATTGCAATTACAGTTGATGACAAACGCGGTAGCGGGCCCAGTAACCCATGGCTGAACCCGGCAGTACTGTCTGCCATTGTGGGTGCCGTGGCTGGCCTGCTTGCGACTCTTCTCACAATCATGACCGGCGACAACCAACTGACGAGACTGCTTGCACAAGCACGTGGCCTCACAAAGTATCAGGTGCCGGTGGGAACAATAATCGCATACGGCGGCCCTATTGAACCAGAAAGACGGCAACAACTTGATGATGCAGGCTGGTTGGTTTGTGATGGCGCGCTTGTCCCCGCTGGCCAAAAATACCAAGCGCTAGCAAGTCTTGTGGGTCACCTCTGGGGGCCAGGGAATAATTCCGATCGTGTGAGCTTGCCTGATCTTCGTGGCGTTTTTTTGCGAGGTGTCGATCCAGAAGGGAAGAACGACCCCGAATACGCAAAGCGCTTTTCTTACTGGGAACCAGGCAAGATTGTCGGCGCTAGCGTAGGCAGTTTTCAGCTTGATGCTACTCGACAGCCGAGCAATGCATTCCGAATGACCAATAGCGGTGAACATTCCCACTCTATTGATGGGCCGGCAGCAAAGGATGATGGCGGCAGAGCAGATACTGCCTTTGCGATTGGCAATCATCCCAGAAATGAGCGGAGAGACTTTCCAGAGCTAACAGTGAAAGGTGGCGCTCATTCGCATGTTGTAAATGCTGGAGGCGATGTCGAAACCCGCCCCAAGAATGTTTACGTGAATTACATCATCAAATACTGATGTCCTGCCCCGTCCAAACCCTCGAGATGCCGGGCGTCGGGTAAATCCGGATTTCCGGCTTGGCGCCGGGGGGATATTGCGCAAAGTAGCGCGACAGCAAAAAAGGATTCGGGATCAAGTCGCCCCAAAATTCCGGGTCACCAAATCAGCAAACAAATTGTTAATCCGCCACAGGATTATGACGCGTGTAGTGCCGGTAATGGAGTGGCTGGTTGAGCGGGATGGTTGAATTGGTGTTGTCGGCCAACCTCACCGCGCCACCGGCCTCCGCATCTACCGTAAAGTCTCTGGCCATGGCAGCGGCGTTTGCAAAATGATCTCTTACAAGAGCGATTATTCCTGGAAGTCGATATGGCGAAAAAGTTACTGTCCAGACAGATCAAGCCCGACGTTGAAAGACGCCTCTGGGCGCTTGCCGCAGGTCGTTGCGAGTTTCATGGCTGCAATCGGCTCGTCTTCAAGTCACCGGTCACCCAAGAGCATGTGAACATCTCAGAGAAGGCGCACATCTACTCCTTCTCTGAAAAGAGGCCACAGGCCGCTGAAAAAGAATCAGATCAACGACATTTCCAACCTGTTGCTCGTCTGCCATGACTGTCACAAGAAGATCGACCAAGACAAGAATGGCATCCGCTACTCTGCCAAGCTGCTGCAAACATGGAAGCAGGAGCGTGAAAAGCGGATCGCCATCGTAACCGGCGTCTCACCCACGAAGAAATCTCACGTAGTCCTCTACGCGGCAAACATCGCAGACCAATCCTCCAACCTCCAGGCGGCGGCAAACAACGCGCTGTTCCCCGATTGGTATCCAGCCGAAGAACAGCCGATTGGGTCGCAAAGAAAACTCCCGCGTGGAGCCTGTGCCGGCAATTTGAGGTCTGGTGCGGTGCGTGTGGTACGTCGCGCGTCAAGGCCGCCATCAGTTACGAGACCGGCGATTTCGTGGCGATGCTGATTTGCCAGCAATGCCGCGCGGTGGCCGAGATCAGGCTGCGTTCCCCGATCCCCAAACCATTCCGGGCGCGGTGTCTGTGCCATTCCATCTACGTCTGTCCGCACGGCGATGCGGAGGCGGGACGATTGGAGTTCACCTGTCTGGATTGCTTGAAAGGCGAGACAGTGTGCTAAATCTTGAGCAGTGCAACAGATTCAGACCCTGCCCTCATGCTTGAACTCAAGGCCAAGAGATCCGCGCGCTCGCTTTACGCCGGGCGTGAGCGCTCCCGCCGTCCGATGCAGATGGCAATGAACCTCGTGAGTTTTCGGGTGACTCATCGCCCGGGCAGCGGCAATTCGCCAGACCGGATAAAATGGCAAATGATACTTGTGGACAGGGCTGGCAAAGGGACGTACGTAATCCGGGCCACTGCCCACGGGACCAACTGCGATCCGGGACCATTTTGAATTTCATGAAATGCCTTGCCTTGAGAACGATTGCTTCATTCGGAGTTGGTGTCGCCGTTCTCATCCCAAACCCCGGGTTCAGTCAGACGCCGACAAAAACAAATGACTGGTTTCAATTGTTCCAGGCCAAGAACGACTTCACCTGGTCAGGCTCCGATCAGGTAACCAGTTACCGCGCCGCCAACACCCAGACCTACTGGCTGTTCGGTGATACCGTGCTGGGCACCAGAAATCCTGCCACGGGTGGTTACCATCCCGGCTGGTCCATGGTCCCCAATACCATCCTGATGGAGAGCAATGGCGTTCTCCGGGGCGCCACGGCAACCACGCCGGCCATTCCCGATGCAGCCAACGGTGACCGCTACTGGCCGCAGGGAATATTCGAAGCCAACGGCTACCTGTATTGCCAGTGCTCACGGGTGCGGGCCACCAACACCGGGCTCGGCTTCATTCCGTTTGGCGCCGAGTTTGCCAAATTTCAGTTTCAGCCGGATGGCCGTTTGACGCTCCTCGGCATGATCCCCACGCCGGGGACGGCCATTGCCGAAGGCCTCGGAATCTCCGCCATTCAGTGGGTCCGCGATGTCGTTGTCTCCGCCGGCTACGTGTATGTCTTTGGCGATACCCTCACGGGCGTTCAGCTAAGCCCCAAAGCCGCCTATGTCTCCCGCGTCCCGGTCGCGACGGTCGAAAACACGAATTCGTGGACCTTCTGGAACGGTTCGACCTGGGTCACGAACCGGCTCAATGCGGCCTCCATCCTCGCGGATATGCCCTCGAGTGTCCGGTACTACGGCGGAAAATGGCTGATGCTGTACAAGCCGTTCGCCGGTTTTGGTGACCAGGTAAAAGTCGCGCTGGCCGCGAATCCGTGGGGGCCGTATTCGGCCGGTCAGGTTATTATCCCGTCCCCCGGTGGCACGACCACCAACGGCGTGACAACTGATCTCCATTGCTATCAAACCTACAGTCCCCAGTTGCATGTTGATTACCCGCTTTCATCGGGCAAGCTGCTGGTATCGGTGGCCTGGAATGGCTGTGATTTGTTCAATGACACGGCCCAGGATGCCGGTTTGTACAAACCCCGTTTTTACGAAGTCGCGCTGGCCGGCATACCCCCGGTTTATCCGCCGGTCAGTCTGAACATCGAACGTGACGGCGGCAGCGGCTTTTTCATGCGCTACACCGGCGCCCCCAATGTGACCTACCGCCTGCAACGGGCTCCGAGCGTGACGGGCACTTGGGCCAACCTGGGCACGAACACGGCGCCCGCGTCCGGTTTCATCGAATACCACGACACAACCCCGTTGCCCGGCCGGGCCTTCTACCGCTCCGTGCAGCCGTGAGGAGTCAAGGTGTAACTAATTGCGTTCCGGTTCGCTGAAATCTATTCCAACTACGGCGAGGTTGCCGATGCGAGGGTTTGCCTTTACCAGTTCACTTGCACGTTCGGATAACAAAGCAATTACCTCCGAAAAAGAAAGCCGCTGTCCGTTTTGGGGATGCACCCAGTGTTTCTGCTGACCAAGCGTCCCAATTACGTAGATTCCATAGTCCGTCTTGTAATCTCTCAGATATTGGCCGACGAGTTGGTTTTCCAATCGCTCAAGCAATTTGGTGATGCTCCATCCCAAGTCCGCCAGCTTTGCCTCGACGGGCACTGGTGGAAGACCGGGGCGCAGCACCTGCAGGTCTGGCCTCTGTTGCAAATCAATTTCCGGCTCTTGCGGCGCGCTATATCGGTTTCGTGAGCGCTCTTCTAGCTTTCTTGAAAGCCAGCGTCGTAGATGTATTTCCTTTGGGTCGCGTCCCAACTCATCACGCAAGCTGTTGTTCGAAGCCTCAACCTGCAACTTCAATTCGTGAATCCGTTTACGCGCGATGACAAAAAGCTCGCGGTCAGATTTTGGATCAACTTCGTGATGCTGGGCAAACGACCGCAAATCGTTTGGTGTCCAGGGTGCAAAGTCAGATTGCCGCTTCAGCCGTTCGTTTAGTAGATTCAGAATCCAATCACGGACTTGCAACATGCTTGGTTCATCAGCCAATTCACGTAGATAGGCTGTGGCTGACGGGGCATTGTTCTTGGCGAGATTGTCAAGCAAGACACCCCGAAACTGCTGGGCATCATCTCGGGAGGTCGGACTGTATGCCCCTTCAGCACTGCGGTCCAGATCGTCGCTAAATTTCACATGCGCATACACGATTGGGATGAATCGGCGCAGGCACAAGGGTTCAAGATAGCTTGGCGATTTGATCAATGAGCCGCGCACTCCTCGCTCACCAGATAAAGCCGAACATAGGTGAATCACGATTTCATCCGGATTTGGAACGGTTTTGAGCGTTGTCTCCAAGTACTTCA
>Ga0315910_10000419_pt1 | contig 42250 bp, 33 predicted proteins | sample EdamamesoilMG_FD_204470 | JGI IMG/M metagenome (GOLD analysis project Ga0315910, IMG submission 204470) | Garden soil microbial communities collected in Santa Monica, California, United States - Edamame soil | ecosystem: Environmental > Terrestrial > Soil > Garden | place: USA: California...
CTCACTTGCGCGCGCAGGAGCTCCGGCTCGCGCGGACGGCGTCTGGGCACGCCGAGCCGCTGGTGTGCAAGGTGCACGGCGACGTGATCCCGCACGCCGGACATTTGGCTCACCAAATCGCGAGCCAAAGCGCACACGAATGCAGTTCGAGAGGTCACCCGTGCCCGCTCTGCTTGGAATGTTTTTTCTCGAAAGAAATCCACGCAGAGAGTGCACCGGAGAGCCGCCTTCTCTGGTATTGCCAAGCATCATGAGTCGCAGAGCCCGTGCACTTCCCTACTTGTTCCTTCTTCTTCTGCCGCTGGGCTACGCTCTAGGTTGCGGCAACTCGAGCGGCACCGATGGCAGCGGTGGCGGCGGGCCGACCACAGGCGGTGCAACGTCGACGGGCGGAGCTGGACCGACGACGGGCGGCGCCACTGCGACGGGTGGAGACTCGAGCACGACGGGTGGTGCCACCTCGACCGGAGGCACGGACGCGACGGGCGGCGGCGCCACGACGGGCGGCGCTACCTCGACCGGCGGTGGGGACGGAACGGGCGGCGGCGGTCCTACGACGGGCGGCATCGTTCCGGGCACCGACAATTACGACTGCTCCCCGGCGAGTGGCACGGTGCCTGCGCTGCAGCTGGTCGAGGTCACGGATGGGCTCGACACTCCCATCTTGGTCACCCATGCGCCGAACGATCTCGAGCGCATGTTCGTGGTCGAGCAGAACGGATCCATCGCCATCGTCGAGAATGGCACCGTGCTCGAGACGCGCTTCCTCGAGTTCGAGGAAAAAGTGTTCTCGGAGCCAGACGGCATGGGTGCATTCAACGAGCAGGGCTTCCTGGGCCTGGCGTTCCATCCCGACTACGAGACGAACGGCCTCTTTTACGTGCACTACAACGCGGCGGCGAGCGGGAACGTCTACCCGGGCGCGACCAACGGCGATGCGATCGTTTCCGAGTTCCACGTCTCCGACGATCCGAACGTCGCGGATGCGGCGTCCGAGCGCGTCGTGCTCTTCATCGACGACCCGGCGGTCAACCACAACGGCGGCACCATCGCCTTCGGCAGCGACGGGTACCTCTACTACGGCCTCGGTGATGGCGGCGGCGGTGGCGATCCGAACGACAACGGGCAGAACCCGGCGACCCTGAACGGCAAGATCCTGCGCATCGATCCGCTCGAGTCCGGTGAAGAGCCGTACACCACGCCAGCAGACAACCTGATCGAGGCAGAGCCCTCTGCGGCGCCGGAAGTGTGGGACTACGGCCTGCGTAACCCGTATCGCTTCAACTTCGACGCTTGCACGGGCGCGCTCTACATCGGCGACGTCGGGCAAAATGCCTGGGAAGAAGTCAACGTCGAGCTCGCTGGCGAAGGCCACAAGAACTACGGCTGGAACGTCATGGAGGCCACTCATTGCTACGAGGCTTCGACGTGCGACGAGACCGGCTTGACGCTGCCGATTGCCGAGTACGAAAATCCGCAACCGGTGAATCAGGGCGACCCGAATCCGTCCCGCGCCGTCATCGGTGGCACGGTGTACCGGGGCGCCGACGTTTCCGCGTTGCGTGGCGCCTACTTCTACCTGGACGCTTACTCGGGCGAGACGTGGTACCTCTTCTACAACGAGGATTCGGGCGAAGTGACGGGCCCCACGCGCGTCGATGAGGATCTCAACCCCGCTGGCGACGAGCTCTTCATCGCCGCCATTCAGAACGCCGCCGACGGCGAGCTGCTCTTCGTCTCGCGCGGCCAGGGCGCGATCTACCAGCTTGCCCTGGAATGAAGGTGCGAACGCGGCTCCCTCGCCGGTCTGACCGCCGCTGGGGAGCCGCCGCCCGTGAGAGATGCTAGGCCTCCTGTCGTGATGGGCACGCTGCAGACGCCGGCTCTTTCAGCGCTCGAGGCCGAGCTTCGGGCGCTCGATTCCGTGCTCGTCTGCTATTCGGGCGGCATCGACAGCGCGCTCGTGCTCGCCGTGGCGGTGCGCGTGCTGGGCGAGCGAGCCGTCGCTCTCACCGCCGTCAGTCCTAGCCTGCCGGAGCGTGAGCTCGTCGAAGCAAAGCGCATTGCGCGTGAGCTCGGCGCCCGGCACGAGGTCGTGGCCTCGCATGAGCTCGAGCGGCCGGGCTACCAGCAAAACGGCCCGGATCGTTGTTTTCACTGCAAGACGGAGCTCTACACGATTGCCGCTACGGAGCGGCAGCGCCTGGGTCTCACCCACATCGTCAATGGCACCAATCGCGACGATCTCGGTGATCACCGGCCAGGGCTGGCTGCCGCGAAGAACGCGGACGTGCGCTCTCCTCTGGTCGACCTTGGGCTCGGCAAGGCGGACGTGCGTCTGCTGGCCCAGGAGCTGGGCCTTTCGGTGTGGGACAAGCCGGCCGCGGCCTGTCTGTCGAGCCGCATTCCGTACGGGACGGCCGTCACGCCCGAGCGCTTGCGTCAGGTCGAAGACCTGGAGCGTGCGCTCTTGGACCTCGGCTTCCGCCAGGTGAGGGTGCGCCACCACGGCAGTGTGGCCCGGGTCGAGGTGCCGGCGCCCGAGCTCCCTCGCCTCGTCGACCCGAGCGTCGCCCGGGCCGTGACGCAGGCAGGCCGCGCCGCCGGCTTCGACTACGTGACGGCAGATCTCCTCGGCTACCGCACCGGCTCGCACAACGAAGTGCTCGGCCGGCGCGGTCTACCGGTCCTCACCTGAGGTCAGTGCCACGGGGGTCACTCGGCCGAGGTCACCCTCAGCCGAGCGCCGCCGCCTGCCGCCCTCAGCCGAGCCTGCCGCCCTCAGCCGAGCCTGCCGCCCTCAGCCGAGCCTGCCGCCCTCAGCCGAGCCTGGGCCCTCACTCGTCGCCGCCCGTGCGCTCACGTGCCTCGGCACGCTCACGCCGACGCCGCTCGCGCGCTTCGGCGCGCTCGGCCTCGGTCAGGCGGGGACGGTCGTCGCCGCCTTCGGGGGGGCGAGCTCCTTCGGCAGCAGCCGCCGGACGGTCCTCACGGGGGCGATCTTCGCGGGGACGGTCGTCGCGAGGACGATCTTCACGCGGCGGACGATCGCCGCGGGGGCGATCACCCTGCGGACGATCACCGCGGGGGCGATCGCCACGGGGGCCACCATCGCGGCGCGGACCGCGGTCACCCCGGTCCCGGCGTGGACCCCGGTCGCCGCGGTCACCCCGATCGCCGCGATCACTGCGCTCGGGGCGAGGCGGCACGCCGCCCTCGGGCTCCGGCAAGAGCACGCGGCGGCTGAGACGAGTCTTGCCGTCGCGCTCGACGCTGATCACCTTCACCTCGATGACGTCGCCCTCGGCCATGACGTCGCTCGGATGCTCGATGCGCACGTGGTCGATCTCCGACACGTGCAACAGCGCCTCGTTGTTCGGCAGAATTTCGACGAACGCACCGAAGTCGACGATGCGCTTGACCGTGCCCTTGTACACCTTGCCGACTTCCGGCTCCGCCGTCAGACCTTCGATGATTTCGATGGCCTTCTTCACGGCATCCGGATCCGTGCCCGCGATGTTGATCGTACCGTCGTCCTGAATGTCGACGGCGCAACCGGTCTGCTCCGCGATGCCTTTGATGGTCTTGCCACCGGGGCCAATCACGATGCGGATTTGATCGGGCTTCACCTTGATGCTGGTGATGCGCGGGGCATACTTGCTGATCTCGTCGCGCGGTGTCGACAGCGTGGCGAGCATGCGGTCGAGGATGTGGAGACGCCCTTCGCGCGCCTGCTCGAGTGCCTGCTCCATCACGCGCCGGGCCAGACCGGCAATCTTGATGTCCATCTGGATGGCGGTGATGCCCTTTTCGGTGCCGCACACCTTGAAGTCCATGTCGCCGAGGTGATCCTCGTCGCCGAGGATGTCGCTCAGGATGGCGAAGCGATCGTTGCCTTCGCTGATGAGGCCCATCGCGATGCCCGCCACGGGACGCTTGATCGGCACGCCAGTGTCCATCATGGCCAAGGTTCCGCCGCACACCGACGCCATCGAGCTCGAGCCGTTGGACTCGAGGATCTCGCTGACGACACGGATCGTGTAGGGAAACTTCTCGTGGCTCGGGATCATGCGCTGGAGCGCGCGCTCGGCGAGCGCTCCGTGGCCGATCTCACGGCGACCCGGGCCGCGCATGGGCTTGGTCTCGCCGGTCGAGAACGGGGGGAAGTTGTAGTGCAGCAAGAACTGCTTGTACGACTCACCCGTCAGAGCATCGATCTTCTGCTCGTCGCTCGAGGTGCCGAGCGTTGCCGTCACGATGGCCTGCGTCTCACCGCGCTGGAAGAGCGCCGAGCCGTGGGTCCGGTGCAGGAGGCCCACTTCGCAAGAAATGGCGCGAATGTCGCGACCCGTACGGCCGTCGATGCGCTTGCCGGTGTCGAGCACCATCGTGCGTACGACTTCGGCCTTGCGATGCTCGAGCTCGCCCTTGATGAGCTTCTCTTGCGCCAAGAACTCGGTCTCACCGAGCTCGGACAAGAGTGTCGCCAGTGTGGCGCTCTTGACCTTGGCATAGGCGTCGTAGCGAGCGTGCTTCTCTTTGACGACGCAGGCTTCACGCAGGCCGGCATCGGCCAGCGCGGCAATACGGCGCGCGAGCGCCTCGCCGATGGTGGGCACCGAGAAGACGCGCTTCGGACGCCCGACGGCGGCGCGGATCTTCTCGATCAGGCCGATGATGGTGCGGCACGTGGTATGCGCGAACTCGAGCGCATCGATGATCTCGGCCTCGCTGGCTTCGTCGGCGCCACCTTCCACCATCATGATGGCGTCCTGGCTGCAGGCGACCACGAGGTCGATGTCAGCGCGCTCGCTCTGCTCGAAGGTGGGCAGTGCGATCAGCTGACCGTCGACGCGCGACACGCGCACGCCCGCGATCGGTCCGTCCCAGGGAATGTCGGAGATGTGGACGGCAGCGCTCGCGCCCGTGAGCGCGAGCACGTCGGTGGGATTCACGCGGTCGGCGCTGAGCACCGTGGCGATGATCTGCGTGTCCTTCTTGAACCCCTTGGGGAACAGCGGACGCAGTGGGCGGTCGATGATGCGCGAGGCGAGCACCTCGTAGTCGCGCAGGCGCCCTTCGCGCTTGAAGAAGCCGCCTGGGATCTTGCCGGCGGCGTACGTCTTCTCGACGTACTCACAAGTCAGGGGGAAGAAGTCGAGGCCGGGGCGCTCCTCGGACGAGACGGCAGTGACGAGCACCTGGCTTGCGCCGAAGGTGACGAGCACGGCGCCGTGCGCTTGCTTGGCTAGGCGACCGGTTTCCAGCGTCAGCTGGCGATCACCGATCATGACGGATTCACGTACGAACATGGCTCAAAGTGCGCTCCTTGGCGCGGACGCGCTGCTGCGTGCAGCCAAACGCCGGCGGCGCCATGGGCTTCAGCCTCGGTTCCTACGGGCGGCGCCTCCTGATGGGGAGGGCGACGCACGCACGAAACGAAGTTGAAGGCGGCGCCTTCTTTGCCGGAAGCTGAGGGGCAAACGGCGACGGGTCAGGGCACCATGCCCTGTAGTCACGGTCTGCCCGAGATGCTTACTTGCGGATACCGTGGGCGGCGAGAACCGCCTTGTAGCGCTCGACGTCGCTTCGCTTCAGGTAGTCGAGCATGCGACGACGACGGCTGACCATCTTGAGCAGACCACGACGGCTGTGGTGATCCTTGTCGTGCGTCTCGAAGTGAGACGTCAGATGGGCGATCCGCTGGGTGAGTAGGCCGATCTGAACCTCCGGCGAGCCAGTGTCGGTGGCATGGAGGCGGGTCGATTCGATGAGCGTCTGCTTGGCGCCAGGTGCGAGAGGCATTCTTCTTTCCTCGGGTATGCGTTTTGGAGGGGCAAGTATATGTGCCGAAACCCTCCGGTCAACTCGAGGGGCGGCGCAAAGGTTCAGCCCGGGCGCTTTGGGCGCCGTCGTCTGCTCTGGCCACTCCAATTCCGCTTAAACTGGATCGAGGATGTCGATGAGGCGGGGGGCGAAGCGCTCCGCCAGGATCTGCTCGAGCTCGTGGGCGGTCGTGGCCTCGAAGGCGCCCGCGGCCGCGTCCTCCGCCTCGTCCAAGCTGATGCGGGCGATCGCGGCTTTCACCTCCGGGATCGCCGAGGCCTCCATACTGAAGTTCCGCAGCCCCATACCGAGGAGCAGGATCACCGCCAGCGGATCGCTTGCCATCGCCCCGCAGACCGAAACCGAGCGCTTGCGGAAGTCGCCGGCCTGGATGACGCCTTTGATGAGCCGCACGACGGCTGGATCGAAATGACTCGCCAAGCGTGCAAGCTCGCGACTCGTGCGATCGACGGCCAAGCAATACTGCACCAGATCGTTGGTTCCGATGCTGAGGAACTCGGCCTCGCGGGCGAACTCAGCGGCCATGATCGCAGCCGACGGCACTTCGACCATGCAACCGAGCGGAATGTGATCGGAGTGGGCATGCCCAGCGCGGTCGACCTCGAGCACCGATTCGCTGAGGAGCGCGCGTACCGCTCGCATTTCGCTGAGCGAAGCCACCATGGGCACCATGATGCGCACCGGCCCGTGTGCAGACGCGCGCACCATCGCGCGCAGCTGCGTCTTGAGCAACTCCGGCTGCTCCAGGCCCAGGCGCACGGCACGCAGGCCGAGTGCTGGGTTCATGTCACGCGGCATCTTGATGGCCGATACGAACTTGTCGCCACCGATATCGAAGGTGCGCAAGGTGACTGGGCGCGGCGCCATCGTCTCCACGACGGAGCGATACGTTTGGTACTGTTCTTCCTCGGTCGGCGGCGACTTGCGATCGATGTAGAGGAACTCCGTACGGTACAGGCCTACGCCGCGCGCACCGTGACCGAGGGCGATGTCTGCCTCGCGGGCCAGCTCGATGTTGGCTTGCAGGTTGACTGGCTCGCCGCAGCGCGTGCACGCAGGTTCGTCGCGTAGCTCACGCAGGCCGCGCGCCACCTGGTAGTAGCGCTGCGCCCGAGGCTCGAGTTGATCCAAGAGCTCGGTGCTCGGATTGACGATGACCTTACCGTGGACACCGTCCACCACGATGCGATCGCCATCGCCCACGTAGCCGAGGACGCCCACGGCGCCGACGACCGCCGGAATTTCCATGGCGCGCGCCAAAATGGCGGTGTGGCTCGTTCGGGTGCCCACCTCGGTCACGATGCCGAGCACGTGATTCTTGCTCAGCGTGGCCGTCTCGGCCGGCGACAGATCCCGAGCCACGATCACGACGGGCTCGGAGTGCTCCGGAATGAAGAGCCCTTCTTTCTGGCCGGCCAAGACGCGCAGCAGCCGGTCGCGAATGAACTCGAAGTCGTGGCTGCGCTCGGCCAGGTACGGGTCCTCCGACTCGCGCAGCTGACTGCACATCACCTCGACGGAGGATTCGAGCGCCCACTCGGCGCATTGGTGCTCGAGGCCGATCAGATCGCGCACGTCGTCGCGCAGCGTCGGATCGCCCAGCATCATGATGTAGGCGTCGAGGATCGACGTTTCGGCGACTACGGAGTCGCCGCGCCGCAGCTTTTCCGTCACCAAGCGCAGATCTTCGACTGCTTGCGCAACCGCCTGATCGAAGCGTCGCACCTCATGCTCGATGTCGCTCGAAGCGACGCGCCGGTGTGCAACACCCGTGCGGAGCGTAGCCACGACCATCGCGCGGCCGATGGCAAAGCCACCGGACCCACCGATGCCGTCGAGCTCGACACTGCGGTGTTTCCGTGCGCCTCCCCCGTTCATGCCCTCCGTCAGTCCTCCTCCCCGAACCGGTCGCGAATGAGCGTGCCGATCGAGGCCACAGCCTCCTCGGCACCGGACCCACGGGCTTCGACTTCGATGAAGGTCCCCTTCGAGCCGCAGAGCAAGAGCACGCCCATGACGCTCTTGCCGTTGGCCACTTGGTCGCCCTGCTTGAGCGTCACGTCGCACGGAAACTTGGAGGCGAGCTGCACCAGACGGCTGGCCGCCCGCGCATGCAGGCCCAGTCGGTTGACGATCTCGAATCGCCCTTCTGCGAGGGGGCTCTCTTGCTTTGGCGAGGTCATCGGATGCTCGGCGGGTAGTCGGACGGGCGCAAATGAACTGGACCTAGGCTACCAGGATTCGCGCCATCGGCGCGATGGACGTCGCGGTGCCTCGTTTCCAAGCGTGTTCGCACCTCGGAGGCCAGCTCGGACGCGAGCGCTTCCACCAGGGCAACGGACCGGTGCCGACCGCCGGTGCAGCCGATCGCGATCGTCAGGTAGCTCTTGCCCTCCTTGCGGAAGAGCGGAAGGCAGAAGCGAATCAGCGAGAGCGTCAGATCGAGGAACGTCCGCGACTCGGGGCGTTCGAGCACGAACTTGCGAACCTGCTCGTCGTGACCCGACAGAGGACGCAGGTCGTCGACGAAATAGGGGTTGGGTAAGAAGCGCACGTCGAGCACCAAGTCGGCGTCGTGCGGAGGGCCGTACTTGTAGCCAAACGAGAGAATGCGCACGCGCAGGGCCCCCTCGAGCACCTCGGCTTCGGCGAAGTGCTCGAAGCAGGTCTGACGCAGCTCGTGGACCGACATGGCGGTGGTATCGACGACCAGACTCGCGCGGTCACGGAGCGGCGTCAGGATCTCGCGTTCGAGCGCGACGGCATCGCCCACCGTCGTGACCTTGGCTCGTTGCCCCTTGGTCAGCGGATGGGGCCTGCGCGTCGCGCTGAACCGGCGGGTGATGAGCTCGTCCGACGAATCCAAGAACAGGATGCGCAAGCGCACGTTCTTGCGGGAGGCGAGCTCGTCGAGGGCCTGGGGCGTCTCCGAAAAGTAGCTGCCGCCGCGCGTGTCCAGGCCGAAGGCCACCCGATGTTCGCCGCCGTGAGCCAGCGCGTCGAGCGTCATCCCGAGCACCGGCGGAGGTAGGTTGTCGACGCAGAAGTAGCCGAGGTCCTCCAAGGCGGCGACCGCCGTGGACTTGCCGGCGCCACTCAGCCCCGTGACGATGACGAGTTCGAGTGGGCCGCCGTCGGTCATTCGTCCCCCTCTCCGTCGCCCCGTTGGCCGCCGCTGCGGCTAGGTCGCACTGCAGAGAGTAGGCTCGTGAAGCGGACCGACTCGACCGAATGGACCGGAGGTGGCGCAGAACTCTCGTCCGCCATGCGAACCGGACCAGGTCGCGACTCGGCCTGATGATCGATGCGATCGATGAACTCTTTGGCGGGATGGTGACCAGCTCGCCGCAGTAGCTCCGCACGCGCAGCAATCTCGATGATCGAACTCATGTTGCGACCCGGCTGCACGGGCAGCCGCACCTTTCGCACCATGACATTCAGGATCTCCTCGTGGTGATCTTCGACCCCGATCCGATCGTACTCGGCCTCCGGATCCCAAAGCTCCAGCTCGACGACCAGGTCGACACGCTTGCGATCCCGTACGGAGGTGACGCCGTAGAGATCTTTGATGTTCAGGATGCCGAGGCCGCGCACTTCCATGTAGTGACGCAGCGCTGCGGCCGGTTCGCCGAAGATCATCCCCGGCGGCCGGTAGTCGCATTCGACCACGTCGTCGGCCACCAGCCTGTGTCCACGCATCACGAGCTCGAGCGCACACTCACTCTTACCGATTCCACTCTTGCCGACCAAAAGCACGCCGACTTCGAAGATATCGACCAGAACACCATGAATGCGGCTCCGAGGTGCGAGGTGCTCGTCCAGCACCGTGTGGAGCGCAGCGATGCAGACCGAGGAACGCTCCATCACCACCACGAGAGGCGTGCCACGGCGGTCCGCTTCTGCCACGAACGCCGCTGGCGGCGCCACGCCCCGCGTCACGACCACCAGGCTCGGGTTCTGACTGAAGAGGTGAGCCGCCGCTGCCGTCTGTCCACCGGCATCGAGTTCCTCGACGTAGCTGATCTCCGTTTCGCCCAGCACCTGAACTCGCGTGGGCACGAGGCCGTGCACGTGACCGACCAGCGCCAGACCGGATTTCTGAATGCGCGGGTGGGTGATGGGGCGATCGAGTCCCTGGACGCCTGCGACGAGTCGCCACTCGAGCCCGAGCGCGTGGTCCGCCAAGAGTTGGCGAACGCTCACGGCCAGCAGTGCTGAAGAGATGGGTGGGGTCCAGGGCCTCATGGAGTCATCGAGGTAGCTTCGTGCTCCTCGATGAGAGTGTAGGCCTGCTCGGACCCGGCAGCTTCCAGCAATCGACGCCGAGTCTCTGGAGAACGCAGGAGGCGCGACACCTTGGCGAGAATCTTCAAGTGCTCGCTGGCCGCGCGCTTCGGCCCCACCACCCCGAAAATGATGGTGGCCGGGTTGCCGTCGATGGACTCGAACTCGATTCCGCGCGGCGCCAGGACCAGGGCCGCCTTTTGCGCCGAAAACTCTTCGATTGACGTGTGAGGGATGGCCACGCCGTCGCCAATCCCCGTGCTCTGCAGCTTCTCCCGCTCCGCCAGCTGATGCTCGATCATCGTGGCGTCGGCACCAGAGCCCGCCGCGAGCAGCCGGGCGAGCGCGGCCAAGACAGCAGCCTTCGTACCAACCAGGTCACCGCTCGCATCCACGAGGATCCGATCGACCGTCAAGATTTCTGTGAGTCGCATGTGCCCGCCCAACGTCTTGGGCCCCAGGGGGAAGGACGCTTCCTCGAGCCGACGAAGCTCTCCCCCCGGCACGCGGGGGGCGGGCAGCGCAGGCTTTCGGGAAGCGCCCGGTCACTCGAGGGTCAGTCGGGCGCCTTCTATCGGTCTCCGCTGGCCTCCGCAACCGGTTCCTCCTCCATGTGCCTCAGATCGACGGCCTTGTGGCGGCGCGAGCTCGAAACCCCGTGGGCCTTCGTGATCTGGCGCTCGACCTTGGCCACCACGGTATCGATGGCGGCGTACATGTCCGGCGACACCTCCTTGGCTTCGTACCACTCGCCACCGCTATGCACCTGGACTTCGACCGAGCTCTCCAACTTTTCGTGTGACAACGTCACCTTGGCTTCCATGGGCTGCCTGAGGAACTTCTGCAGCCTCTCCACCCTAGTCGTGGCGTGCGCCTTCAGAGCTTGGGTCGCTTCGATGTGGCGGAAGGTGATGCTGACGGTCATGTTGGCTCCTTTTGTTGGTGAGAAATCCCAGACGTGAGTGGCGCAGCGTGAGAGGCGCGGCGTGCGAAGGCGTGCCCCGCGTGTCGGAGGCCGACTCGTGGAACGTGTGCATCCTGCCCGCTCGGGCCCGCAGTGCTTCGCGCGTGGGATGTCGACCAGGGACGTCGGAGGGTGCGACTAGAGACCCGCCTCGCGGCGCTCGCCTTGCCCAGTCTGGGCTCGGTGAGGGGCGCTGCGGCGGGTAGACCCAAGGGCGGGTACACCCAGCACAGCGCCGACCATGCGCCGTAGGAAGCCTCTTCTTCGACTCCCAGTGTCAACGCGATCAATATAGGCCCGCCTTTGACTATGGCAGCTAGAAATCGGCGAACGCTTGCCTATTTCTTGGCGATGCCGTTCGGACGGTGGGCCACTCGTCACCCCTCCCCTCACCCGTGCGCTGACCGGGCGAGGCGCTCCCACCTGGGCTCCTCGGACACCGAGGAACCCAGGGCTCAGCGCGGCCTGTGGGGGGACGGCCCCCTCCTCGCGTTCACCCGGGGTCAGCGCAGGTCAGAAGACCTGCTTGCGCCGCGAGGACGCCAAAATGCCTAACATTTCTCTGTATTTGGCGACCGTGCGGCGGGCGATCTTGATGCCCTGCTCGCGGACGAGCCGCTCGACGATCGCCTGATCGCTGAGCGGCCGGGACTTCGGCTCCTCGTCGATCATCTTCTTGATCGCCTGCTTCACGCTCTCCGAAGCGATGTCTTCGTCGGCCACGCGGCGGATGCTCGAGTTGAAGAAATATTTCAGCTCGAACAAGCCTTGGGGCGTGTGCATGTACTTGCTGGTCGTCACGCGCGAGATGGTCGACTCGTGCATACCGAGCGCGTCGGCGACGTCTCGCAAGATCATCGGCTTCAGATGATTGACGCCGAGCTCGAAGAACTCGCGCTGCTTCTCGACGATGCACTCACTCACTCGAATGATCGTCTTGCGCCGCTGCTCGATGGCTCGGATGAGCCACTGAGCGTTGCGCAGCTTCTCGCCGATGAATTCCTTCGCCTGCGGGTCGGCCAAGAGCTTCTTGGTGAGCTCTTCGTTGATGTGGAGTCGCTGGACGCCGCGATCGTTGTCGAGCACGCGGAAGCTGTCGCCGTCTTTGGTGACGTAGACGTCGGGCGTGATGGCGATGCTGCGCTCGTCGTGGTCGATGAAGTTACGTGCGGGCGTGCTTTCGAAGGTCTGGATCTCGCGGACGAGCTCGTAGAGCTCCTCCAGCGGAAGCTTCATCGCCTTGGCGATGCCCTGGTAGTTGCGCTTCTCCAGGTCTCCGATGTGATTGCGGATGATCTCGAAGATCGTGTCGCCGGGCTTGTAGCCAGCGACCGAGGCTTGAATCTCCAGGCATTCGCGTAAGTTTCGCGAACCGACGCCGGGTGGGTCGAAGCGTTGGATCAATTCGAGCACGTAAGGGGCGTCGTCGGGATCGAGCTCGGCCTCTTCGGCCAAGTCGGCGATGGTGAGGTCGGGCGTCCTGGTGCCGTCGGGACGCTCGACGCCATCGAGATCGAGGTACCCCCGATCGTCCAGATTACCGATGACGAGCTCAGCGAAGCGCCGCTCCACCTCGGAGAAGTCGCTCATCTGAAGCTGCCAGAGCAGATGCTCCTGCAAGCTTCCCGGGCGGGTGAGGTTCTGCTCGATCGGAGGCAGCTCGTCGAAGCCGCCCGAGCCCTGACCCGGCCCGCCCCCGGCATTCTGCAGCGTGCGGTTCTCCAGGAACTTCTCCCAATCCACCTCACGCGTAGCCTTCTCGGTGGCGCGGGATTCCTCGGCGGTGGTGGTGGTTGGCTCCGAGCGTTCACGGGCGCGCTCGTCCTTGCCACGACCGTCGGGCTCGTCGTCCATCAGCACCGGATTGTTGTCGAGCTCCTTGCGAACCTCGTCGATCAGCTCCAGGCGCGAGAGCTGCAGCAGCTTGATGGCCTGCTGCAGCTGGGGTGTCATGACCAGCTGTTGGGACAGGCGGAGGGACTGCTTGATTTCCATGTGAGCGTTGGGTCAGGCCCTGGTACGGTATTTGCGCAGCCGCACCGAGACCCTAGATCTAGCCTTAACACCCCCAGGGTCCGGACAACAGGGCGTCGCACTCGCCCGGTCACTCCGTCGGGCCAGGGGGCGACTGGGGCATTTCGCCCCGGACACACGGCGCCCACTGCCGGGCGAACGGAAGCGACCGGGCGCGGGCGGGCCGGTCCCTCCCCGCCGGCTCACCGCTTGACGCAGCCTCCCTGGCTACTCCACCCTGCTTCGGATGCGCGCGCACGATGGCCCGACGATCCCGGCCTACCGGGCGAAAGCGCTGTACCTGTGCGCCGCGGAGGTGGGTGGAGCGCCGGTCGCCGCCTCGTTCGTCGAGCGGAGCCCCGTCGGCCGAGCTCAAGACGACGAGACGGCGACCATCACCCAGGACCAATGGCTGCAAGCGCTGCGCGCCTTCGATGACCTCGTCGGAGAACGGGGATTCGCGCGGTTGCCGAACCACGTCGTGCACCCATCCAATCTCGGTCACTGGTCGCTCTTGCTACGCGGGGCCCAGGGACCGGACGACGTCTACCGCCGCTTGGTCGCGTTCTCCGGCGAGCACGGCGCACCCGGCGACTGGACGGAAGAGCTGGCCGCGCGACATCGCTGGCGAGGATCGTGCCCCACCACCGATCTTTCGGCGAGCGATCGACGGCTGATTGCGAGCGCGCTCGTCGCCGACCTGGCGGCCGTCCCGCTCCTCTTTGGGCGCCCAACGGCGCGCGTGAGCGTCGTGTCGTCGGGCGCCGAAAGACTGGTGCTCGAGGCGGCGTTTCGGCCCCGCAGCGGCTGGCTCGATGCTCTCATCCGTGTGCTGCCCGTGGGGAGCACGGCGGCGATCGCTGCTTACATGATGTCGACAGGACGCCCGCTGAACGCGACCATCGGCACGACCGTCGCGGTGGCGCTGACGACCGGCCTCGGCAGCGTGCTTTTGGCGCGCGAGCTCTCTCATCGGCAAAGCGATCGCGCCCAGCGCACGAGAATCCACGCGCTCGAGCGTGAGACGAGTGTGCACGAAGCGCACGCCCAGAACGCCCACGCGCCGCGCGATCAGCCCATTGCCGGCGAGTACGAGCTCGGCGAACAGCTCGGGGTGGGCGGCGCGGGCGCCGTGTGGGAAGCAAGACGCATCCGCGACGGGGCCATCGTGGCGCTCAAGCTGCTACGCTCGGGCCCGGCTAGCGACAGCCGCGCCAGCGACCGACTCCAGCGGGAAGCCGAGGCGCTTGGCCTCACCTGGCACCCGAACATCGTACGCATCTTCGATCACGGGATCTTGCAGTCGGGCCTCGGCTACCTGGTGATGGAGCGCTTGCGCGGGGAGACGCTCTCGGCGCGTGCCAGACGACTCCGCGGGCTGCCAGCGCGCGAGGTGGTGCGCTGGGGCATCCAAGCAGCCGAAGCGCTGCGGGCGGTGCACAGCGCGGGCATCGTGCATCGCGACGTCAAACCGGGGAACCTCTTCGTGCACCGCGAAGGTAACCGCGAGGTCCTCAAGCTCCTCGACTTCGGTGCCGCGTACGTCGACTGGGCGGAGACGCGGCTCACGCGCGATGGCGCAGCGGTCGGCACCCCGGGCTACGCCTCTCCGGAGCAAGAGCGCGGCGCCGACGCCGATCCTGCGGCCGACATCTACTCGCTCGGCGTGAGTCTGTTCGAGCTCTGGACTGGTGAACCCCCCGACCCGCATGGCTCCGAAGCGCAGCTGCGTGGCCGTCTGAGTCAGAATCCCGGAGCGGCGGGCGCCGGATCGGGCTCGGCAGGAGAGACGTTGGCGCGGGGGCTTTCGGATTTGCTCCTGCGCATGACGTCCGACGACGTCGACGATCGGCCGTCGGGAGCGCGCGTCGTGCGAAGCCAGCTGCAAGAGCTGCTGGTCCGCCTCGACGGCGACGACGGACAAGCCAGTACCGCGGTCCCGCAGGCGCCCGCAGCCAAGCTGGCCTGATTCCCGATTGGGATCATTCGATCGGGAGCACTTCGGCCGCGGCGTGGCGCAGGACGACGTACTGCTCGGCCGTGCCTGGAAGAGGAATCGTGGCCACTCCGCGAAAGTTCAGGTCGGCAGCGCGGCGCACGAGCCGCGCGTCGACGGCGTAGGCGGCCTGAATCGACTCGACGGGGGCTCCCGGCACGTAGTCCCGGCTGCTCGCGCGCACGAGCCAGGCATCGACGGAACGAGCTGCGAAGAAGCCCGGCTCGATGCGTCGAGAGGTATGGCCTCCAGGAAGCGCGGCCACACGTGGATCCGTGACGCCCCCGAGATCCACGACTGCCGCCGAGGTCGCTCGCCCGACCCAGCCCACGTCCACCGCAGCGATCGCGCGCGCTCCCGCGAGCCAGGGTCGCAGCTCTTCGACCATCCACTCGCGTCGCGCCACGACTGCGCGGGCGGAGGCTCCGTGGGCGCCGAGCAGCGCTGCGCTGGGCAAGGCAGCCAAGATGGCGACACCGAGCGCGCGGCGCGTTCCAGGAAGGTCGCGAAGTCCGACGGCGATGAGCCAGGGCAGCACGGGGACCCACAGGCGATAGAAAGGCATCCAATCCCCTCCGGCCAAGAGCACACATACGGCGTGGGCCAGGAAAGGCAGGCGCCAGGCTCGGGCCCGGCGCTCGGGCGTGACGAGCAGGGGCCAGACCAGGAGCAGCGGACCGCAAAACAGCAGGCTGCCCAGCGTGTAGCGCAGGCCCGAGGCGAGGTCGGGCTGCTTCGCAAGCAGCGAGAGCGGGAGCGGCCCCCCGAACCACAGCGAGCGCGCGGAGGCTACTGCGCACCCGGGGAGCAAGAAGAGCGCGCAGGGGAGCCAGGCCCAGACCGCTCCACTGACCGAGCGCGGGCTGGACGTCGGCGATCGCCAGGTTCCCATCCGGTAGAGCTGGATCGCGGCGGCGACGGCGAACCCAGCGAGCTCGGGTCGCCACGCTACGGCCACCCCCAAGAGGGCCCCGGCGGAGCAGGAATCTGGGAGACGACGCGAAGCGTCGCCTGCGAAGGCGGCGCGATCTCCGAGGGCGCAGCCCACGGTCGTGAGGGCGCCGACGACCGGAGTCTCGAGGCCGGCTCCCGCCCATGCTGCCAGGCTGGGCGAAAGTCCCGCGGTCGCCGCCCACGCGACCGCCGTGCGCAGCGGGTGCGCTGCCGTCGGCTGTTCCCGCCCGAGCGCAATCCAGGCGGCCACCGCCATCGTGAGCAGATACAGGCCAGCGCCCAGGAACCGGGCGAGCGAAAACGCGTCCGTGGTGCCGGTGAGGCGGCAACCCGCAGCCAAGATCTCCGCGAAACCGAGCGGCGTCACCGCATCCGTGCGTGGACCAAGCCGGTTATAAGCGAAGCTCCCAACGTCGAGGCCGTTTTCGGCCACGCGCGAGACGATCCAGGCGTCGTCGACGGAAAATCCCCAGAGACCGCCGAGGACGGGCCCCACCGCGGCCACCAGGAGCGCGGTCCAGGCCATCCGAGCAGTGGTGGTCATGGCCCTCGCCATGGCCCTAACCCGGAGCCGGCGACCTGTCCAAGCTTCCTGCGATCTCGGTTGAAAGTTGGAACCATCCGGGGACTAATTTCTAGGATTCGATCGAATGTCACCGGTACACGTCGTCCTGCGCCCCGCCAAGACCTCCGGCGAACCGTCGGCTCTGCGCAGTCTGCTCGATCTGGTCGTCGATGGAGTCAACATCACGGCGCGCGCCGGTGAGACGCAAGGACTCACTCTGCTCGCCGAGCTGGCTCATGCAGTCGCGGCGCTCCGGCGCGGCCGCACTCCGCGTGCCACTGCCCAGCTCTGTAGCGCGGGCGACACCTGGGAACTCGGACTCGAAGCAGATGGCGCCGACGTCCTGCTCTCGGTGTTTCGCAGCGGACCCTGCCCCGAGGTGGCGGTGCATGAGCGCCGAGTCACCCTCGTCGACCTGGCGCAAGCGCTGCTGGTCGCGCTCGAGACCAGTCTTTCTTCCCATCTGCCGCCCGGACATCGCTCCGTGCTCGAAGCCGCTCAGGCGCAGCTCGTGCGCGGCAACCAGTCGGCCAAACCCCTGGCACGTGGCCTCGTGCAGGACCGCATCGCCGTGCAGAGCGGCGGCCTTTTGGAGCTGCGTGCCGACTGCAAGTTCCGCGTGGGCGGCCTGGGGCCGTCGGCGGCGGACACGCGCGTCGAGCGCTCGGATCTGCACGGCTTGCTCTTGCCGGGCGACTTTCGCCTGTCGATGGGTCGGCGTTGCATTGCTCTCCAAGGAACGCAGCTCTTTCTGCTGAGCGAGCGTCTGCTGTGGCTGTCGGAGGATGCCCTCGATAGCTGGCAGTCTGCCCGTCCGCTCTTTCGCCGCGTCGAGCTCGAAGGCGTGCGCCTCGGTGTGCGGCGCGGGCCGGGCGATGCGCCGCTCGCACTCACCATCGCCGTCTTGCCCGACGGCAGCGAGAAGCCCAAGCAGCTGACCCTCTCCGACATCGACACGACCGACTTCGTCGAGGCCGCGACGCAGTTCGCCGAGTCGCTCGGTGAACGGTTCGTGCAGCACGACCCGGCCCAGAAGCAGAACATTCGCTTGAGCGTGCTCATCGAGAGCGCTCGCGTGCTGCGTGAGCGCCTCTCGGAGCTCCGCCAGGACGACGTGCTCACCAATCAGGAGCGGGAGAGCTACCGCAGCTACGGCCTGCCCAAGGTTGCCCCCGCCCGTCCCAAGCCCTGGTCGGAACCGGGAAAGATGCGGTTTTCGCCGCGCTGGGTCGCGGCGGTCCCCGCCATCGATCTGCGCTCCACGTTCCTGCACGGCGACCACTTCGTCATCGCCTCGGCGCGGGAGCTGCTGGCGCTCGACCCGTCGAGCGGCAGCGTGCGCTGGCGTGTGCATTCGGAGCGCGCCGCAACCGTTGCGACTCCACTCGGCTTGGCGCGCTTGCATGCAGACGGCCGCGTCCGCTTGCATGCCTTGGAGAGCGGCGAGGTGCGGGCCGTCGCCCGACTCGAGCCGCGGGCCGGTGGCGGCGCGGCTGGAGCGCTCGTCAACACGCCTGGACTGCCCCGACAGCTGCTCTTGGCCGAAGGCGACCGCGCCATCACGGCGCTCGATCTGGCCACGGGAGAAGTCCGGTGGCGGCACCGGGCGGCCCGTCCTGCACAGTACCGAATGCGGCGGGCGGGACGCCTGATCTTGGTGACCGGTGGAGACTCCGCCTTGACCGCCCTCGACGTGTCGAGCGGCGATGTCGTCTGGCGTGTCCGCGATCGGCTGCCGTTCAGCGGCGACATTTGCATCTCGGGTGACAGCGCGTTCGCGCTGTCGGTCAGCTCGACGGGCGCTGCGCGCTTGCACCATTTCGACCTCTGGTCCGGCGAGAGAAAGTGGACGGCCCTGATCGAAGAGCAGCCGGTCTTCGGACAGTCGCCGCTCGTCTGCGACGACCACGTGGTCGTCGTCACCCGCGATCGTCGCGGCATGGGCCTACTCGGCTTCGAGCAGAAAGAAGGCCGCCTCGCCTACAGCCACGAGCCAGGTCTCACGGCGGCGGCCACCGCCTGGCTTGCGACCGAGCATGGTCTCATTGCCAACAGCGCCTCGGGCACACTGCTCTGCTTGAACGGAGCAACGGGTGAAGTGCGCTACAGCCACATCTTCTCCCGCCAGGTCGACTCCGACCAGCCCCGCCGCCTCGAGCCTGTCCTCGCTGCGGGTGCGCTCTTCGTGCCCGCCCATACCGTGCGCGTCCTGCGCCCCGGCGATGGGGAGATCCTGGGCGAGATCCCCTGCGATCTCATTCCGGACCTGCTCCGGGTCGATGAGCGAGCGAACGTGTACATCGCCGAAGAGAGCGGACACCTCGCGGCCTTCAGCGCCCTGCCCCGCCTGCACCTCGTGCGGTAGCGCGGCGGAGAGTAGCCCGGCCGAGAGTTAGCCCGGCCGAGGGTGCTCAAACAGCACCGTACCAGGAGACGGTCAGCGCGGGCGCGGCGCGAGCGCGGCCGCCATCGCCTGCGCTTGGACGAGCGAGCGCTGAGCCAAACCGGCAATGGGCACGCCCGTCGGACACCAGATTTCCGCCTGGCGAAGCTCCTCTGCGGAGTAGCGCGAGAACTCGGCCGCGGCGAGCGGCGCATCGGGCAAGGAGCGACTCCAGGCTCGCACCAGCTGACTCAGCGCGACGCGCCCGCCGGTCGGGATGCGATCGCAGCGGCCACAGGCGATGCACGTGCCTGCTCGTGCGAGCGCGCTGTGGACCTCGGGCAGTACGGGCAAAAGGCCTTCGGGCGCGTAGTTTTCCCGGAATGCGGGGAGCGCACGCCGCCTGCGCCATGGCCACGTGAGCGTCGTCAGCAGGAGCGCCGACGCCAAGCGTGCCAGTGCCCAAAGGGCGGTCATCGTGCGACCGGAGCGTGGGCGACGAGCTCGAGCCGGATCTTCGGGCTGTCGACGATGTCCTGGCCGAGTACGGGCAAGTCCGCGCCATCCAGCCGCGCGCGCACCACGCGCATCCCGTGGTCGACGCCCACGACATCTCCCTCGTCGAGCTCGACCCACACGTTTTCGCCCTGCAGCGGCTCACTCGACACGATTAAGTGGTTCACACGCCCCGTCTGCGTCGGCGCTTCGCACTCTGCCGACAAGCTGGCGCACACCTCGCGATCGGAGCAGCGCCTTTTGTAGGTCGAATAGTAGAGCTGCCGTCCGCCCTGGCAGGCGACGAGCGACTGTCCATCGGTGAAGAGCAGCGTCAAAAGTGCGTGATGCTGCGCGGTGTCGCAGATTTCTCTCGTCCGCCGGACCGTACGTCGCAGCGCGTCGACGACGTCTGCGAGCGCGTGGGACCCGCCGAGAGGACCGTATTCCGCCAGGCGCGAGAGAAACTGGAAGAACAAAAGCTCGCTGTCCGTGTCACCGAGCGCGAAGCGGAGCAGACGCGGTGAAATTTCGGCGCGCAGCTCGGCGCGTACCTCCTCCAGATTGGGAATGTCGCCGTTGTGCGCTCCGACCCAGCGCCCGTACTGGAACGGGTGGCTGTTCAGCACGCTGCTCTTGCCTTGAGTGGCCTGCCTGACGTGCGCGAGCACGGTCTCCGACGCGACGACTCCGCTCAGCCGGTGGAACAGCGCATCGCCGAGCGCGGTGGCGGCACTCCGAGTGAGGTGCGGGCAGCCATCGACGTAGTAGGCTACGCCCCAGCCGTCCGGGTGCTTGTGGCTCTGCACCCCGAGCGCGTTCTCCGCCAGGACGAGAGACCGATGTACCTGACTCGGGATGACGCTGCGAAAGCCGAAAAGCCGGCACATGCTTCAGGGACTGTGCCACACTCCGGCAGGTTCGGGAATGTAGTCTGCGGGCGAAACCGAATGCCCGCGCGCCGCGCTTCAAGGACAGGCGGCGGAGTTTCCGGCGCCTCCGAAACCACATGGCCATGAACGACGACACCGAACGCGAGCGCGTGATCCCCCACCCCTCCTCCCCCACCCGGCCGAGCGAGCCCACGCGGCGACGATTCCTCGGGCAGCTGGCGTTTGGCACGGGTGTGTGCGTGCTGGGTGGGGGCTATTTCGTATCGGAAGCCCTCACGAATCGAGCCATCGCTGCCACGAGGCCCGACGGACGACCGCGCTTGCCACCAGGGCAGCGTGTCCTCGAGAAGCTGAAGCCGATGGGCGGCGATCCGGGCGACCCTCGCGCCAGCGCGTTTCGCCTGCAGGTGAGCGGGAGCGTCGAGCGCCCCTACGCGCTCGGCTTCGCGGAGCTCCTGGCGATGAACACGGTCACGCTCACGCTGGACGTGCACTGCGTCACAGGCTGGTCGGTGCTGGGTGCGCGCTTCAAGGGCGTGCGCGTGCGGGACCTCGCGGAGCGGGCGGGCCCCCGGTCGTCTGCCAAGCACGTCGTGTTCGAAGCGGCGCACGGGTACACGGCGAACGTCTTGCGCGCCGAAGCGCTCCACCCCGACGCGCTCATCACTTGGGAGCTCGACGGACAGCGGCTCGCTGGGCCGCATGGGGGCCCGGCGCGGGTGCTCGTACCGGACCTTTACTTTTGGAAGAGCGCCAAGTGGGTCACCGGCATCCGCTTCAGCGACCGGGACGAGCCTGGCTACTGGGAGACGCGCGGGTATCACAACCACGCCGATCCCTGGCGCGAGGAACGCTACGGATGAGGGCGCGTCCATGGCCCATGCGCCGGTGGCTGCGCGCGTGGCATCGTGATGCAGGCTACCTCGCGGTGGGGCTGACGTTCGTGTACGCGGTGAGCGGGCTGGCGGTGAATCACATCGCCGACTGGGACCCGAACTTCACCCAGGTCGATCGCACTCAGACCATTCAGCTGGATCCTGCACTGCGCGCGCGACCTCTCACGCAAGACGCAGCAGCAGCCCGGACGGTCGCTGCGGCCGCCATGAAGGCTCTCGGCCGGGACGACATCGTGCGCGACGTGTACGCCGTGGATGACACGCACGTGGACGTCACCTTGGACGGGACGATGCTCTACGTCGACGTCGGCCAAGGACAGGTACGTGAGGAAGGCCAGAAGGAGCGCTTCTTGCTGCGCCTCGCGAACTGGCTTCACTTGAACCGCGGCAAGAAGGCCTGGACGTTCATCGCGGACGGCTACGCGGTCCTCTTGATCTTCCTGGCTACGAGCGGGCTCTTCATGTTGCCGGGCAAGCTCGGGCTGCGAGGGCGGGGTGCCATCCTGACGGGCGTCGGTGCCCTGGTGCCGGCGCTCTACGTGATCCTGAGCGGCGGCCCCTGACCTGCGCGGCGCGCGGCCTCTGGCCGGCGACCACGGGCGGGTCACGGCGCGCTCGGTGCCATGTAGTGATTTTGTCAGGAGAATTGCGCGCGCAGCGGTGGATCACGGAGGCGCCCTCACCTGCTCAGGTGCGCAGAGCGCTACGCGCAAACGGGCGAAACAGGGCGCAAAAAGGGCCCTTCCAGTGTCGAGGGAATGCTGATAACACTTGCGCGCCCGCCAGTAGCTACGGCAAAGTGCGGCCCGCCAAACTCGTGGCAGCGCTTTCCTGACCGGTACTTTTCGGAAACAGTGCTCCCCCCGCTCCAAGGACTCCATGCGGACTTTCCAGACCTCCCTCCTCCTCCTCCTTTCGCTTTCCCCGGCCATCGCTGGGGCCCAAGACGCGCCCGCGGACGCGCCGGCCGAAGATCCTCTCGCCGCCGAGCCCGCACCTGCTGCCGAGCCCGCACCTGCTGCCGAGCCCACGCCTGCTCCTGCGACGACGAGCGCCAGCGCGAGTGCCACCGTGCAGGCGCCCGCCCTCCCGCCGCCGTCGGGTCCTCCCCCGACCGCTGGCCCGCCGCCCACCGAGCCGCCGCCCGTGAACAGCGCGCCGCGCAGCCGTGGTGGTGGTCCCGAGAGCGGTAAGTGGACGTTCGGGTACGCTGGTTACTTCCGCGCTCCCATGCGTATCGGCTTTGGTGAGTCGGGCGGCCCGCAGTTCATCGACCCCGTTACGAACCCCGACGGATTGGTGCCGGCTTACGGCAAGGTCGACGCCAACGGCGACGGCGTGGTGGACGACATCATCGGCCCCATCGTGGGCCCCGATGGCTCGCAGCTCTATCATCCCAAGCAGCTCACGCTGCACAACCCCGTCATTCCGGACGACCAGTACCCGTCCTACCAGTTCACTGGTCACAACAAGAAGGACTGGGCCGAGATGTTCTTCAGCATCGGTAACGGCATCGTCAGCGGCAACTTGGCCGTACAGGCGTTCCGTTTCACCGATTCGGCCTGGAAGGACGACATCGCACAGTTCGGCATCGGCCAGGGCTGGGTCGAGGTCAATCACGACCTCGGCTTCGAGAACCTGCGCTTCAACGCCAAGGTGGGCTCGCACTGGAACCGCTACGGCATGGCCGGTGTGTACGACTCGGGCGAATACGACACGTACATCGTGGCCCGTACGCACGTCATGGGTGGTACGGCACGCGCCGATGTCGACCTCGGCGCCATCACCGTGGGCGTCGAAGGCGGCCTGGGTACCAACGAGCCGAACCCCGAAATGTTCAACCGCACGCGCTTCACGACCTTGGCGCATGGCCATGGCTTCTTGAAGCTGCCGACGATCGACCTCGGCATCCACCTGCTCCACGCTTGGTCGGCGGCCGAGGTGGTCCCCCACTACCCGGCGCGTCTGCCTGGCTACCAGGCGGAAGAGTATTCCTACGACTTGCCAGGTTCGGAAGGCGGCTTCCTGGGTGGGCCAGAAGGTTACCGCGGCGTGTGGGGCCCCGAGTACCCGAACGGCTCGCAGACGGTGGCCGGCCTCGACGTCAAGTTCGACCTCGGCCTCTTCGGCTACCTGTTCGTCGGCTACTCGCACATGTTCATGTCGAACGCCCTCGTCGTGGGTGACGCCATCGAGAGCGTGCACTCGCTCGGCGCTGGCGAGTTCAGCATCGGCGCTGTCGACAACTACCTCGAGTCCCCCTACTGCCCGAGCCAGCTGAACACGATCCCGAACGAGTCGTGCTCGAACGGCAACGGTACGGTGGGCAGTGCCATGATCCAGTACGAGCTCGGGCTGGCCAACTTCGGTATTTTCCCCGGCGCGCAGGACCTCAAGTTCTCGATCTACGGCATGGCGAACTACGTCACCGTCGACTCTTGGGAAGACCAGTACCTCGAGCCGATCTTCGAGAGCGCCGCGGCGCTCAACCCGAACCTGACCTTGAACGACCTCAAGCAGGACGGCACGATCAAGATGAAGGGCGGCATCGACGCCGAGTTCTTCATGAACGACTGGTTCGCCGTGGCGGTCCGCGCCGACCATGTGCGTCCGCACAACAAGGTGGCCGGCCAGGCCTTCACCGTGCTCTCTCCGCGCATCCGCTTCCGCACGCAGGCGGTCACGCACGAAGAGATCACGCTGCAGTACTCGCACTACTTCTACGAGCAGCGCATGTGTCAGACCACGGATGCCGGCGGCAACATCGTCGTGGCCAGCCCCGCGGACGATCCGTTCCCGATGCAGAACCGCCCCAGCCTCTACGACGTGCAGAACCCGAACACGGGGCTCCCCCTGCGCGTGAACTGCACCCAGCCCGCTCCTTCGGCGAACATCCCCTCGGGCTTCGGTTCGCACACCACGAACCAGGCGATGGGCATGCGCGGCGCCCCCACGCTGCTCCCCGACGAGAACGTGATCAAGCTCGAAGCCAGCATCTGGTGGTGACCGGATCGATGCCCGGCTGACGGACGGGTGATGAGCGAACGAGGCCTCGCTGCTTGGGCAGCGGGGCCTCGCGCCATTTGCGCCTGCGGCACAATCGCGCCTGCCTTCGACCAGATCTGACTCCGCAGCCGTTCATGCCCATCCGCTCTCAGCTTGCCCGCGGTCTGGCAGAGCGCCTGTTCGTTTCTTTTCTCCCTTGACGCGATTTGCTTGCTCGGTTACGCATCTCGCATCGAGGGGGGTTTAGGATCACATGGCTTCAATGCCACGTGGTTCATTGTCTCCTTGTTTCACAACAGAGGGAGAATGAGATGAACCGAGTGGAACAGGCATTGTTCTTGGCGCTATTTGGTATTGGCGTTTCAGCTGGTGCCGCAAGCACAGCCAATGCGTGGCAAGAGAGGGTCGCGTTGTTCGATTCCGTAGGCCCGGCGAACCATACCTATTCCTGCCCCGAACGCGGCGAGCAGGACGCGAACACGATCACCACAGCAAAGGTATACGTCGCGTATTATAGCTCCAACGACTACGTTAAGGCATGTGCGGCTCAGATGAATGCAATTCACTCGGAGTTTGTCGACTGTGGCCCTGCGGTGTCATTTGGCTCAAGCAACAAGGTTGCAACAATCGACGGCACTGACGTGGCGACCTGGACGAATGGCGCCGCCATGGGGAAGTTTATTCTCTATCACTCCTCGATGAACAACAGTATCGGTGGCCTCTGGTTCGAAGGCGACTAATTCACGTTCAGAACCCCGAATGAAAACGGTTCGCGTCCTGTTTGGTGTCACGCTCTCCCTGGGAGTAGGAATTGCGGTAGGATTGATGTTGAATCCTGCGGCCAGGGCGCCGGCTGCGTCAGCCGCCTTGGCTCTCCCGCCTGATGCCCGCCCGCAGAAGGAATTTCCGCTGCGTCGACGTGCTCCGCGAAGAGTCGAGGCGGCTCCGCCGGTGGTGACGACCGAAACGTTGAAGTCAGCGGAGGCCCGGAGTGACATCAAGCGGGATGAAGTCGATCCAGTGTCGGATGCAGAATCAGTCGAGCGCGCCCAAGGCGACTTCGCGCGACGTCAAGAATGGTTCGCCGCCGAACCGCAGGACCGGGCATGGGCCTCGACCAAAGAACGGGCCTTGGACGAGATGATGGGCGCCCTCCAAGCACGCATCGGGGGATTCGAGTTCGACCACGTGGAATGCAAGACTTCACAGTGCAGCGCCACGGTCCGGTGGTCCGGAGGCGACGAAGCGCACGCTGGTGGCCGGGAGCTGGCGTTTGCCAACGCGGGGAGCTGCTCCACCCACGTGAGGAGTGCACCCGGGGCCTACCCGGACAGCGGCAGGGTTAGCGAGGTCCAGTTTGATTGCACCAAGGAGCGCGCGGCGAGCGTTGAGTAGGCATCCGCAGCCGCATGCCCGCACAAGTCGACCACGTTCAGTTTACTCACCGTTGAAGGTCACGTATGACCTCGGCCCGTGACGACCGACGCCAAGCCAGTGCGCGCACCCTTGTGGTGGGTTCCTTCCTCGTACCTCGCAGAAGGCATCCCCTTCGCCATGGTCATCTGGGTGGCGGGCACCATGTTCAAGGACCTGGGCCACTCGGACAGCGAGATCACGCTCTACACCGCCAGCATTGGCATCATGTGGTCCTTGAAGCCGCTCTACGCAGGCTTCCTGGACATGATGAAGACCAAGAAGTTCTGGGTCATCGCCATGGAGTTCTTGATGGCGGGTGTGCTCGGCATCTGGGCGTCATCGCTCGCGCTGCCGAACTACTTCATGGTGGTCATCCTTCTCTTGTGGCTCTTGGCGTTCGCCTCGGCCACGCAGGACATCTGTGTCGACGGTGTGTACATCACCTCGCTCGATGAGAGCTCGCAGGCGAAGTACATCGGTCTCCAGGGCGCGTTCTGGGTGACCGGCCGCATCTTCGCCACCGCGCTCGTGGTCGGCATCGCCAGCTGGCTACAGAAAGGCGGCATGGACGCGCGCGGCGCCTGGGCCGTAGCCCTCGGCGTGAGCATGGCCGCCATGGCGCTGCTCGCCATCTACCACTTCTTCATGTTGCCCACCGGCTCCACGCCCGAGCGCGCCGGCAGCGCGGGCGAAGTCGTCAAGACGTTCGTCGACCAGTTCTTCGACTTCCTGAAGAAGCCGCAGCTCTTCGGCATGCTGCTCTTCGTCTTCCTGTTCCGCCTGGGCGAAGGCTTCCTCTTGGTCGAGGCCCCGCTCTTCATGCAAGGCAAGATCACCGACGGTGGCCTCGGCATGTGCGCGACCGACGCCATCAGCGCGGCCTGTCCTCACATGCTCGAGGACAAGGCGCTCATCGACGGCTTCATCAGCACGGTGGTCTCGTTGGCCTTCGGCATGCTGGGCGGCTGGTTTGCCGGAAGGTACGGGCTGAACCGCAAGACGCTCGTGTTCATGGCGCTCTGCTTGAACGTCCCGCACGTCACGTTCCTGGTCCTGAGCCAGATGGTGTCGCCCGAGACGCCCGTCTCACTGCCGGTCATCGCCACGCTCGTGACCATCGAGAAGGCCGGCTACAGCTTCGGCTTCGTGGCGAACATGCTCTACATGATGCAGCAGATTTCGCCCGGCAAGTACCACATGACGCACTATGCGTTCTGCACGTCGATCATGAACCTGGTGCTCATCCCAACGCAGATGGCATCCGGGCCGATGGCGGATGCGATGGGCTTCCAGACGTTCTTCTGGGTGGTGATCATCGCCTCGATCCCGTCGGTGCTCGGCGCCTACTTCGCGCCGTTCCCGCACAAGGTCGAGGCCGGTCAGAGCCACGGCCTCGCCAAGCACTAGAGCCCGTCCAGCTCGCGGGACGAAGGCGCGTCCCCAGGCAGCAGCCTCGAAGCGAGTGAGCCGTACCCCCGAGGGGGTGCGGCTCTTTGCTCGTTGGGCCCGAGCTGCCCACGTGGTCGCCGCGGCGCCGCGCCTCGGCCCCCTTGCCCGCCGCGCGGTTCCTCTTCCCGGTGCGCCCGTCGTGAGCCAGGCTCCGACGCTTCGTCGGGAGGGCTACTTCGCCGGGCAGGCCATGCGCGTGGTCGAGACCGACAAGTCGTCCAGAACGAGCTCGCCGAACTGACCGCCGTAGCTCTGCATCCCGACCTTCAGGTACTGCACGGCGAAGTTCCCCAGTACTTCCGTCTGGGGCATGCTGTGCACCAAGTAGTCCTGCTGCACGCTGTCGACGTAGAGGTCCGCGACCAAGGTCGTGCCGGCCGTTTGATCGACGTGCACCTCGAGGCAATACCACTCGTTTGCCACAGGCTTGAGGCCCGTGCAGCCGGTGTATTCCCCACCCGGACCTTGCGTGGCGCCGAGCTCGAAGCCCTGATGCACCCCGCCATTGTTGGGGCAGGAGCCGTCACCCCGGTAGCCGATGCGGAGCTCCGGATCGTCGCTGGTGGACGGGCCAAGCTCGAAGAACGTCACCTCGTGCTCGGCATCCGGATCCGTGCCTCCGATCTTGATGAAGGCGCGTACCCAGAACTCGCTCGGCGTGCCGATATCGCCCACGAGCGCGCAATAGTTCGTGCCGGTGCTGGCGCCGCTCGTCACGTAACCTTGCGAGCCGTTCATGCCCGAGGCTGCCGTCACAGCGGCTGAGTACGTCTGATCGCTGCAGTTCGAGGGCTCCCAGGGCTCGCCACTCGGCTTCATGCCGGCAGTCGTGTCCTCGAAATCGAAGCAGAAGAGGTCGGCTTCGGTGCAGCCCAGGATCACGGAGTTTCCTCCACTTCCCGAGTCGCCGCCCGTAGCCTCGCTGCCGCCGCTCGACGTCCCGCCGGACGCCGGGGGGGCACCGCCGCTCCCGCCGCCCACGCCCGGCGCGCCGCCGGCAGGAGCGCCCCCACTACTGCCGACCGTTCCGCCGGTCGCGCCCGGTGCGCCTCCGGTCCCGACCGGCGGACTGCCACCGGTGTTCGCGGCGCCGCCGCTTGCTCCCAAGTCACCAGGACCGGGTGTGCCACAGGCCGACACCACGAATGTCACGGCGCTGGCCAGCACGAGCGCTGGCCGGCCGACCTTGGACGAGTGCCGCATCACTTGACGACGATGATCAGGGCCTCGCAGGGGAAGCCTGCGAAGAACTTGGTGACCTCGGGCGACTGCCAGCGCGTGCAGGCGTCACCCAAAAGCTCGAGCACGGTGGCGCTGTTCATGCGCCATTGATCCTGCGGGATGAGCTCGTCCTGAACGAAGATCTCACCCGTGTCTTCTTCGCCCTCCTTGACGGACACGCCGCTGTCGCCCAAGTCGAAGATGCACGACTTCAGGCCCGAGACGGTGGTACTGATCTGATCGGCCAGCGCTGCCGTGTCGGTGCTGAGGAATGCCGTCGCCGCACCGCCTTCGACGCTGTAGTTGCCAGCAGGGAGCCAGCACGAGAAGGGCGCCACGTCCATGTAGTCGTGGGGGCAGTCGGGGGCCGGTAGCGGATCGTTGCCGTTGAGCGTGCGGTAGCGCGACCACTCGTCGGATTGCTTACAAGCGCCCTCGAGGTCACCCGAATACTGGCCCTCGGTCTCGCCCTGCACCCCGTCCGGCCAATCAGGCATCTCGCCCACGCCGGCCTGCGCGTAGTAGTCGAACCAAGCCGGCTCGAGGTTCGGGTTGTCGATGCCGAACACCAAGGTGCGCACGCCTTGGGCGGCCGACAGCTGGAGCGAGGCGATGAGCGCATCGGCGCCGCAGCGCGCGTCCGGATTGTTGCAAAAGTCGGGATTACCGTCGGTCACCAGCAAGATGTAGCGATCACCGGGCGAGTCGTCGGCCAGCAAAAGGTCGGTTGCCTGCTCGATGGCCATGGGCGTGGGCGTCTCGCCAGGACCGTTGCCTTCCATCGCCGGATCGCCAAGTGCATCGTACGCCGCCGCGATGGTCGCATAGTTGTCGACCGCGAACGGCGTGGGCGCACTGAGACCGGTGCACGTGCTCGCCGTGCCCGTGTAGCTGGCAAAGGCGAAGCGCACGTCGCTCTGCAGCCCTTCGATGACCGGCAAGACGGCCGCTTTCAGGGTGTCCCAAAACTGAGTGCCCGGCTCGAACATGCTGCTGGACCGGTCGACCAGCACGAGCACCGTGGGGATCTGCGGGACGAACTCGACTTCGGCTTCCGAGCAGTACTCGGTTTCGCCGGTCGTTCCGCCGGTCGAGGTCATGCCGTCGATCGTGATGGTGCTGCCGCCGCCACCGGAGCCTGCCGGTGGCGTGACCTGCGTCCCGTCGGACATCTCGATGGTGTCGATGATGCCATCGTTATTGCTGTCGATGCCGAAGCCGTCCGGCGTCCCGTCGCAGTTCGAGTCGAAGCCGGGCCCTTCGGTCGTCCCATCGCCATTGAGGTCCACCGGGTCCGGACGACGGTCGCCGTCGGAGTCGATGATGCACTTGCCCTTCTCGAGCGCGTCGAGCACGTCGTTGCCGTCGGCATCGGGATTGACGGGGCCGTCGTCGCTGGCGGGCGGAGCGGCGGTGCAGGCAGCGGCAATGAGGACCGCCAGCCCAGGGATGAGAAGTGAGAAAGCAGCGCGGCGCGCGCGGGCAGCAAGCATGACCCAAGGCTAGCCGCAGCGCGCCGGGACGACCACAAAAGCGGTCCGGAAGCCTGCACTTGCGGCGCCCCCTCTGCAGCCGCACAACGAAGATGCGCTTAGGCTGGAAATTTTCAAATTGACCCCCTGGGGTGTGCATTCTAGCTAGACGCCAAGGGGACAAAACGGCCAGGGCCGACTGCCCCTCGCGGTGCAATCGGCCCTGCTCCGGTGTGACGCCGAACTCAGACCTCGCAGGTGACCTGCACGGTGCTGCCTGCTGGAGCGTACGGCACCTGGTTTCCCTCGATGCTCTTGCCGTTCACGGTGAGTTTGGCCGGAGCCGCCTGCCCGCTGTTCTTCACCGTGATCTCGTATGTGGCCCCGCGCGCTCGGCGCACGACCTTGTACTCGCTCACTTCCTTGGTCATGCACGGCTGCACGACCAGGCCGTCCCATTCGGGACGCACGCCGAGCAGGTACTGACTGATGGCCACGAAGTTCCAAGAGCCAGTGCCCGTGAGCCAGCTATTTTTGGCTTCACCGGGCTTCACTGCGTCCTTGCCGGCAATCATCTGCGCGTACACGTACGGCTCGGTGCGGTGCAGATCGCTGATGTCCTCGAGATAGCTCGGACAGATCTTCTTGTAGTACTCCCACGCGCGCTCCGGCCGACCGATGACCGTCTCTGCGATCATGATCCAGGGATTGTTGTGGCAGAAGATGCCCGCGTTTTCCTTGTAGCCGGCTGGGTAGGTCGAGATCTCACCGTATTCGAGCACGTACTCGGTGAACGCGGGGTTATTGAGCACGATGCCGTACGGGCAGTCGAGGTACTCCTTGACGCTATCGAGAGCCTTTTGCGCCTCACCGGAGGCGACTCCGATGCCCGCCATGACGCAGTAACCCTGCGGCTCGATGAAGATCTTGGCTTCCTTGTTGTCCTTGGAGCCGACCTTCTTGCCGAAGAAGTCGTAAGCGCGCAGGAACCAGTTGCCGTCCCAGCCTTTGTCGAGCACGACGCGCTCCATCTTGCGCACTTCGTTGCGAACGCGCTCGCCTTCGGCCTTGTCGCCTTTGCGCTCGACCATGTCGGCGTACATGGGACCGATCGACACGAACATGCCGGCGATGAAGATCGACTCGGCCGTGCGTCCTTCACGATTTTCGGTCGTTTGGAACGACTCGCCCGGCGTCTCGCTGAAGCAATTCAGATTGAGGCAGTCGTTCCAGTCAGCGCGACCAATCAGGGGCAGGCCGTTCGGTCCGATGTTGTGGATGACGTGGTCGAACGAGCGCTTGCAGTGCTCGAGCAGTGACTTGCTCTTCGACTCGTCGTTGTCGAACGGCACCTGCTCGTCGAGGATGCTGAAGTCGCCCGATTCCTTGATGTAGGCGGCCACGCCCAGGATGAGCCACAGCGGATCGTCGTTGAAGCCGCTCCCGATGGCGTTGTTGCCGCGCTTGGTGAGCGGCTGATACTGGTGATAGGCGCTGCCGTCCTCGAACTGGGTGGCCGCGATGTCCAGGATGCGCTGCCGCGCGCGCTCCGGCACCAAGTGCACGAAGCCGAGCAGGTCCTGATTCGAGTCACGGAAGCCCATGCCGCGACCGATGCCGCTCTCGAAGAACGACGCGGAACGGGACATGTTGAAGGTCACCATGCACTGGTACTGGTTCCAGATGTTGACCATGCGATCGAGCTTCTCGTCGCTGGACTTCACCGAGTAGCCAGAGAGCAGGTTCTTCCAGTAGTCCTTGAGCTTCGCGAGCTCGGCATCGACCTTCGCCTTGCTGTCGAGCGTGGCGATCATCTCGAGCGCAGGCTTCTTGTTGATGACGCTCTTCGACTCCCACTTCTGGGACTTGTCGACTTCGATGTAGCCCAGCACGAAGGACAGCTCCTTCGTCTCACCGGGGCCCAGCGTGATCTCGAGGCACTGCGAAGCAACCGGCGACCAGCCAGCAGCCTTGGAGTTCCGGCTCTTGCCTTCGAACACCACCTGCGGCTCGTGGAAGCCGTTGTAGAGGCCAATGAACGTCTCGCGGTCGGTGTCGTAGCCGGCGACGGGCGAGTTGACGTGATAGAACGCGTAGTGGTTGCGGCGCTCCTTGAACTCGGTCTTGTGGTAGATCGTCTGACCGCCATCCATGATCTCGACCTCGCCGGTCGAGAAGTTGCGCTGGAAGTTGGTCATGTCGTCCTCTGCGTTCCAGAGGCACCACTCGAGGAATGAGAAGAGCTGGAAGGTCTTCTTCTGATTGCTCTCGTTCTTGAGCGTCACGGCGTGCACTTCGCACGTCTTGCCGACGGGCACGAAGAAGAGCACCGACAGCGATAGGCCGTTCTTCTTGCCGGTGATGCGGCTGTAGCCGAGGCCATGGCGGCACTCGTAGGAGTCGAGCTCGGTCTTGACCGGGCCCCAGGACGGGTTCCAGACGGTGTCGCCTTCTTTGACGTAGAAGTAGCGGCCGCCGTCGTCCGTCGGCACGTTGTTGTAGCGATAGCGCGTCAGCCGCCGCAGCTTGGCATCACGAAAAAAGCAATATCCACCTGCTTGGTTCGACACCAAGCCGAAGAATTCCTCGGACCCGAGGTAGTTGATCCATGGGTACGGGGTCCGCGGAGTATTGATGACGTACTCCTTGTTTTCGTCGTCGAACTGACCGAAGCGCATCTCTGGTATTCTCTCTCAGTGGAAGGGGGCCGCGCCGCGCACGAACTCAGCGCGGCTCTGTCGGTAACACCCTCTGCCGCCGGTCGGAATCGAGAGGGACTCCGGGCGGGAGTGAAAGCGTTACCACTTCGAGCGTAGTACGACCCCCCCGGTCAGTCCACGCGCCGCCGGCCCAAATCGGTCCGGGGGTGATCCTTCGCCCCCCTCTCGTCGGGGCGTGCCTGCGGAGCGCGCGAGCGCGCTGCCCCAATGGGCCCCCGGGGAGCGCGCTGGAGAGGGGTCCCGAGTCCTGTCGCGGCCAGGGGCGACTTGCAGAGCCGGGGGGCCGTGCGCTCGGTCAGGGGCAGTCGCCCAGGCCCTCGATCGAGGTCTCGATGTTGAAGTTCGACGCGAGCGTCTTGCGTTCCGCGAAGAAGATGTGAAGCGGGTAGAGGCCGCCGAGCTCGAGTCCGATCTTGGGGGCGATGCCGTCCAGGTACACCTCTTGGGACAGACTTTGGTGGAGGCCACCCAAGTCGATCACGAGGGTGCGATTGATGAAGACGAACACGTCGTCGTCGCCGAGGAAGCGAAAGCGCTCACCGCCTTGGTAGAGGAACGTGCCCGATGCCTCGAGCGTGAAATGATAGTTGTGGACGTTGCCTTCGTTGCCGAAGAGGTCCCCATCGATGGGAAAGAAAGCCGCGCTGTTGAACAGATAGAGACGTTCGTCCCGTGCCGAGCGCAGGAGCGGCAAGGGCACCGTGGTCGTCTGGTTGACGCCGGGGACGTCGCGGTACCACTGGTCGAACGCAGCTTCGCCGCTGGTGGTGAACGTGCCCTGCGTGCCGTGCGCATACACGGGCTTGTCGTCGTCACCGAGCTCGGGAAGGACGAGGCCGCGCTCGGTTCTGCCCTCTTCGCGTTCCATGTCCGGGTGGCTCGCGAGAAAATCGCGCACGGTGGCCTCGAGCACCGGTGGAAGAGGCTGGGGAGCATTGCATGCGCCCAGCACACCGCTCGAGCAAGGTTGCGTGCCGTCACCGCATTTCGACGAGCAGGGCAGGATCGTGTCGGGGACCTCGCAGGCCGACCAAGCTGCGTTTTCACACGTCTCGATGCCGATGCCGCACACGTTTTCGCACGGGCGCTGGCTCGGTGGAACTACGCAAGCGCCGAACGTTCCCTGGACGCAGGTTCGTTCGCCCGTGCCGCAGACGTCGCTGCAGGCTTCCTTCACGACCGGCGCTACGCACTCGAGCCAGACGCCGCTGTCACAAGTCTGGAGACCGCTCGCGCAACCGTCGAAGCAGGGCCTGGTCTCACCGGCCACGCCACACACGGCATTCACGTCGAGCCCCGTGCGCGAGCCGCAGGCCGACGTCAAAAGACCGAAGAGGAGCGGTAGCCCAGGCCGGATCACGAGCCGGATCACGAGTCAGCCTCGGGGAGCGCTGCCGCCTCGGCCGTGGGATCGGCCGCGCGGAGTGGCTCCTCGTGCTCGCTGAACCGGCTGACCAAGCGCAGAGCATCTGCCGTAGCCAGCTGCTCGAGCTGGGGAGCCTCGGCGGGCCTGGCCCAGCGGAGAAGCAGAGCGCGGGCGCGAGCCTTTGCGACCTGAAACCGCTGCTCGAAGCCGGGATCGTCGCGCCGGGCGCGCGCGAGCTCGGCCGCAATTTCCCCGCTCACGTCGGCAGCGCTGCACGCCAGCACGACGTCGACGCCAGCGCGTACGGCCAGCGCGGCGCCGCGGCCTCGCCCTTCGCGCTCGGCGATGGCCCGCATCTCGATGTCGTCGCTGAGGATGGCCCCCTCGTACCCGAGTCGCGCGCGCAAGAGTCCTTGGAGCACCGGCTCAGACAGCGTCGCTGGACGCTCGGCATCGATGGCGTCGAAGAGGATGTGCGCAGTCATGATCGCGCCGAAGCCTGCGTGGACCCAGGCGCGGAACGGCACGAGCTCGACGCTGGAAAGCCGCGCGAGATCGTGTGACAGCCGCGGGAGCGCTCGATGCGAGTCGACGACGGTGTCGCCATGACCAGGGAAGTGCTTGGCGCAGGCTCCCACGCCTTCCCATTCGAGGCCGCGCCCGAGAGCGACCCCGAGCGCCCCCACCCACTCCGGGTCGGACGCGAAGGCGCGCGCGCCAATGACCGGGTTTTGCGGATTGGTGTCGACGTCGAGCACCGGGGCGAGGTTCAGATCGATGCCGACGGCGCGCAGCTCGCGCCCGAGCAATCGACCGACCTGGTGCGCGAGCGCCGGATCTCGCGTATGGCCGAGCGCACGCATGCTGGGCACGTTCGTGAATCCAGCGCGGAGCCTTCTCACACTGCCCCCCTCTTGATCCACAGCCACCAGGAGCGGGCGCCCAGCGGCGCGCTTCAGCTCGGCACAGAGCCTCGCCACCTGCGCGGGATCCTCGACGTTACGCCCGAAGAGAACGACGCCCAGAACGCCCCGTGCCAAAAGCTCACGCAGCTCCGCGCTGATCTCGGTGCCCGCAAAGCCCACCAAGAGCAGCTGAGCTGCCTCGAACTCCAGCTCGCGAGCGTTCATTCGAACTGAGAAGCGATGTCGGCTCGCATCTCGTCCAGGCCACTCGCGGGCGCCGCCTTTTGCGGCCGCGCGGCAGGCTCCTGGGCGGTGGAGCTCGGAGCCGCCGCTTTCGCCGGCGCGACTGCGTCGCCAGCCTCGGACGCGGGCGACGACGTGCCGGCGGACGCGGGCGACGCAGCGGACGCCGCGCTCGCGGGCGCGCTTGCAGGCGAAGACGCGGCCGGGGCGGCGGCCGCGGCGTCTTTCGCCTTCTGCTCCTTGCGCGCCAGCTCGAGCGCACGCTCGGTGAGCGCAATGTGTTCCTGACGCTCACGCGCCTGCTTCTTGGTCGGGCCCTTCGCGAGAGCGGCCGCTTGGGCGCCGCCAGCTCGAGCAGAACTGGACCAGAGTCCCTTGCCGGCGAGCGCCATCCCGGAGATGAGGACGATGCCGAGCCCAGCCCACACCAGAGTGAGGGAACGCAAAGGGATCGCCTCGACGGAGGCGACGTGGGGGTGCGGACGGCTTCGCGACGTCATCGGAGGCCTAATCTAGCAAGAGGAAGGCGCTCCTTCCCGCAAATTGCGCCCACACATCGCCCGGCGGCAGCCGGAGAATTCAGCTCGCCGCGGAAAGATCGAAGCTCCGCAGGGTGTTCCGACCGCAAAAAGGGCACTGCCAGCCGATGTCCAGACGGGATCCCAGCGAGCGAGTCCGCGAAGCAGGCGCCACTTCGCTCTGGCCGCGGTGGCTGGCATGCCCGGACAGCACGCGGCCGTCGCTCGACACCTCGGCACTCAGACTAGCTTGGCATTCGCAGCGGCTCCGAAACACGGTGGGGTCCATCGCCGCGCGGACTTATCGGCCTCGGGCGCACGGGTCAAGCCGGGCGTCCCCGCGGCCCCGGGCTGCGCCCGCGTTTTACTCTTCAAACGGGCCCGGGCCGTTGCTATCGGCTTGCCCCGAAGCCATCCCCCTGCTTCTCCCCATCACGTCGCCAAGGACCCTTCTTCATGAGCCAGAAGCAACACAAGGTCGCCCTCCTGACTGCGGGCGGTCTCGCCCCCTGTCTGTCCTCCGCCGTCGGCGGTCTCATCGAGCGTTACTCGGAAATCGCCCCCGAGGTCGAAATCATCGGCTATCTAGGCGGCTATAAGGGCCTCCTGCTCGGCCAAAGCTTGCCGGTTACGCCCGAGGTCCGCGCCCACGCGCCCGTTCTGCATCGCCACGGCGGCAGTCCCATCGGCAATAGCCGGGTCAAGCTGACCAATCAGGCCGATTGCGAGAAGCGCGGCCTGGTGAAGAAGGGCCAGTCTCCCCTCGAGGTGGCTGCCGCGCAGCTCACGCGCGATGGCGTCACCATCCTGCATACGATCGGCGGCGACGACACCAACACCACCGCGGCCGATCTGGCCGCCTACCTGAAGCAAAACGACTACGATCTCACGGTCGTCGGTTTGCCCAAGACGATCGACAACGACGTCTTCCCCATTCGCCAGTCGCTCGGCGCGTGGACGGCTGCGCAAGAAGGCGCTGCCTATTTCGAGAACGTCGTGAACGAGCACTCGGCCAATCCGCGCATGCTCATCGTCCACGAGGTGATGGGGCGCAACTGCGGCTGGCTCACGGCAGCCACGGCGCAAGCGTACCGCAAGCGCCTCCGTCGCATGGATTTCCTGCCCGGCTTCCATTTGCCCATGGCCAAGAAGGACGTGCACGGTGTCTTCGTGCCCGAGATGCGCTTCGACATCGAGAAGGAATCGGCACGTCTGCGCAAGGTCATGGATCAGAACGATTGCGTGAACGTGTTCGTCTCCGAAGGCGCGTGCGTCGAGCAGATCATTCAGGAGATGGAAGGACGCGGCGAGACGGTGCCCAAGGACGCGTTCGGCCACTACAAGCTCGACTCCGTCAACGTCGGCAGCTGGTTCTCCAAGCAGTTTGCCAAGCTTCTCGATGCCGAGAAGACGCTGGTGCAGAAGTCGGGTTACTTCGCACGCTCCGCAGCCGCCAACATGGACGACCTGCGCTTGATCAAGAGCATGGTCGATCTGGCAGTCGACTGTGGCCTTCGCGGCCAGCCGGGCGTCATCGGTCACGACGAGGACGACGGCGGACGCCTCTCGGCCATCGCGTTCCCGCGCATCAAGGGCGGCAAGCCCTTCGACATCGACCAGCCCTGGTTCGGTGAGCTCCTGACCGAGGTCGGTCAGGAGAAGGGCCAGAAGCAGAGCGTGCACCACTGAGCGGGGACCGCCGACGCACGCTCAACCGGGCGGCGTCGGCGGCGCGAGCCACCACGGGGCCCCTTCTTGCGGGCGACGATGGGTGACCAGGTACTCGAACACGGCCTCCGCCCACGCCCGGCGCGCGGCGTTCGTCGGGTGGATGCCATCGTGGATGCGCGGCATCGCCAGTGTGTCGATCTGCTCGTTCGTGTCGTAGAAGACACACGGACCGCTGCTGTGCTCGATCACGTCGAGGAGGCCGTTGTGACGCTCGCTCCAGAGCGGGATCGCGACCCACAGGCAGGGGCGCTTCCCCACCGTGCTCACGATCTTTCGCACCGTCTTTTCGCGCTGCGCGGGGTCGGCGATGCCCAGCTCGTTCGCGCCGAGCGTGATGACGACCAAGTCTGGATTATAGCGCCAGATCTCCCGTTCGAGCTCCGGCTCCCAAGCCCAGGTGGTCAGATAGCTGCTGTCCTTGTGCTTGAGGATCGAGCGTACACCGGCCTGCTCGAGCAGCTCTCCGAGGGGAATGCCGAGTGCGCCGGCGAACGAGTCACCCACGTGGAGCACTTTGGTCCCCGAAGGCAGCGGCAGGCGCTCGCCGGGAGCGGGCGCTGCACTGGTGGGACTGACCGGAGCGCTCTCTTCGGTCGGAGGAGAAGGTGGTGGCGAGGGCGTGCTGACCGAGCCAGCTTCGGTCGCAGCGGCCCTCGGGGGGTCAGCATCCCCCGGCGGTGCGGCGGCGGGCTCGGCGGGGGCCGAAAGGGGCTCCTGGGCGGCGACGGGCGGCGCTTCGGCCGCGGGCCCTGACGAGGCACAGGCGCCCAGACCGACGGCGCTCGCAGCCAGGACGACCCCGAGCGAGCGGGCTGCCGACGGCGGCAGGTGGTGGAAATTCCTCGGCACGGCGGAGCGTTTATCCGCGCATTCCCCCCTGGTCAAAGCAGAAGTGATTGACCATGCTCCGCCGCCATGAAGAAGAACGTCTCCCGCACCTTGGTCCTCGCGGCGCTCCTTTCGCTCGGCGTGTCGCTCGGCGGCTGCCGCAACAAGCTCGAAGGCGGAGAGTCCACTTCCACGACGCAGGCTGACAGCAAGACGGCCGCGACCGAGAAGACCGCAGCCGCTGCGAGCGCCAAACCGGCGGAAGAGAAGCCGAGTCTCCCGGCTCCCAAGGACGTTGCCGCGCCGCCGGCCAACGCAGAGCGCAGCGAGAGCGGTCTGGCTTGGGTCGTGCTGAAGCCGGGGAGCGGCAGCGACAAGCCCAACCCCGACGACAAGGTCACCGTCCACTACACCGGCTGGACCGCCGACGGCGCCATGTTCGACTCTTCCGAGGTGCGCGGTCGCCCGACGACCTTCAGCCTCTCACGCGTGATCGCAGGCTGGACCGAAGGCGTGGCGCTGATGACCAAGGGCGAGCGACGTCGCTTCTGGATCCCGGCCAAGCTGGCCTACGGCGAGAAGCCCATGCGTCCCGGCATGCCTTCCGGACAGCTGACGTTCGACGTCGAGCTGCTGGACATCGCGGCGGCTCCCGTCGCTCCCAAGGACGTCGCCGCGCCGCCGGCCACGGCCAAGAAGACGGCTTCGGGCCTGGCTTACGTCGAGCTCTCGCCCGGTAAGCCCGGCGGCAAGAAGCCCACGGCCGAGTCCAAGGTGACCGTGCACTACTCGGGCTGGACGAAGGACGGCAAGATGTTCGACAGCTCCGTGACCCGCGGGAGTCCGGCCACCTTCGGACTCAATGGTGTCATCAAAGGCTGGACCGAGGGGCTCCAGCTGATGACCGAAGGCGCGAAGTACCGCTTCTGGATCCCCGGCGTGCTCGCCTACGGCGAGAAGCCTGCTCGGCCGGGCATGCCCGCCGGACAGCTGACCTTCGACGTCGAGCTCATCAGCATCCAATGAACCCGGTTCGGCGGCGCGATCGAGGACACGCAGTCGGGCGAGATCCCGTCGGCGTGTCGGTGCTTGGCCTGCTGCTCGGGCTCGCCCTCGCGTGCAGCAAGGGCGCGCCGCCTGCCCACGCTCCCGAGATTGCCCCCGCTCCGCCCGAGTCCTCGGCATCCGAAGCAGCGACGACTGCGCCGTCTCCCCTCACCTTGCCCGCTCCGACGGATGGCGAGCCCGAGCCCCTCGCGAGCTGCCCCAAGGCGGCAGCCCTGCCCGTGGAGCGGCACGCGTGCCCCGCTCATTTGGCTGATCTGGCGCGCGCGCTCGGAGCCCAGCCAGAAGCGGCCGACACCGCGCTGGCCGAGCTCGAGGTCTGCAGCGAGTTCCGGCCCGGCATCGTGCGCGCGCTGCGCGCCGGACGCTGGCTCGCCTGCGCCGACCAGCTCGTGGACGGCGCCGTCGGCCCGCATGCTCCGGAGGCCGAGCTCGACGTGGGGACGCGCGAGCTCTTGGTGGCGACGGGTCTGGCAGGACGACTCTCCCGCCTGGTCCAGACTCCACCTGAGGCCCGAGCGCATGCCTCCAAGGCGGAGCTCGAGCATTATCTGAGTGAGCACCTATTCCCCTGGGCCACCCGCCAGGCGAAAGCGATTGGTGAGATGTCCAGGAGAGGCGCGAGTCTCCGCGGTTATGCGCGCGGGATCGTGGCCATTCAGGCGGCGCTCGCGGATTTGCGCTTCGTCGAGATGGCTCGTGGGCTGCCTTTGCCCGTCGAAATGGAGGCGCCGGACATTCAAGCCGAGTACTACGGGGCACTCGACCAGGCGCTCGAGCCGCGCAAGGACCGCGCTCGCGACGCTGCGCTGGTCGCGCTCGGAGAGTTTTCTGCTCTCGGGATCCTGAAGTCAGCCGCGCTCAGTGACGCGCGCCAGCTGATCTCCCGCGTCTTCGCCGGCAACCGCATCGTCGCGCTGGATGCGCTGCTCGTTCCACCCCCCGCCGAGTGCACGGCCACCACCCCGGAGGAGGCAATTGCTGCCGCCGTCGAGTCACCCTTCGCCACGGAGCTGCTCGGCACGACTCCTCTCACGCCCGCGCTGTCCACCTGTCTGCTGACGCGCGGCCTTTCTGTCGACCTCTTGCGCCAGCTCGAAGGCGACGCGAGCCCGGGCGGCCGCTCGAGCCTCGCGCGCGCGCAGTTCGATCTTGGGCGCACCTACATGAAGGCGTCCGCTTTCCAGCGCGCGGCCGACCTTTACCGCCAGAACGCCGCCGGCGCACAGGGCGTCGCCGCGCCCGGCGACGAGCTCCTCGGGGCCCTCGCCACGGTGCTCAGTGCTGCTCCGGAGAGTGCCGTGGATCTCTTCCGGCTGGGACCGCGTTTGCCGAGTGGTCTCGGTGAGACGGGGCCACTCGATGGACTGGCCGGGAGCACGCGCCGCTACGCGGGAGCGGCGGCGTTCGACGCCGCGTACCTGCGAGAGCTGACTGCACCCGACGGCTCGGCCAGCCACTTCTCGGACGTCGCTCGGCGTTATGACACCGCGCAGCGCAAGCTCACGGGTCAGGAGCGAGCCTTGGCCGCCGATCGCGCTCGCGCGGCTCGCGCCACGGCGAAAGCGCTCGAGCGCCAGCTCAACTGACGGGCGAACGAGCGCGTGCGGCGGCTGCGGCGGCTGCGGCGGCGCTACTCACGGACAGCACACCGAGTTCCAGCCCACGCCTACGTCGCGGTTCTTGCAACCGCGCGCAGCACCCACCTGGTTGCGGGCCAGGTGCTCGCCCCCCTCCAGGCGATAGGCGTCGGGGCGCCCCTTCTGGTTGGCGCGACAGTCGGCATCAAAAGCCGGCGTGCGACTCTGCGTGACCGCGGTCAGGTCGAGGGGAGCGCCTTCGACCGTGGTCGCGCCCTCGTGCACGCAGCCTTTCGCAGGCACCTCGCGGGAGCCGTCGGGGCACTTTGGCGCGCCGGGCAGGGCGCAGCGCGCGCCATTCCACACCTTCTTGCCCAGGCACTGGACCTCGTCCAAGCCGAAACGGCAGCGCCCAGCCTCGGTGCCGTAGGGGCAGGTCGCGGCGGGCACGTCCTTCACGCAGCGAAAGCCGAGGTGACTTCCCATGTCCTTGGGTGGTGAGCGATTGCGGAGCGTCGGCTGCATCCACTTGTCGAAGCGCCGGCTCCAGCTGCCGCCCCGATACACGCGCCAGCGCCCATCGACATTGGGCCAGGGGTAGCGGCCAAACCAGCTGTCGGTCCACTCCCAGACGTTGCCGACCACATCGAAAAGGCCAAAGGCGCCAGGCGCGAAAGATCCTACCTTGCAGCTGTGATTGGCCTTCCAGCAGGCGCGGCCGTCGGGACTCTCTTCGCCCCATGGGTAGCCGCGCATCTCGGCGCCGCCGCGGGCGAGGTACTCCCACTCGATTTCACTCGGCAGTCGCGCGTCCGCGGCAGCGCAGTAGGCGACGGCTTGGGCGTGAGCCACGCAATTGGCTGGATGATCCCCACGGCCTTTCGCCACGGTGTTGCAGGTCACGTTCGGCAGACTGATCGGGGTGCAGCGTCCCGCGGCGACGCAGCTCTCGAACTTCTGCGCCGTCACCTCGTACAGGTCGGCGCAAAACGGCGGTAGCGTGGTGCGGAAGCGAGGGTTCTCTTCTTCCTCGAAGGTCGGGGATGCACGCCCCACCCAGAAGCTGCCGCCCGGGATGAACGCCATGCCGGCAGGGCACTCGGTGCTCGCGGCGCTGACGCCCGAGGGCGGGTCGGGCACTGGGGCCGCCTTCGGCTCGGCGAGCGGCGGCGCATCCCCCGGTGCTAGGCGTGCCGGTTCCCCGCCCCTCTCGGCCTCCGGTGCTGGGCGATCACACCCGAGGCAAGCGAGCCAGCAAATGGCGAGGGCGCCGGGCCCGACGCGGCTCACGGAGCTGCCTCGACGGCGCAGCGCGCGGCCATTCGGGGAGCGCGGCGCGCCTGCACGCGGGAGCGGGACTGCCCTCCGAGTGCGTCGGCCCAAGTGGCGACCTCCCCGAGGTCCCGCGCGAGGCAGGCCGCGATCAGGAGCCGCCGCTGG
>Ga0315910_10000420_pt1 | contig 42223 bp, 25 predicted proteins | sample EdamamesoilMG_FD_204470 | JGI IMG/M metagenome (GOLD analysis project Ga0315910, IMG submission 204470) | Garden soil microbial communities collected in Santa Monica, California, United States - Edamame soil | ecosystem: Environmental > Terrestrial > Soil > Garden | place: USA: California...
TGACGCGCGGCGAGCTTTCGGGCGGAGACCCGCTCAACCTCGACCTCTTCGCGCTCGAGTGCGAGCTCGCCGTCGAGGAGGCGCGCTGGCCGTTCGAGCTCCTCGCGCTCTCGCAGATGGACGGGATCCACCACGATCCGGTGCAGCTCCTCGGCGCCGCGCCCGCCGCGACCGCCGACGATCGCGCGAATCTCCTCCAGCGGCTGGTCACGCTGCCGACCCTGATCGACCAGTCGCTCGAGCTGCTGCGCGAGGGGCTCGCGCGCGGCGTGACGCCGCCGCGGATCGCGCTGCGCGACGTGCCGCGCCAGATCGAGCTCCTCCTCACGAAGGAGGCGCGGAAGAGCCCGCTGCTGGAACCGTTCGTCGCGGCGGCGGAAGCGGCGGGCGGGCAAGACGGCGCGCGCTTCCTCGCCGAGGCGGAGCGCGCGTGGAGCGGCGGCGTCGCGCCCGCGCTCGCGCGGCTGCGCGACTTCGCGGCGCGCGACTACGTGCCGGGCGCGCGCGCGACGACCGGCTGGCGCGACCTGCCCGACGGCGAGGCGTGGTACGCCTTCAAGGTGCGCGAGCAGACGACGACGCGCCTCACGCCGCGCGAGATCCACCAGATCGGGCTGGACGAGGTCGCGCGCATCCGCGCGGCGCTCGACCGCACGATCCGCGACAGCGGCTTCACCGGCGACTTCGCCGCCTTCTGCCAGTTCCTGCGCACCGACCCGCGCTTCTACTGCAGCAGCGCCGAGCAGCTGCTCCGCGAGTACCGCGACCTCTGCAAGCGGATCGATCCGCAGCTCGTGAAGCTGGTGCGCCGCTTGCCGCAGCTGCCCTACGGCGTGATCGAGGTGCCGGCCTTCGCGGCGGAATCGCAGACGACGGCGTGGTACCAGCCGGGCTCGCTCGAGGCGGGACGGCCGGGCTGGTTCTACGCCAACACCAGCAAGCTCGAGTCGCGTCCGCGCTGGGAGATGGAGGCGCTGTCGCTGCACGAGGCGGTGCCGGGCCATCACTTGCAGTTGGCGCTGGCGGCGGAGCTCGACCTGCCGGAGTTCCGGCGCCACGGCGGCTGCAACGCCTACGTCGAAGGATGGGCGCTGTACGCCGAGGCGCTCGGCTACGAGATGGGCTTCTACGCCGATCCGTGGTCGCGCTTCGGCCAGCTCTCCTACGAGATGTGGCGCGCGATCCGGCTCGTCGTCGACACGGGGCTCCACGCGCTGGGCTGGACGCGCCAGCAGGCGATCGACTTCTTCGCCGGCAACACCGGCAAGCCGCTGCACGACATCACGGTGGAGATCGACCGCTACCTCGTCTGGCCGGCGCAGGCGCTCTCCTACAAGCTCGGCGAGCTGGCGATCTGGCGGATGCGCCGCGCGGCGGAGAAGGAGCTCGGCGCGCGCTTCGACCTGCGCGACTTCCACGACGAACTGCTGGGCGAGGGCGCGCTGCCGCTCGAGCTGCTCGAGGCGCGGATGGACGCGTGGCGCGCGCGCGCGAAGACGAAGGCGGCGAAGGGGTGAGCCGCGCGCGGCGGTGGCTGCGGCTGCTGCGGTCGCGCAAGGCGTGGGCGGTCGTCGTCGCGCTCGGGTTGCTGGCGCGCCTCGTGCGCTGGGGCGTCGACTTCCCGATCTGGGGCGACGAGGCGTACGTCGGCTGCAGCCTGCTCGCGCGCGACCTGCGCGGGCTGCTCGAGCCGCTCGAGTTCGAGATGGTGGTGCCGCTCGGCTGGCTGCTGCCGACGGGTTGGCTCGCGGCGCACGTCGGCGCGTCGACGCTGGTGCTGCGGCTGCCGGCGCTGGTGGCCGGGATCGCGGCGCTGCTGCTCTTCGCGCGGCTGGCGCGGGAGACGCTGTCGACGCGAACGAGCGGCTGGCGTGGCGGCGCGGTCGCGCTTCTCGCCGTCGCGTGGTTCGGCGGGAGCTACTACCTGATCCGCCACTCGGCCGAGATCAAGCCGTACGCCTTCGACCTCCTCGCCGGCGTGCTGCTCTACGGCGCGGCGCTGCGCGCGGCGCGGCGCGAGCGGCATGCGTGGGCCGTGTTCGCGACGCTCGGCGTCGTCGCGGTCTGGTGCAGCTACCCGTCGATCTTCGTCGCCGCCGGCGCGGGCGGGACGGCGGCGCTGGCCGCCGCGGTCGGCGTCCGGCGCGACGACGGCGCGACGCCGTCGGCTCCTGCGGGATGGCCGCTGCGGGCGGGGAGCGCGGCGCTGATCGCCGTCGCGACGAGCTTCTTCGTGATGTACTTCGCCTTCGGCCACGCGCAGCAGTGGAGCGAGGAGCGGATCGCCGACGCGCGCCACTGGGACGACCACTTCCTGCCGGTCGCGCAGCCGTGGCGCTGGCCGTGGTGGCTGCTGCGCGAGCTGACGGGCAACCTGCTCGCCTATCCGAACGGGGGCCCCCGCTTCGGCTCGAGCGCGACCTTCCTCCTCTGCGTCGCGGGCGCCATCGCGTGGTGGCGGCGCGGCCGGCGCGTCGAGCTCGCCGTGCTGCTGGCGCCGCTGGTCCCGATGCTGGTCGCGTCGGGCCTGCGGAAGTACCCGTTCGGCGGCAGCGCCCGCATCGCGCTCCACCTCGCGGTGCCCGTCTGCCTGCTGGCGGCCAGTGGCGTCGCGGCGCTCGCGGCGCGCCTCGCTTCGTTGCGCGCCGCCGCCCGCGCGACGCGCGTCGCGACGATCGTGCTGGCGGCGTTCGCGTTCGGCAGCGTCGCGCGCGACCTCGCGAAGCCGTGGAAGACCGAGCAGGACCGCAAGAGCCGCGAGGCGTTCGCGTGGTTCGAGCAGCAGCTCGCGCCCGGCGACGCGGTCGCGATCTTCGGCGCCTACGGACCGAGCGCGAACGCGCCCGACCTGCGCGGCTGGCGCGGCTCGTCGGGGCGGCTGCGCTGGTACCTGCTGCAGCTCGCGCGCGACCGCGGCGTCGCGCTCTCGTGGGCGCCCGACCCGGCGACGCTCGACCACGCGCCGTGGCTCGTCGTCTACCGCGACAACGAGGCCGGGTTCCCCGAAGAGCAGCACGCCGCATGGCGGCGCGCGATGACCGTCGCGTTCGGCGAGCCATCGCTCGAGCGCGACTTCGACCTCGGCGCCGCCAGCCCCGACCCGCTCACGGGCGCCGGCCGGCGCGAGCGGATCACGTTCGCGCGGATCGTCCGCGATCGGTGAAGGCCCCGCCGCGACGAGGGCTGCTCGCCGCGGCGGGGTTCGATGGCGCTGCGATCGCGTTCAGAAGCGGAAGTTCAGGTCGGCGCGCGCGCGCCACTGCAGCTTGTCGCTGTCGGTCGTCGCGGTGGTGCCGACGTCGTCGCGCTGCATCGCGGAGCTCCAGAGGTGCAGCTCCGTCTTCTCGAGGCACTGCCAGCGGACGCCGAAGAGGTGGCCGCGGTAGTTCGTGCCGAAGAGGAAGTCGTCGTTGCTGAAGTTGGACAGCACCGCGTCCTGCTCCACCGCCTGCCACTGGTAGTAGAAGAGCCAGTCGCCTCTCGCCTTGTTCTTGCCCCACTTCGCGCCGAGCGCATAGCCCTGGTCGCCGTCGATCTGCGCGCGCGAGTTGTAGACCCACTCGGCCGCGAGGGTCAGCGGCTGGCAGAAGCCGCCGAACTCCCAGGCGACGAACGGGTTCCAGATCGTGAAGCGCGACAGGTAGTCGTCGGCCACCGCGTCGCCCGTGGTGTCGACGGTCGCGTTGCCGGCGTTCTCGGCGAAGAGGCGGCTGCCGTTGGTGTCGTCGGGGTTCAGGTTGCTGTAGCGGTAGAACGCGAGCGCGCCGGTGAACTTGTTCCGGTCGTCGACCTTGTGCGCGTAGCTCGCCTGAGCGACGAACGCCCACGCCGACTCGAGCGTGCCGCTGGTGGAGTTGTCGAGCAGGATGTACTCGCCCGCCATCAACTTGAAGGCGTCCCTCGACCAACCCGCCGCGAAACCGGTGGGCTGGACGTCCTCGTCCCACACGATCTCGCCGTAGACCGGGTTGCGCTCGATCGCATGGGCGAACTTGCCGCCCGTGATCCACGAGTTGGGGATGAAGGCCGGCTTCCACGTCGCGAACGCGCGATCGAGGTTGATCTCCATCTTGTCGAAGGTGGCGCCGAGGTTCTGGTGGGGCGAGTTCTCGTCGGTCGGCGTGCCGGTGACGAGGCGCGCGCCGACGGTGATCTCGTCGTTCACCGCGTAGTCGCCGCCGACGCGCAGGCGCAACCGCTCGCGATTGCGGCTCTCCTGGTCGTCGAGGTTGAATTCGCTCTCGTGGCGCAGGCGGAAGTCGCCGTAGAACTTGAGCTTGTCGGCCCACGGTCCGAGCGACGCGCCGCCGCTCGCCTGCTTCCCGAGCGCGCCTGCCACGTCGGAGAGCGCGGCCTTGAAGTCGGGCGAGAGCGCCGGATCGGCCTGCGCCGCGTCGTTCAGCTTCTTCAGCTTCGCGTCGAGGTCGGATTGCGCCGACGCCGTCGCGCCCATGGCCGCCAACGCGGCGACCGCTGCCATGCCTGTCCGATGCCTCATGCCTTGGCTCCTGGTTCCCTTGCGTTCGTCCAACGAAGGCCGCGAGCATGCCGTGCTTCCGCGCGCGGCTGAAGTCGCCGGCGCGATCGGCTCGCGCGGCGGTCGCGGTTGGAGCGGGAGCAGGGGGCGCGCGCGGGCAACCGCGATGCCGCGCCGATCGCCGCGCGACGCTTCGCGCCGCCGACGACGACGCTGGGCCGGTCCGCCCCGAATGCGGCCGCGCGATGCGACAACTTGGCCGGCTTCGCTGCGGTTCCAGTCCAGGACCAGGACAGCAGCTTCGTTCCTGGATCGAATCCTCACGCTCGACGCCGCGAGCCAAGATCCGCTCACCGGCGGCGCGCGCCGCGAGCGGCTCACCTTCGTGGAGCTCGCGCGCCGCCTCGCGGTCCGCGCCGCGACCGGCTCACTCGACGACGATCGCCACCGTCAGCGCGATCCAGAGCACGGTCGTGACCAGCAGCTTCGCCGCGATCCCCTTCAGCCGCCCCACCGCCGCGCCCTGCGCCGGCTTGAGCGAGCCCTGCAGCGTCTGGTGCGGCAGCGTCAGCTCGAGCGCGATCGCGCCGATCGCGCTGCCGATCACGCCGCCGACCAGCGCGCCGACGATCAGCCCGAACGGCGCGCCCGCGATCGCGCCCACGATGCCGCCCACCAGCGCCCCGATCGCGCCGCGCTTGCTCGCGCCCGCCTGCCGCGCGCCGCTCGCGCCCGCCGAGAACTCGTAGACCTCGACCGCGACCGCCGCGCCGACGGACAGCAGCAGCGTCCAGACGTCGAACGTCGAGCCGCCGCTGCGCAGCCAGCGATCGGACCACTGCAGCGCCCCCATCATCAGGAGCAGCAGCCAGAGGCCGGGCAGCCCGATCACGGTCAGCACGACGCAGCCGAGCCCGGCGACGCCGAACACCGTCGCCGCCACGACGCGCGTCGCGAACGCGGTGTAGTCGAAGTCGGCCAGCAGCAATCCCAGCGACGGCAAGCGCGTCTCCTCGCGAGGCGCGGGATGGTAGCCCCGCCGTCCGCAACTCGGGGCTTGCCGCCGCGCGCCCGCGTCGTTTCGATGCGGCGCGTGCCGACGCCCCTTCCGCTCCTCGTTGCGCTGCTCGCCGCCTCTGCCGGCGACGACGCGGCGTGGTTCGAGAACGAGGTGCGTCCCCTCTTCCACGAGCAGTGCGTCAAGTGCCACGGCCCGGATCGGCAGCGGTCGGGGCTGCGGCTCGACACGATCGACGGGCTCGTGCGCGGCGGCGAGCGCGGCGCGCTCTGGGTCGCGGGGAAGCCCGACGAGAGCCTGATCGTGGCGGCGCTGTCGTGGGAGCGCGAAGAGCTGCAGATGCCGCCGAAGTCGAAGCTCGACGACGCGCGGCGAGAGAAGGTGGCCGAGTGGATCCGGCGCGGCGCGGCGCTCCCGGCCGGCCACGGCGATGGCGCCGCGGCGCCGACGACGTTCGACCTCGCGTCGCGCAAGCGCCACTGGGCGTGGCAGCCGGTCGTCCGCGCCGAGGCGCCGCCGGTGAGCGACACCGCGTGGCCGCGCGACGACGTCGATCGCTTCGTGCTGGCGAAGCTCGAGGAGAGCGGCCTCGCGCCGGCGCCCGACGCGGCGCGCGCGACGTGGCTGCGGCGGATCGCGCTCGACCTCGTCGGGCTGCCGCCGACGGTCGCCGAGCAGGACGCCTTCCTCGCCGACGCGCGGCCCGACGCGCGCGAACGCGTGGTCGACCGCCTCCTCGCATCGCCCCACTTCGGCGAGCAGTGGGCGCGCCACGGCCTCGACCTCGCCCGCTACGCCGAGGGGCGCGGCCACGAGTTCGACTACACCTTCCCGAACGCGTGGGCCTACCGCGACTGGCTCGTGCGCGCGTGGAACGGCGACGTCCCGTACGACCAGCTCCTGCGCGAGACCGTCGCCGGCGACCTGCTCGAGACGCCGCGCCTCGATCGCGCGACCGGCGCCGACGAATCGCTGCCGGCGACCGGCTTCTGGCTGCTCGGCGAGGCGGTCCACTCGCCCGTCGAGATCCGCGGCGACGAGTGCGACCGCGTCGCCAACCAGATCGACACCTTCAGCAAGGCGTTCCTCGGCGTGACGCTGGCGTGCGCGCGCTGCCACGACCACAAGTTCGACGCGATCACCCAGCGCGACTACTACTCGCTGTCGAGCTTCCTCGCCGGCGCCAGCGCGCGGCAGGCGCCGTACGAGGCGCTGCCGACGAATCGGCGCGTCGCGCAGCAGGTGGCCGAGCTGCGGCGCGAGCGGCGCGGCGAGCTCGCGGCGGCGCTGGCCGACGCCGCGGCGCCGGCGCCCGCGGCGCTGGCGTGGACCCAGCCGTCGCCGGAACGCGCGACGACGATCGTCGACTTCGACGCGCCACGGCCGGGCGACTGGAACCAGGACGGCGTCGCGTTCGGGACGGCGCCGCTGCGCGCGGGCGAGCTGCGCTTCGACGGCGATCCGCGCGCGCCGCTCCAGGCGATCGCCGCGCGCGGGGTGCTGGCGCGCGACGCGGCGCTCGACCGCGTGCGGCCGGCCGCCGATCGCGAGGTCGATCCGACGCGTGTGAAGCTGCTCGAGCCGGGCCGCGTCGCACGCACGCGCAGCTTTGCGCTGCGCCACGGTCGCCTCCACTGGATCGTGCGCGGCAAGGGCGTCCTCTTCGCGTGCGTCGCGTCGCATCGCACGATCGAGGGGCCGCTGCACGGCGCGACGCTGGTCGAGTTCGACACGCGCGGCGCGTGGAGCGTCGTGACGCAGGAGCTCGGCGACTACGTCGGCATGCGCGTGCACGGCGAGATCGGCCTCGCGCCGTTCGAGGGCGAGGGCGACGCGCGGCGCGCTCCCGACCTCGAGGTCGCGGCGCTGATCGACGCGGCGGAGGCGCCGCAGCTCGCGACCGAGCCGGAGGAGACGGCGCAGGCGCGCGCGACCGCGTGGCGCATCGCGCGCGACCGCCTCGCGCGCGACGAGCGCGTCGCGGCGTTCGGGCGCGAGCAGGCCGCCCTGCTGGCCGCGATGCGCGACGGCTCGCGCGTGGCGCCGGCGCTGCTGGAGGGGAGCGCGTTCGACGAGGCGCTGCTGGTGCGCGGGAGCTGGCGGACCGAGGGCGAGCCGGCGCCGCGGCGCTTCCTCGAGGCGCTCGACGGCGACGCGCCGCTCGCCGCCGACGAGCCGGGCAGCGGCCGCCTCGCACTGGCCGCGCGCCTCACCGATCCGGCGAACCCGCTCGTCGCGCGCGTCGCGGTGAACCGGATCTGGCACCACCTCTTCGGCCGCGGCCTCGTCGCCACCGTCGACGACTTCGGCGCGCTCGGCGAGCGGCCGAGCCATCCCGAGCTGCTCGACCGGCTCGCCGCCGACTTCGTCGCCGACGGCTGGTCGCAGAAACGGCTGATCCGCCGGCTCGTCCTCTCGCGCAGCTACGCGATGGCGAGCGTCGGCGGCGATGCGCGCGCGACCGAGCTCGACCCGACGAACGCGCTGCTCCACGCGATGCCGGTGCGGCGACTCACGGCCGAGCAGCTGCGCGACAGCCTGCTGCTGGCGTCGGGCTCGCTCGACCCGACGATCGGCGGGCCGCCGGTGCCGACCCATCTCACGCCGTTCATGGAGGGGCGCGGCCGGCCGGGCGACGGTCCGCTCGACGGCAACGGCCGGCGCACGCTCTACCTCGCGGTGCGGCGCAACTTCCTCGATCCCTTCCTGCTCGCGTTCGACTTCCCGAACCCCGCCGCGACCTGCGGGCGGCGGACCGTCAGCAACGTGCCGGCGCAGTCGCTCGCGCTGATGAACGGCGAGCTGGTGCAGGAGCTGGCGCGTCGCGGCGCGCAACGATCGCTGGCCGGACCGCCGGTGCCTCCGGCCGAACGGGTCGAGGCGCTCCTGCGCGCCGTCTTCGGCCGCCCCGCCACCGCCGACGAGATCGCCGCCTCCCTCGCCTGGCTCACCGCGCAAGTCGCCGATACGTCGCGGGCGCGAATCCGCGGCGGAACCGGCACCTGGGAGGACCTCACCCTCTGGAGCGACTTCGTGCACGTCCTCTTCGGCTCGAAGGCGTTCCTCTTCGTCGAGTGACGCGCGCGCCGCGTGCCGCAGATTCAAACCCGATTCGAAACTGCGGGAGGGAGCGTCATCGGCTGATGGCGACGCGGTCGCCGCTGACGGGATCGAGCTGCACGAGGGCGTGGAGCTGCGCCGCGCCGAGCCAGAGGCGGCCGGTCGAGGGATCGCCCGAGAGCGCGAGGATGTCGGCGAGCGGGAAGCCGACGCCGACGCTGTCGGACGCGATGAGCTCGCGCGAGCCATCGTCGAGGTCGACGCGGATCAGCGGGCTGAACGGGAAGGCGCTGGCGACGACGAACAGGCTCCGACCCTCGGCGTCGAGGAAGGTCGCGGTCGGCCGGGGGACGTCGGGCATCGAGACGTCGGGGACATCGGCGAAGGCCGTGCGCTGGCCCGTGGCGGGGTCGATCACGATCACGCCCGGTTGCGTGAGGTCGATCACGAGAACGCGCTGCGCCACCGGATCCCAGTCGATCGTGGCCAGCGCCGCGAGTGGCGGCGAGAGGCCGTCGACGTTCGATGCGAGCACGCTGCGGTCGCCGGTGGCGAGGTCGATCGCGATGATGCGCCGTCCGAAGTCGTCGAGCACGAAGACGCGCCGCCCGGACGAATCGAGCGCGAGCCGGCCCGGCCGGGACAGCGGCGGGCCACCGCCGTGCGTCGAGTCGCTGAGGGTCGTGGCCCGGAGCGTCTCGCCGTCGACCTCGGTGAGGCGCGTGAACGCGGGGTCGGTCGCGATCAGCGCGTCGTCACGCGGGTCGACCTCGAGGTCGGCCACGAACGTCTGGAAGGGATTGTCGAACGCGTCGATCAGCCGGGTCCGGTCGCCCGTCCGGAGGTCGATCGCGTCGAGGTTGGTCTGGTCGTCGCCGACCAGCAGGCGGCGCTTCCCGAGGTCGGGAGCGATCCACGCCATGCGGCCGAGCGCGCTTCCGCTGCCGACGTTCGCGGTGCCGCGCACGAAGCGCGTCCCCTTCTCCAGGTCGTAGACCATCACCTGATCGAGGTTCCCCACCAGCAGCTCGTCCTGCGTCGCGTCGTAGGCGAGGTCGAGGCCGAACGTCGACGACGGCAGCCCCGCGATCTCCTGGTACTCGAACGCGACCTTGCGCGCGCCGTTGTCGAGGTCGACTTCGAGGATGTCGCCGACGCCGTCGTCGAAGAGGAACGCGCGCCGCCCGGCCGCGTCGATGGCGATGGCGAACGGGTGGTCGGGCACCGGCCCCTGGGCCGGATCGTCGAGGTCGGAGAGGACCTTGCGCTTGCCGCTGTCGGCGTCGATCCGGAGCACGGCCGGCGCGGCGGCGACCCCATCGACCACGATGAAGGAGTCGCTGTCGGGATCGAAGCCGATCCCGTGCGGCAGCCCGAGCGGCGGCGAGTTGCCGTCGGCGCCGTCGGTCAGCACGCTCTCGGTGCCGGTGGCGAGCGACTGCACGCGCACCTGCTGGGCGAAGAAGCTCCTGGTGAAGGCGACGCGGTCGCGCGCCGCGTCGTGCACCATGCCGTCGGTGAAGCTGGTGCCCCGCAGGAAGCGGGTGCGGTCGCCCGTCGCGACATCGACCACGAAGAGCGCGGAGGGGTTGAGCGACCCGACGAAGAGGCGCGAGCCGTCGTCGGCGACCGCGAGGTCGGTGAGGCCGCCGAACGCGGGCCCGGCGCCGCGCGTCGGGCCGGAGATCACCGTGCGCTCGCCCGACTTCCGGTCGACGAGGAGGAGCTCCTCGGGGGCGAAGCAGACGACGGCGACGCCGAGCGCGGTCGACGCGTTCGCGGCGACCTCGTTGCACAAGTGGAGCAGCGGCGTCTCGCGGCGGATCTTCGGCGACGTGACCGCCGCCGTGCGGCCGCGCAGGTCGAGCGCGCTCACCTGCAGCGCGTTGTCGCCGATCGCCAGCGGCACGGCGAGGCCGAACGTGGCGAAGCCGTCGACCGACGAGCCGAAGGAGCTGCCGCTGGTCACGGAGAGGATCGGCGCGCTGCTCTCGATCGAGCCGCTGATCGTGAGCGTCGCAGCGTCGGTCAGCGACGGTCCGACCAGCGCGAGCGTGATCCGCGGCGCGAGCCGGAGCGCGCTGCTGCCGCCGCCGCCGCACGCGCTCGCGACGCCGAGCGGGAGGAGAAAGGCGGCGCGAACGAGCGTGGACGGGGGGATCGGCATGGCGGGCTCCTGATCGGGTTCGCCGGAAGGAGGGCTCCCGCGGCTCACCCTCGTTGGCTCCCCGGGGCAAGATGGCCCGCCATGGCCCGCTTCGCCCACCGCTTCGAGCTGCCCGCGACGCCGCTCCACCGGCCGCGCCGGCCGACGACGCGGCGCGAGATGCTGCTGCAGTGCGCCAACGGTTTCGGCGCGCTCGCCGCCGCCGCGCTCTGGCAGGAGTCGGCGTTCGGCGCCGCGCTGCAGTCGGGGCCCGACGCCGTTCGCGCCGCGCTCGATCCGCTGGCGCCGCGGCCGCCGCCGCTGCGCGCGCGCGCGAAGCAGGTGCTCTTCCTCTACATGGACGGCGGGCCGTCGCAGGTCGACACGTTCGACTGGAAGCCGCGGCTCGCGAAGGAGCACGGCCAGCCGATCGCGCTCGCGAACGTGCCGAAGACGCAGTTCGCGAACGTCGGCACGGTGCTGCAGAGCCCGTGGGAGTTCAAGGCGCGCGGCGAGTCGGGGCGGATGGTGAGCGAGCTGCTCCCCCATCTCGCGCGCCACGCCGACGAGCTCTGCGTCGTCCACTCGCTGACCTCGAAGTTCAGCGAGCACCCCGGCGCCAACTACTTCCTCCACAGCGGCCTCGGCCAGACGGGGCGGCCGAGCATGGGCTCATGGGTCGCGTACGGTCTCGGCAGCGAGTGCCGCGACCTGCCCGGCTTCGTCGTGCTGAACGGCGGGCTCGTGCCGCCGGGTGGGCTCGAGACCTTCGGCAACGGCTTCCTGCCGGCGAGCTACCAGGCGTCGCTCTTCAAGCCCGAGGCGGGGCTGGTGGCCGACGCCGCGCCGCGCGAGGCGAGCGCGGCGGCGCAGCGGGAGAAGCTCGCGCTGCTGGCCGAGCTCGACCGCGCGGCGCTGGGACGCGTCGGCGATCGCGGCGCGGTCGAGGCGGCGATCGCGAACCAGGAGCTCGCGTTCCGGATGCAGGCCGCGGTGCCCGGCGTCGCCGACCTTTCGGGCGAGAGCGACGCGACGAAGAGCGCGTACGGTCTCGACCACGCGAACGACCACACGCGCCGCTACGGCCGCGTCTGCCTGCTGGCGCGGCGCCTGATCGAGCGCGGCGTGCGCTTCATCGAGCTCACCTGCCCGCCCGCCGCGGCGGACCGCTGGGACCAGCACGCCGACCTGAAGGGCGCGCACGCCGCGAACGCGCTCGCCACCGACCAGCCGATCGCGGCGTTGCTGGACGACCTGAAGCAGCGCGGCCTGCTCGAGACGACGCTCGTCGTGTGGGCCGGCGAGTTCGGCCGCACGCCGATGGCGCAGGGCAGCGACGGCCGCGACCACAACCCCTACGGCTTCACCGTCTGGCTCGCCGGCGGCGGCGTGAAAGCGGGCACGACCTACGGCGCCACCGACGACTACGGCTACTTCGCGATCGACAAGCGCCTCGAGATGCACGACCTCCACGCCACGATCCTCTGGCTCCTCGGCATCGACCACACCAAGCTCACCTGGCGCCACGGCGGCCGCGACATGCGCCTCACCGACGTCCACGGCGAAGTCGTGCACGAGCTGATCGCGTAGCGGGCGTACTGATGCGGGAACGAATCGCCCGCACTTTCCGCACATCGACCCGCCGTCACTCGCCGATCAGCAACTCCAAACCGGCGCTGAATGCGACGCCCTTCGCCGCCCACGGATCGAGCAGCAACGACTGCGCGTCGACGATCACGCCGCACGGAAGGTCCCACGGGATCTCGGTGACGAGCGTCGCCTGGCCGGGCGGCACCGCGATCGCGAAGACCACGTCGGTCGCGACGAGCAGCGACCCGCCGAGCTTCAGCGGGATGTCGACGCGCGCGCTTCCGACAAAGAGGAACGCGACGGTGTAGAGTCCCGACGAGTTGCCGACGACCACGTCGATCGTCGTGCCGCGCTCGGGCGGAGCGCTGGCGGTCAGCGCGGGGACGACGCCGTCGCGGCCGGGGAAACCCTCGCCGTAGTTGCTCCACGCCGCGACCGGACCGTCCTGGGTCGAGTCGTAGAGGAACAGGTCGAAGGTCGTCTTCGTGTCGGTCCCGGCGAGGTTCTTCGCGCGCGACACGAACGTCATGAGCGAGCCGTCCGCCGAGAACGCGGAATGCATCGACTCGTCGTTCCCGACCAGCCCGGCACAGCTGCCGCTCACCATCAGCGTCGCACCCTCCTCGCGGTCGCGCCGGAAGACGTCGCTCTTGCCGTTCCCATCCCATGCGATCAGGTTCCGGGCGTAGCTGGTGAAGCCGACGAAGCGGCCGTCGGGCGACAACGCCGGGTCTCTGCTGACATCATCGCCCTCGAGCTCATCCGACGAGAGGCTGACGCGCTCCGTCACGGCGTTGGCGCGGTCGCGCACGAAGACGTCGCTGAAGCCGTTCCCGTCGTCGACGACGAGGTTGGCCGCGAGGCTGGCGAACGCCACGACGCGACCGTCCGCCGAGATCGCCAGCGGCGAGTCGCACGACGCGTCTCCGCCGCCGCCGTCGGCAGCGACGCTGACGAGCTCGACCGCCCTCGTGGCGAGGTCGACGACGAAGATGTCGTCGAAGCCGTTGCCGTCGCCGGGCACGAGGTTGGTCGCGCGGCTCAGGAACGCGACGGTCGATCCGTCGGCGGAGAGTTGCGACGCGAGAGACATGCCGTTCCCCTCGACGCCGCCGGCCCCGACGCTGATCCGCTCGAGCGTCCCGTTCGCGAGATCGCGCAGGAAGACGTCGTACTGGCCGTTCGTGTCGCCGGGGACGAGCTGCGTCGAGCGGCTGTTGAAGACGACGAGCCTGCCGTCGCTCGACATCGACGGGTTGGCGCTCTCGAGGTTCCCCTGGCTGCCGTCCGTGGCGATGCTCACCCGTGTCGTCGTGCAGTCGGGCTCGTCGAAGACGCCGTCCTGGTCGGGGTCGCGATCGCGCAGGAAGACGTCGATGAAACCATTCGTGTCGCCGGGGACGAGATTGGTCGCGTAGCTCGAGAAGGCGACGAAACGGCCGTCGGCGGACATGGCGGGCGAGAGGCTGTCGCGATCGCCCCAGGCACCGGTGCTCGAGACGCTGAGCAGCGTCAGCGCGCCGTTCGTCCGGTCGTAGGCATAGACGTCCTCGTGCGGGACGGGGTTCGGCAGCAGGTTGTCGGCGCGCGACGTGAAGACGATCCACCGCCCGTCGTCCGAGAACAGCGAAGCGTTGCAGTCGCGATCGGCCGGATCGCCGTTCGGCGCGTTGGAGAGGCGCGTGTGCGGCGACTGCCCGCGCGCGACCGTCGCGACGACGAGCCACGCGGCGGCGACGGCGAGGAAACGGAAGGACAGCGCGCGACAGTGCGACGAATGCGGCATGGACAGCCTCCGGCCGGGCGAGCGTGAAGGACAGGCGCAGCGACGCTACTTCCCGATCCGCAAGGCGTGAAGAAGTGGCAACGCCTTGCGGGTCGCCGGTCGCCCGCCTACAACGCGCCACGCTCCGGCCGTCGCCGGAACAGGAGTCCGCGCATGGTGAGCCGCCCCGCCGCGCGTCGCGTCCCGATCGCCTCCGTCACGATCGTCCTGCTCGCCGGTGCCTCGGCAGGCGCAAGCGCCCAGTCGATCGAGCGGCTCAGCGTCGCCAGCGACGGGACCCCCGGCAACGGCCCGTCCGACGCGGTCTCGATCTCCGACGACGGCGCCGTCGGCGCGTTCTCCAGCGACGCCGCCAACCTCGTCGCCGGCGACACGAACGGCGTGGCCGACGTCTTCGTGCGCGACCGCGCCACCGGCGTCACACGCCGCGTGAGCGTCAGCAGCGGCGGCGCCCAGGGCAACGGCGCCAGCCGCGAGCCGCGCATCAGCGGCGACGGCCGCTTCGTCGCCTTCACCAGCGCGGCGACGAACCTCGTGAGCGGCGACACCGCCGGGCGGATCGACCTCTTCATCCACGAGCTCGCGACCGGGACGACGACGCGGCTGAGCCGCAGCACCGCGGGCCTCGAGGGCAACGGCGACTCCTTCGAGCCGGCGCTCTCGGCCGACGGCCGCTTCGTTGCCTTCGCGTCGAACGCCAACAACCTCGTGGCCGGCGACGGAAACGGCCGCAGCGACATCTTCCTGCACGACCGGCAGCTCAACACGATGACGCGCGTGAGCGTGAAGAGCGGCGGTGGCGAGGCCAACAGCCTGTCCGAGCACGCCTCCATCTCGCGCGACGGGAAGTGGGTCGCGTTCGCGACCGCCGCGAGCAACCTCGACCCGGCCGATCCCGACGGCGTGCGCGACATCTACCGCAAGGACGTCGCGAGCGGCGCGCTGACGCTGGTCTCGATGAACGCCGCCGGACTCAAGGGCAACTGGGACTCGATCCGTCCCTCGCTCTCCGACGACGGCCGCTTCGTCGCGTTCGAGTCGCAGTCGTCCGTCTGGCTGCCGGGTGATGCCCACGGCACGCCTGAGCTCTTCGTGAAGGACCTGCAGACCGGCGCGCTCGAGTGCTGGAGCGTCGACTCCGACAGCGCGCTGCCGCCACGCGGCAACGCATTCTCGCACCGGCCGGCGTTGTCGGGTGATGGCCTCACACTCGCGTTCGCGAGCAGCTCGCACGCGCTGGTCGCGGGCGACTCGAACGGCGCCGACGACGTCTTCTGCCGCAACGCTGCGTTGCAGCTCACCACGCGCCAGAGCGTCGACGGCGCGTTCGGCGAGGCCGATCTCGGCAGCTCGGGGTCCATCGTGGCGCTCACCGGCGACGCCCGCTTCGTCGCCTACGCGAGCGACGCGACCGACCTCGTCGCCGGCGGCTCTTCGACGCGCCACGTCTACCTGCGCGAGCGGCCGCAGGGCGACGCCGCGTGGAGCAGCTACGGCGCCGGCTGGCCCGGCCTCCACGGCGTGCCGAGCCTCTCGGTCAGCGCCCTGCCGCAGCTCAACCAGTCAATCGACCTGCTGATCGGCAACTCGTCGGGCCTCTGGTCGGTGGCGCTCGTCGTGCTCGGCGCGTCGTCGGGCCAGTGGCCGACCGGCTTCGATGGCGACCTCCTGGTCGCCCCCGACGCGACGCTGCTGCTCGCGTTGCCGCCGGGCGGACTGGCCTTCAGCGACCGCGTGCCGCCCGACGAGGCATGGATCGGCGCGCGGCTCTTCTTGCAGGCGCTGCAGCTCGACGCCGCGGCGAGCGACGGCGTCTCGTTCACGGCGGGAATCGAGCTCGACTTCGGCGAGTGACCGCGCCGATGTGCGGGACATGCGGGCGGTTCGTTCCCGCATCAGTACGCCCGGATCGCCTCCTCGAGCGCCTCCGCCGTGATCTCTCCGTGCGATGCGTGCCACGCGACCTGGCCGGCGAGGAAGAGCAGCGCTTGCGGTGATTCGTGGCGGACGCGCGTGCGAGCGGCGAGGTCGCGGACGAGGTCGCGCTGCTCGATCACGTCGATCCACGCGGTCGCGGCGTCGGGATGAGCGCGCTCGAACTGCTGCCACTCGTCGAACGCGGCGGCCGAGATCGGGCAGCGGGTCGAGTGCTTGAAGAGGAGGAAGCGCGGCGTCGCGACGGCGGCGGCGAGCTCGGCGGCGGTGGTCAGGCGGCGCATCAGGGAAGCTCCTCGGGAGACGCGGAGGATGCCGCGCGGTCCCTTCCCGTTCCGCGCGCGGGCCGGCAATCTCTCCGCGCTTCGCCCCCCCCATCGAGCGCGCCCGAGGAGCACGTCATGGTGCTGCGTTCCCGCGATCCCGCGTCGTCTTCCGCTGCCTGCCGCGCCGCTGCGCTCGCCGCGCTCCTCGTCGGACCGCTCGCCACCGCGCGCGCGCAGGAGCCGATCGTCCGCGCGAACCTCGACTCGCAAGGGAAGGAGTCGAAGACGTCGGGCGCCTCCGCGTCGCGTCTCGGCGCGATCAGCGACGACGGTCGCTGGGTCGTCTTCTCGAGCCTCGCGAGCGACCACGTTCCCGACGACACGAACGGCTGGTGCGACGTCTTCCTGCGCGACCTCGTCGCCGGCACGACGGTCCGGCTGAGTCTCGGACCGGGCGGCGCGGAGGGCGACTGGCACTCCGGGATCTTCAACCCGGTCATCACCGGGAACGGCCGCTTCGTCGCCTTCGACAGCTTCGCCAGCAACATGGTCGCGGACGACCACAACGACTGCGCCGACATCTTCGTGCTCGACCGCGATCCGGACGGCGACGGTCTCTTCGACGAGGAGCCGATCACGCTCGAGCGCGTGAGCCTCGCCTTCGACGGAAGCGAGGCGAACGGGCCGTGCGAGCAGCCGTCGATCAGCGCGGACGGCAACAAGGTCGCGTTCCGCGGCTGGGCGAGCAACCTGATCTCGAGCGACCTGAACGGCACCTACGACGTCTTCGTCCGCATCCGCGGCAGTGGCACGACGATCCGCGCCAGCCGCAACGACGCCAACGTCGGCGGCGACGGCGAGAGCGGGAACCCGCAGATCAGCGCCGACGGCAAGTCGGTCGTCTTCAGCAGCCTCGCGACCAACTTCGGCAGCTCCGGCCCGCCGATGTGGCAGATCTGGGTGCGCGACTTGGTCGCCAACAAGACCGAGCTCGCGAGCTCCGACGCGAGCGGCGCACGGCTCGACGATCTCTCCGACGGCGGCACGATCTCGGGCGACGGCCGCTACGTCACGTTCCGGACCCAGGCGCGCGGCCTCGTCCCCGAGGTGAATCCCGGCTTCTCGACGCCCGACGTCTTCGTGAAGGACCGCGCGACGGGCGCCGTCCTGTGCATGACCACCGACTCGGACGGCCTCGCCGGCCACGGCGGCATCTACCCGGTCATCTCGGTCGACGGCGGCAGCGTCGTCTTCGTCTGCGACTTCGACGGCTTCGTCCCTGGCGACTCCAACCAGGCGAACGACGTCTTCGTGCGCGACGTGGCGACCCTCGCGATCCGCTGCGTCAGCATCGATCGGTCCGGCGCCCCTGCCGCGAGCGGGACCGGGACCAACTACTACAGCGCCGTCTCGGCCGACGGCCGCTTCGCGCTCTTCTCGAGCGAGGGCACCGACTACGTCCAGGACGACACCAACATCTACGGCGACCTCTTCGTCCACGACCTCGACAACCACGGCCTCCAGGCGGCGTGGTCGAACTACGGCGCCGGCTGGCCCGGCAAGCACGGCATCCCGTCGTTCACGCTCGACGCCGATCCCGAGTTCGGGGCGACGGTCACGGCGACCGCCGCGAACTCGTGCGGCCTCTGGACTGCCGGTTTCCTGCTGATCGGCGGCGCGCGGGCCGACGTGCCGACCAACCGCGACGGGAGCATCCTGGTCGCCTTCGACTCGATGACCGTCGTCACGGTGGCCCCGACCGGCTTCGAGCTCACCTGCGACGTGCCGTACGACCCGACGCTCTACGGCGTCGTGCTCGACCTGCAGATGATCGAGCTCGACCCGGGCGCGTCGCACCTCCTCTCGTTCACGCCGGGGCTCGAGGTGCTGTTCGGGCGGTGATCGAGCCGGCCGAACGAGCGCCGCTATCGTCCGGTCGCCTCCTTCCGCCCGCGTGATGGGGAGCGTCCCGTGATGGCTGGCTCGTCGCTCTTGTCGTCGCTTTCGTCGTCGCTTCGCCGCGCGCTCGTCGCGCTCACCCTCTTCTCCGCCGCCGCGACGGCGCAGCAGCCGCCGCCCGCCGCGCCGCCCGCCGCTCCCGCCGCCGACGGGGCTCTCCGCCCGAAGCTCTCCGGCACGAAGCCGCGCTCGCGCAGTTTCGACGAGCTGCCGGGCGTCTCCGAGTTCGCGCTCCGCAGCGCGTGCGTCAGCGAATTCTGGGGCTGCGACCGTTCGATCGAGGCGGGCGTCGTCGAGCCGCTCGACCGCAAGGCGGGCGAGAAGCTGCCGATCGCCTTCAACATCCACGGCTTCGGCGGCGACCACACCGGCGCGTGGCGCTCGGGCCCGCAACTGCAGAAGGCGATGGCGGACGGCACGACGCCGCGGATGCTCTACGTCTTCTTGAACGCGCAGTGGGAGTGGGGCCACCACGAGTTCGCCGACTCGCGCTCTGGCGGGCCGTGGGGCAAGGCGCTGACCGAGGAGTTCATCCCGGCGCTCGAGGCGAAGTTCGACGCGGCGGGCGTGCCGGCCGGCCGCCTCCTCACCGGCCACTCGAGCGGCGGCTGGTCGGTCCTCTGGCTGCAGGTCGCCTACCCCGACTTCTTCGGCGGCTGCTGGGCCACGTCGCCCGACTCCGTCGACTTCCGCGACTTCACCGGGATCGACATCTACAGCTTCGAGAACGCGTACACCGATCCCGACGGCCAGCCGATCATGCTGATGCGCCGCAACGGGAAGTTCACGACGTCGATCCAGCAGTTCATGCAGATGGAGCAGCAGCAGGAGCCGATCGGCGGCCAGTTCTTCAGCTTCAACGCCGTCTTCAGCGAGCTCGGCGCCGACGGCATGCCCAAGCCGCTCGTCGACCCGAAGACAGGCGCGATCGACTCCGCCGTCGCCGACTCGTGGCAGCCCTACGACATCGCGCTCAAGATGGAGCGCGAGTGGCCGACGCTCGGCCCGAAGCTCGCCGGCAAGGTCCACCTCTACATGGGGCTGATCGACACCTTCCGGCTCGAAGGCGCCGCGATCCTGCTGAAGGAGCGGCTCGCGAAGCTCGGCTCCGACGCGGAGATCCTCCTGGTCGAAGGGCGCGACCACGGCTCGATCTACATGCCCCATCCCGAGCTCTGGCCCAAGGGAATGATGGAGCGCGTCCACCGCGAGATGTTCGAGAGCTGGAAGAAGGCGAGCGGCGGATGATCCTCGCGCGCCATCGCGAGTTTCCGGCCGGGAAGGGGCGCCGCCCGTGAGCGTCCTCGCGCCGATCGCCGCGTCCAGCGCGTTCGTCGCAGTGTTCGTCGTGTACTACTTCGCGCTCGGCTTCAAGCCGACGGTGCCCCCCGAGCCGACCCTCGTCCTGTGGGGCAGCTCGCTGGTGCTGCTGAGCTCGGCGACCGTCGCCAGCCTGGCCAGCTCGTGGATCGTGCTCCGCCGCCATCGCGGCGACCCGTGGACGCGGTGGGCGCTCGGAGCGACGGTCTCGATCGCGGCGATCGCCTTCGTCGTCGCGTTGCTCGTCCTCGTCGTCGACTTCACCCCGGAGGACGCATCGTCCGGAACGAACGCGGACGTCATCACCACGACCAATGGCCTGTTCGCGCTGCTCGCCGTCGTGTTGATCCTGGTCGCATGCACGCGGATCCTCGACAACCTCGCCACCTGCGAGACGGCGAGGCTCGGCGCGAGGCTCGAAAGCTACCGGATCTGCCTGGCGTGCACGTCGATCCTCTTCGTGACCGGAGTCTTCGAGATCTGGGCGATGTTCATGCACCGGCTCGGCACCGAATCGAAGGCCACGCCTTCGCTCACCATCGGGGCGGGGCTCGTCTTCTCCGCGCTGCTGCTGTCGGTCTTCGGTCCGATGACCGCGATGCTCCACCGCCGCTTCGAAACGCTCGCCAGCGAAAGCGCCCAGGAAGCACGGAGGAAAGCGGGCGGGTTCTCGCTCGAGGCTTGGAGCCTCGAGAGTCAGCTCGGCCCATCGCCGCTGCACTTCTTCGGCAACAACGTCGCGATCGTCGCTCCCGTGCTGTCAAGCGTCGCCGTCGCGCTGCTCGGTCGCCTGCTCGACCTCAAGCCCTGAGAACGGATCGGGAGCGACGCGCCCCTCACCGCTGCCCGCCCGCCGCCTCCGTCTCCTTCTTCGCAACCCAGCCGCGCCGCTCCAGCACCAGCCGCTGCGCGGGCGCGATCATCGAGTCGCCGCCGTCGCCGTTGGTGAGGAGCGCGAAGCCGTCCTGCCGATCGCGCACGAAGTAGATCAGCGCGCGGAAGCCCTGGTTCGAGCCGCCGTGGCCGAAGGCTGGGACGCCGCCGTCGGCGAAGAGCTGGAAGCCGAGCCCGAAGTCGTCGCCCGGCGCCACCGCGGTCAGCGCGCCGCGCGCCAGCTCGCGCGGAAGGATCGCGCCCGCCTCGCCGGCCCACGCGCGTTGCAGCGCGTGGCCGAAGCGGAGCAGGTCGCTCGGCGTCGACCAGAGGCCGGCGGCGGCGAGCTCGGGATGGGTCGGCGCGTCGCCCGGCAGCGGCTTCGGCGGCCAGGTGTGGCCGGCCACCGCGTTGCCGCGCAGCGACTCGGGCAGCGGCTGCGCGTAGGCGCTGCGCGTCATCGCGAGCGGCCGCAGGACCAGCTCGTCGAGCAGCTCCGGAAACGGCTTCTCCGCGACGTCGATCATCGTCTGCTGCATCACGCAGTAGCCGCCGCCCGAGTACTGCCGCTTCGTGCCGGGCTCGAGCTCGACGACGATCGGCGGCGAATTGGCCGGCGGCGCGCCCGCCAGCACGTCGAGAAGATCGGGCACCTCTTCGCCGGCGAGGTAGCCCGCGAAGCCGTGGACCGAGAGCCCCGCCGTGTGCGACAGGATCCCGCGCAGCGTGATCGCCTTGCCGCGGCGCGCCGGACCGTCGGGCACGTCGGCGCTGACGAGCCACTCGCCCACATCGCGATCGAGCGCGAGCCGTCCGTCGGCCACCATCCGCAACGCGCCGAGCGCCGCGACCGGCTTGCTGACCGACCCGACCTGGAACATCGTCTCCGCGTCGACCGCCGCGTCGCCGCCCTGCCGCCGCACGCCGAGCCCGACCGCGCGCACGATCTTCCCGCCCTCCATCAGCGCGAAGCTCGCGCCCGGCACGCCCGACCGCTTGCGCAGCGCGTCGAGCTCCGCGACCAGCGCGTCGAGCGGATCGGCGGCCGCCGCGATCGGCGGCTCCTGCGCCCCGATCGCCAGCGCGGCCACCGCCTGCAACACGATCGCGTTCATGGCTCTCTCCCGCCGGACCCCTCGGTCGCGGTCGTCAGCTACTCTGCCGCGCCTCCCGCAGTTCCATCCGACTGGAGCGTCCCGTGATGCCGCGCCTGGCCCGTCCGCTCGTCCCGCTCGCCGCGCTGCTGCTTGCCGTCGCCGCCTGCAGCTCGGCGCCCAAATCGCTGCCCGCCGGCCACCACATCGGCGAGCCGATCGCCGTCGCCGAGAGCGTGCCGCTCGCGAAGCTCGCCGGCGATCCCGCAAGCCACTTCGACCAGAAGCTGCTGGTCGAGGCGACCATCACCAACGTCTGCCAGACGCGCGGCTGCTGGATGGCCGTCGAGGATTCCGGCGCCACCACGATGGTCCGCTGGGACGGCGGCTGCGGCGGCCAGTACTCCTTCCCGAAGGACGCCGTCGGCAAGCGCGTCCTGATCCAGGGCGTGCTCCATCCCAAGCAGCTCACCCCCGAAGCGATCGCCCACTACGAAGGCGAGTCGGACGGCAAGCCGGTCCCGAAGCAGGGCTACGAGATCAACACGTCGGGCGTGATCCTGCTCGACGGCTGACCGCGCGTCAGTCGAGCGCGAGCTCGATCGTCGCGTCGTGCTCGCCGTCGAGGTCGACGTCGGCGGTGCGCAGCGCCTCGACCGAGCGGCTGTTCGGGTCGAGCAGCTCGACGCGCCAGCGGCCGCGGCGCAGCCCTTCGAGGCGGTGGACTCCGGCGCCGCGGGCGCACGACTCCTGCGCATCGAAGGGCGCGAGCTCGTCGTCGTCGAGCCGCCGCGCGACGAGCGTCGTGCTCGGCCGGTCGATCGACTTCGAGCGAACGTTCACCGTCAGCTGCGATCCGCTCTCGAAGAGGAGCTCGCCGAGATCGAGCGGGGAGCCGTCGAAGCGGACGGCGCGACGGAGCACGGAGGGGTGGCCGCTCGTCGAGGCGACGAGGTCGAACGTGCCGACCGGCGGCGCGAAGACGTAGGCGTCGCCGTCGCGGCGCGCGACGCACCGCGCGATCGGGCGCCGCGTCGCGCCCGCCTCGGCCGGCTCGCAGCAGTGGATCGAGAGCCACGCGAGCTCGGCGCCGGTCTCGCTGCGCACCTGGAACCTCGCGAGCGGCCGCTCCTCGAAGCGGAGTTCGAGGTCGCGCCGCGATCCGGCGATCGGCAACGTCCCGTCGGCAGTCGCGAGCCGGTGCAGCGGCGTGCGCGCGACCAGCCGCCAGCGGCGCGAGCCGTCGAGCCACGTTTCGAACGCGCCGTGGAACGGCAGCAACTGCTGCGCGGTCGGCGGCATCGGGCGGTCGCCCGTGAAGCCGGGGTCGAGCGCGTCGTCGATCAGGAAGAGCTCGACGTCGTCCGCCGAGACGCGCGGATCGTCTGGCAGCACGCAGCGGCCGGCGATCGCGATCGTGCGGGCGAGGTCGAGCGTGAGCTCGTGGTCGCCGCCGCCCGGCGTGATCACCACCACTTCCGAGCCGATCGCCGTGATCTCCTCGACGACGCGCCAGCGGCCTGGCGGCAGCGCGGTGAAGCGGTAGGCGCCGTCGGGCGTGTTGGGCGACTGGAGGCGCTCCTGCGCGCCGGACCAGCGCTCGAACTGCTTCGTGTCCTCGCGCCACCGCTGCAGCGTCGGCCGGCAGACGGCTCCCGCCGGCGCGAGCAGGCGCGCGGTGAGAGTCGCGGCGCGCGGCAGCACGACGGAGATCCGCGGTGGCTCTCCGCCAGCGGGCCAAGGGATCTCGACGAGCGTCGGCAGCCAGCCGGTCGCCTCGAGCATGACCCAGGCGGGAGCGTCGTCACGCGGGACGAAGAAGAGGTGGAGCTCGCCGCTCTCGAAATCCTCGACGCGCCTTGACGGGACGTCGATGCCCTGCCGGATCGCGAGGTCGGACGGAAGGCGGTGCGCGCCGTCGACCGTGACCTCGACGATCGCCTCGCGCGTCGTCGGCAGCGTGCACTCGACGGTGGCGTCGGCGTGCGCGAGGTCGACCTCTTGCAGTGCGACGTCGGGGAGCGCTCCGCGCTCGACGGCGACTCGCAGCCGATAGGCGGTCGCCGGCAGCGGATCGAAACAGGCGACGCCGCTCGCGTCGGTCGTCTCGACGACCGAGGAAATCGGCTGCTGGCGGCTGCTGCCTCGCACCAACTCGGCGACCGCCGCGACGCCAGCGAGCGGGCGACCGGCTTCGTCGCGCAGGCGCACGACGAGGCGCCGCCCCGGACCAAAGTCGATCGAGCCGTCGTCGTAGTCGGTCGAGTACTGACTCGTCAGCACCGTGAGCCGGCCATCGGGCGCCTGCGCCCACGCGAACAACTCTCCGCCTCGCGCCACCTCCGCCACCACCTGCCCGTCGACGATCCGCGCCGTCGCCGGCGGCGGCAGGCGGCCCTCGATCGAGGCGTGGAACAGCTTCAGCTCTGCGCCTTCCGGCAGCGGCGGCTCGGTTCGCGCGGAGATCCGCCAGCGTTGCTCGGCCGTCTTCGGCTGTGCGAGGTAGAGCGTCGGCGGCGTCGCGCCTTCTGCGAGAGGCCATGCCGCGCGGCGCTCCTCCTCCCAGACCTGGTTCCACCCCTCCTTCATCGCCGCGGCCGTCCATGCGGCGCCCGTCTCGATGCCGTGGAACTCGACGCGCCCCTCCGCGTCGGTCGTGGCGGCGCCGCCATCGACGACGACGAGCATCGAGTCGACGGCGACGAACGACGCCCCGTGCTGGCGGTGGACGGACACGTTCTCGTAGAGCTTGACGCGCGCCCCGTCGACTCCGCGCCCCGTCGTCGCGTCCTCGACGCGCAGCGAGAGCGAGCGCGTCGGACGCAGCGCGACTTCGACGAGCCCCTCCGCGCCGCCTGCGCTCGCGACCGCGCCGCTCGCCCGTCCGCGCTCGCGCCCTTCGCGGCTCGCCAGCGCGATCACCGGACCGATCGGCAGCGCGGCGAAGCGCGCCTCGCCGTCGGCGCCGCTGATCGCGGTCGGCCCGCGCTCGCGCTCCTCGCCGAGCTCGAGGCGGACCGTCGCGCCGGCGACGGGACCCGTCGCGTCGACGATGCGGACACGCAGCGCGCCGCCCGGCCGGACGACGATCGTCTCGGGCGTGCCACGCGGCTTCTGGAAGTCCATCTCGTCGCGCAGCGACGGGTGGAAGAGCGCGACGAAGCCGGCGCGCCCCGCCGAGTCGCAGGCGAAGAGGGAGCCGCGCGCCTCGAGTTCGACGGCGGCGAGTGGCTCGACGGCGAAGGCGTACTCGCCGCGCGCGTTGGTGCGCGTCGCGACGGGCGCGCGATCGGTGATGGAGAGGACGACGTCGGCGCCCGCGACCGGCCGACGCGTCTCGTCGACGACGCGGCCGCGGATCGGCTGCGTGCCCGGCGGCGGTGGCGCGTCGGCGACGTCCACGGTCGCTGCATCGTCGATGCGCGATGCGGGCGAGATCACGCTCGACAACGACGACGGATCCTCGTGCGCGTCGACCGCAACCGGCGACGCCTCGCCCGATCGCAACGACGTCCGGCGCTCAGGCGGCGCGAGGTCGACGGCCCACCACGTCGCCGTCATCCCCGCTACGGCGAGCACCACCGCCGCGGCCACCAGCTTCGCCTGCGTTCCCATCGCCACCACCCCTGCAATCACTGCCCCCACCCCGCCTCCGACCGCCACCTCGCCGCCCGTGATCAGCGCGCGCCGCAGCGCCGCGCGCGCCGGCCGATCGAGCAGCGGCAGCAGCGCGAGCACCTGCTCCCCCGTCGCGCCGCGCTGCTCGTCGCCGCGCGCCGCGATCAGTTGCTCGCGCAGCAGCTCGAGCCCGCGCCTCAACCGCGTCTTCACCGTCTCGACCGGCTCGCCCGTCCGCTCCGCGATGGCGCGCGGCGGCAGGCCGTCGAACCAGCGGAGCAGCAGCGGCGTCCGGTAGCGCTCGTCGAGCGCCAGTACCGCGTCGACCACGCGGCGATGGAGCTCGGTCCGTGCCACGACCTCGTCGGCGGCCGACACCGCCTCTTGCGGCGCGACCATCCGCTCGCGCGCGGCGCGGCGCCCCTCCGAGAGCTTCGTCCGCCACGCGAGGTGGCGAGCGACCGCGCCGAGCCACGCCTTCGTGCGCGACGGTTCCGCCGGCGGCCGCGCCAGCGCGTCGAGCACGACCTGCTGCGTGAGGTCGTCCGCCCGCGCCGCGTCGGCCACCAGCGTCGCCGCCAACCGCCGCAGCCACGCGACGTGGCCGAGCAGCTCCGTCACGTCGAGTCGCGTCGCCGGCTCTCCCATCGTTCCGTCATCCGAGGGACCACGACCGCCCGATCGGGTTCAACCGCCCGGGAACGCCTTCGCCACCTGCCGGGTGAGCACGTCGATCCAGCGGTCGAGCTCCGCGTCGCGTGCGATCGCGCCGTCGACGGCGCGCGCCCGCTTCGGCAGGACGAGCAGCAGCTCGACCTGCGGCACGGGCGGCGCGAGCGCGACGAAGGTCGTGCCGGCGTGGGGCAGCTTCTCGGCGTGGCGCGGGAGGAGGGCGACGCCTTCGCCGGCGGCGACCGCGGTCAGCAGGAGGCCGAGCGAGTCGACCTCGCGCACGACGTCGGGCTCGAAGCCGGCGGGCCGGCACCACGAGGCGAGCAGCGCGCGGCGGCCGGGAAAATAGCGCTCGCTGAGCGAGAGGAAGCGGTCGCCCGACAGGTCGAAGAGCGGCAGCGGGTGGCGCTTCGCGCGCGGATCGTCGGCAGGGAGCACGGCGGCGACGGCGTGGCGCGAGAGGACGCGCGCGTCGAAGTCGGCCCGCTCCGCCGCGCCGACGTTGCCGAGCAGCGCGGCGTCGAGCTCGCGCTGGCGCAGGCGCTCGAGCTGCTCGCCGGGCCGCAGCTCGTGCAGCGCGATGCGCGTGCGCGGCGAGAGCTTCTTCAGCTCGCGCAACGCGGGCGCGACCACGTCGTCGAGCAGCGGCGTCAGGAAGCCGAGCCGCAGTTGCCGCGGCGCGTCGGCCCACTGCTCGCGCACCTGCTGCGCGCTCGTCTCGGCGTCGCAGAGGATGCGGCGCGCGCGGGCGAGGAAGAAACGGCCGGCGTCGGTCAGCTCGATCCGCTTCTTCACGCGCGCGAAGAGCGGCGCCTTCAGCTCGCGCTCGAGGCGGGCGACGCTGCGCGAGAGCGCCGGCTGCGTGACCCGGACGCGCTCGGCCGCGCGCGACATCGAGAGCGTCTCGGCGGCGGCGACGAAGTAGCGGAGCTGGTCGAGTTCCATGCGCGGCACGTTAGTTCATGCCCGGCCGGCATGACCTCCGGCAGCGATCGGCATTGGCGGAGGCGTCGTTTCGCGGCGATCCTTCCCCCATCGAGGTTCCAGGAGGACGACGCCATGAAGATCACCGTGCGCAAGTCGGACGAGCGCGGCCACGTCGAGATGGGCTGGCTCGAGAGCCGCCACACCTTCAGCTTCGGCGACTACCACGACCCGGACCACATGGGCTTCCGGTCGCTGCGCGTCATCAACGAGGACTGGATCGCGCCGACGACCGGCTTCCCGACCCACGGCCACCGCAACATGGAGATCTTCAGCTACCTGCTCGACGGGTCGCTGAAGCACCAGGACAGCATGGGCAACGGCCGCGTGCTGACGCCCGGCCGCGTGCAGGTGATGAGCGCCGGCAGCGGCGTCATGCACAGCGAGGAGAATCCCGAGCGCGAGAAGACGACCCACATGCTGCAGCTCTGGATCGTGCCGAACATGCGCGAGCTCAAGCCCAGCTACACCGAGTGGACGCCGACGCCCGCCGCCGCGAAGGCGGGCAAGGCGCTGATCCTCTCGCCCGACGGCCGCGACGGCAGCGCGAAGATCCACCAGGACGCCTGCGTCTGGCGCGTGCAGCTGAAGAAGGGCGAGCGGCTCGACCACGCGCTGGCGGCCGGCCGCGGCGCGTGGCTGCAGGTCGCGAAGGGCAGCGCGAATCTCGGCGACGTCGCGCTCGCGCAGGGCGACGGCGGCAGCACCGAGGACGCCGGCACGCTCGCGATCACGGCGACCAGCGACTTCGAGGGGCTGCTGTTCGACCTGAAGTAGGGGCCTTCAAGCCTGCGGCTTGCAGGAGCAGTCGAGGCATCCGTGGTCGGCGCAGCTCCCGCACGAGCGGGCGACCTGACGGCGCAATGCATTGCGGGCGCGGAAGAGGCGGACGCCGGCGTTGTTGGCGGTGATGCCCGCTTCGCGCGCGTAGTCGGTCACGGCGAGGCCGTCGACCTCGACGCGCCGAAGCGCCGTCGCCCAGTCGGGCTGGAGCGTCGCGGCGAGGCGGCCGACGCAGGCGCACGCGATGCGGTCGAGCTCGCGCTCGTCGACGGCGGCGGCGCGCTCCTGTTCGGCGACGCGCGCGAGGCGGCGATCGGCGGCCGCGGCGCGGCGCGCGTGGTCGAGCAGCGCGTTGCGCAGGATGCGGAAGAACCAGGCGCGCGCCGACTCGCCGTCGCGGAGCTGGCCCGACCGCTCGAGCCCGCGCACGAACGCCTCCTGCAGGAGATCCTCGGCCGCCGCGCGATCGGGCAGGCGGCGCTGCACGAACGCGAGGAACTCGCGGTGCTGCTCCACCAGCGCCGCGACGGCCGCGGCGTTCGCAGGCGCGGGCGGCTCGCCGGTCCCGTCGTCCGTCGGGTCGTTCGACATGGCCGCCATCATCGCGCCGCGGCCGCGGGACGGAAGCGGCGCAGCAGCAGCGAGCTCGCCACGACCGAGACGCTCGAGAGCGCCATCGCGGCGCTGGCCGCCATCGGCGAGAGGGCGCCGCCGCCCAACGGCACCAGCAGCCCCGCGGCGAGCGGAAGGGCGAGCAGGTTGTAGGCGAAGGCCCACGCGAGGTTGCGCCGGATCGTCCGCATCGTGGCGCGCGCCAGCGCCAGCGCGATCGGCAGCGTCGCAAGGCCTCCGTGACGCAGCGTGACGTCGGCCGCCGCGGCCGCGACGTCGGTCGCGCCGCCGACCGCGACGCCCACCGACGCGCGCGCGAGCGCGGGCGCGTCGTTCACGCCGTCGCCCACCATCGCGACCCGCAGCCCGCCCGCCTCCGCGCGCGCGACCAGCGCCGCCTTCTCCTCCGGCCGCAGCGGCGCGTCGACCTGGTCGATCCCGACCTCCGCCGCGATCGCGCGCGCCGTCGCTTCGCGATCGCCGCTCGCCATCGCGACCGCGAGGCCGTCCCGCCGCAGCTCGGCGATCGCCGCGGCCGCGCCCGCCGCCGGCCGATCGGCGACGGCGATCACTCCCGCCAGCGCGCCGTCGAGCGCGACGAAGGCGCTGGTCCGGCCGCGCCGCGCGAGCTGGCCCGCCTCCGCCTCGAGCCGCGCCGTCGCGATCCCCGCCGCCTGCAGCCACGCCGCGTTGCCGACGCGGACCGCGACGCCGTCGACGATTCCCTCCGCGCCTGCGCCCGCTTCGCCGCGGAACCCTTCGGCCGCGCCGAGCGCGAGGCCGCGCGCCCGCGCCGCGCCGGCGATCGCGCGCGCGATCGGATGCTCGCTGCGCGCCTCGACCGCCGCCGCCAGCGCCAGCAACTCGTCGCCGCTGCGCGCGCCGATCGCGACGACCTCGGCCAGCTCCGGCCGGCCGGTCGTCACGGTGCCGGTCTTGTCGAGCACGACGGCGTCGATGCGGCTCGCGGCCTCGATCGCGGCGCCGCCCTTGAAGAGGACGCCGAGCTCGGCCGCGCGGCCGGCGCCGACCGCCACCGCGGCCGGAGTCGCGAGGCCGAGCGCGCACGGGCAGGCGATCACCAGCACCGCGACCATGCGCTCGACCGCGAGCGCCGCGCCCGCGGCCGTCGGATCGGCCGCGAACCAGCCGAGGAACGTGATCGCCGCGAGCGCCAGCACCACCGGCACGAAGCGCGCGCTCACGCGGTCGGCCAGCCGCGCGATCGGCGCCCGCGACCCCTGCGCCTCCTCGACCGCGGCCGCGATGCGCGCCAGCTCGCCCTCGCCGCCGTCGCGCTCGACGGCGACGACGATCGAGCCCGACGCGTTCAGCGCGCCGCCCGCGACGCGATCGCCGACCGTCTTCGTGACCGGCAGGCTCTCGCCCGTGATCAGCGACTCGTCGACCTCGGTCGCCCCCTCGACGACGGCGCCGTCGCCCGCGACCCGCTCGCCGGGCCGCACGACGATGCGGTCGCCCGCGCACAGCTCGGAGCGCGGCACGCTCTCCTCGCGACCGTCGACCAGGCGCGCGGCGCGCGCAGGCGCCAGCGCGTGGAGGCGCCGCACCGCGTCGCCGAGGCGGCGGCGGGCGCGCGCCTCGAGCCGGCGCCCGATCAGCACGAACGTGACGATCGTCGCGGCCGCCTCGAAGTAGAGCTGCGGCGGCTCGCCGCGCGTCGCGAGCCGCGACGCAAAGAGCGACACCGTCGACCAGCCCCACGCCGCGACCGCGCCGAGCGCGACGAGGCTGTCCATGTCGGGCGCGCGACGGAAGAGGGCGCGCGCGCCGGCCGCGACGATCCGCCGGCCCGGCCAGAGGAGGACCAGCGTCGCGAGCGCGAGCTCGATCCACGGCGCCGCGGCGTGGTCGAGGCCTGGAACCTGCCCGTGCGCCATCGCGATCGCGACCAGCGGAGCGGTCAGCGCGGCCGCCTGCCACGAGGCGCGGCGCAGCTCGCGCTGCTCCGCCTCCTCGCGCGCGTCGAGCGCGGCCGCGCGGGCGGCGGCGTCGCGGACGGCGCCCGCCTCGCGCACGCCCGCCACCTCGTACCCGGCCGCCTCGATCGCGGCGGCGAGCTGCGCGTCGCTCGCGCGGCCCCGGTCGGCGTCGACGCGCGCGCGGCGCGTGGCGAGGTGGACCTCGGCCGACTTCACTCCCGGCACGCTCCGCAGCGCGCGCTCGATCCGGACCACGCACGAAGCGCAGGTCATCCCGGCGACGTCGATCTCGACCATGGCAGGCCTCCTTTGGGGGTTCCTGCCACGCCGACGCCGCGCCCGCGCCGCCATTACCGCCGCGGCCCGCTACTTCCGCAGCACCTCCTCCAGCCGCGCGTCCCACTGCTCGAGGCGCGCGGCGAAGTCGTCGGCGCTGCGGCCGGAGCGCTCGTTCCAGGTGCGCTCGCTCATCGCGGCGAGGCGGCGGCGGATCGAGGGGAGCTCGAGCTCGTCGCGCTGCTCCCACGCGCAGAGCTGCGCGCCGATCACGCGGTCGGTCGGCTCGACGGAGAGGCCGCCGGTCGCCGGGAAGCCCTCGACGAAGTGGTCCCAGCGGAAGCGGTTCCACGCGTGGATCTCGGCCGGTTCCCACTTGCGGTCGTTCACGACGTAGAGCGGCTTCCAGCTCGCGTTGATCACGGGATAGCCGTCGGCGATCAGGCAGCCGGGCAGGTGGTAGAGCGCCTCGTACGCCATCACGACCACGTCGCGCGACAGCTCCGGCTGCGCGCCGTGGCCGAAGCCCTCCCACACGATCGTCTTGCGGCCGCGGCTCTTCACGTGGCGGTCCATCTCGCCGAGGAACCAGAGGTAGAGGCCGTGCGCGTCGGCCACCTTCTCGCGCGCGTAGGCGGCGGGGAACGCGGGGTTCTCGTCGACGTGCGCGAGGTCGCACTCGTCGCCGCCGAGGTGGATCCACGGCGACGTCGGGAAGAGCTCGATCAGCTCGTCGACCAGCGTCTTCATCGCGGCGACGACCTCGGGCTTGGCGAAGGAGATCGTCGCGTGGTGCAGCTCGTGGGCGCGGAAGAGCTCCGGCATCGCGGCGATCAGCGCGCCGCAATGGCCCGGCATCTCGAGCTCCGGCACGATCGTCACGCCGCGCGCCTCGGCGAACGCGACCAGGCCGGCGAGCTCCTCGCGCGTGAAGGAGTGGCCCTTCGTCGCCAGCTTCGGGAAGGCGCGCGACGGGAAGGTGAACGCCGGGTCGTCGGTGAGGTGGAGCTGCAGCCACGGCACCTTCGCGAGCCAGCACGTCGTGATCAGCTGCTCGAGCGTCGCGATCGCGTGGGGCTGGCGCGCGACGTCGACGAGCAGCCCGCGCCACGCGCAATCGGGCGCGTCGTGGATCGCGACGGCGGGCAGCAGCGTCGTCGGCTCCGCGACCGCCTCGTCCGCGACGCCGAGCGCGAGCGATCCCTCGAAGAGCTGCGCGAGCGTCGCGCCGCCCCACGCGACCGCGCGCGGCGAGCCGCCCGTGATCACGATCCCGTCGCGCGTGTCGAGGCGGTACTCCTCGGCCGCCAGCGCGCGATCGAGCCGCAGCGCGACGACCGTCGGCTCGCCGCGGCGCAATCCGTCGGGCACGCGCAGGTCCCCTTCCGCGGCGGCGCGCAGCAGCGGGTTCAGCGCGCCGGCGACCGCGGCCAGCGCGGGATCGTCGAAGCTCGCGCGCAGCCAGCGGACGGCGACCCACTCGCGCGCGGCGTCACGCTCGAACTTCTTCGGCCACGGCACGAGCCGCGGCGGCGACGGCTCGCTCCACGCGGCCGCGATCGCGCACGCTGCAACCGCTGCATGCGATGCACGTCCTGCGTTCATCACGTGGCGCCTCCCGTCGTTGCCGTCGCGCGGATCGCGGCGTAGCTTCCGACTCCTGTCATGCGCCCGCAACTCCTCTCCATCGTCGTGCCCGCGTGGAACGAGCGCGACAACGTCGGCCGGCTCGTGGCCGAGGTCGAGAGCGCGCTGCGCGACGTCGCTCCGTTCGAGCTGATCGTCGTCGACGACGGCTCGACCGACGGCACGCGCGAGGCGCTGCTCGAGCTCGCGGCCAGCCATCCGGCGTTGCGCGTCGTCGCGCTCGACCGCCACCACGGGCAGACCAGCGGCGTCGCGGCCGGGATCCGCATGGCGCGCGGCGAAGTCGTCGTCACGCTCGACGCCGACCTCCAGAACCCGCCGCGCGAGATCCCGAAACTGCTCGACGCGCTCGACCGCGCCGACGCGGCCGTCGGCTACCGGGCCGTGCGCCACGACGCGGGGCTCCGCAAGCTGAGCTCGCGCGTCGCCAACGCCGTCCGCAACCGGATCACGCGCGAGACGATCCGCGACACCGGCTGCTCGCTCAAGGCGTTCCGCACCGCGCAGATCCGCGACGTCGCGCTCTTCGAGGGGATGCACCGCTTCCTGCCGACGCTGCTCAAGATGCACGGCCGCAGCGTGGTCGAGGTCGCGGTCGACCACCAGCCGCGCGCGGCCGGCACGTCGAAGTACGGCGTCTGGAACCGCGTCTTCAAGGCGCTCGCCGACTGCCTGGTGGTGCGCTGGATGCAGTGGCGCGTGCTGCGCTTCGCGGCCCGCGACGTCACGCCGCCGCAAGACGGCCTGCCGCACCGCGGCTGAACGGCGTCGCGATGCGCGAGCGGCTCTTCCTCGTCCTCCTCGCCGCGCTGGCGCTGCTGCCGCTGCTGGGCGCGCGCGACCTGTGGCATTCCGACGAGCCGCGCTACGCGCAGGTGGCGCGGGAGGTGCTGCGCGACGGCGACGCGACCGTGCTCCACCTGAACGGGCAGGTCTACCGCGAGAAGCCGCCGCTCTGGTTCTGGATGGCGGCGGCCGCCGGCGCGGCGGGCGGCGACGTCGGGCCGTGGGAGGCGCGTCTCCCCTCCGCGCTCTTCGCCATCGCCGGCGTCGTGCTCACCTACGAGCTGGCGCGGCGGCTGCGGCTCGGCGCGCACGCCTTGCTGGCGGCGTCGCTCCTCGCGACGAGCTTCACCTGGTGGTGGGTCGGGCAGCGGGCGGCGCTCGACGTCGTCGTCGCGACGTGGCTCCTCGCCGCGATGACCTGCGGCGAGACGGCGCGAGCGCGCGACGACGCGGGCCGGCGCGGCGCCGCGCGCGCGTGGCGCGTCGGCGCGGCGGCGTGCGTCGGCTTCGCGTTCCTGACCAAGGGACCGCCCGCGCTCCTCTTCGCCGTCGTGGCGAGCGCCGCGCGATCGTGGTCGGCGCGCCGGCGGCCGCGGATCGGCGACGTCGCGCTGTCCGCCGTCGCGTTCGCCGCGGTCGTCGCGCTCTGGATCGCGCCGCTGGCGTCGCGCCTCGGCTTCGACGACCTGCTGGCCAACTTCGCGCGCCAGACCGCCGGTCGCATGGGCAGCGACGCGCCCCACTCGCAGCCGCCGTGGTACTACCTCACGTCGCTGCCGGTCGACCTCGCGCCGTGGAGCGTCGCGTGGCTCGCCGGCGCGATCGCGTGGTGGCGCGCGCGGCGCGACCGCGGCGCGCGCGCGGCGCCGGCGAGCGCGGCCGTCGACGCCGGCGAACGCGAGGCGCGCCGCTTCCTGCTCGCGTTCGTGGCCGCGTGCGTGCTCCTCTTCTCCTGCTTCGCCGGCAAGCGCGGCCTCTACCTCGTGCCGCTCGCGCCGGCGCTGGCGCTCCTGACGGCGCTGCTGCTGGCGCGCCTGCTGCGCGGCGCCGACGCGGCGCGGCGCCGCCTCGTGCCGGCCGCGGCGGTGGTCGCGCTCCTCCTCGTCGGCGGCGCCGGCTTCGCGATGCCGCGGCTCGACGCGGGCGGGAAGCTCGGGCCGCTCGCGCTCGAGGCGGCGTCGCCGCGGCCGCTCGGCGCCGCGGTCGCGCGCGCGGCGGGACCCGACGACCTCGTCGTCGCGCTCTCGCTCCGCCATCCCGACAGCCTGCGCTACTACCTCGAGCTCGAGCGCGACGCGCGCGGGCTGCGGCCGACGGAGCCGATCGCCGTGATCGGGCTGCCGCGCGAGGAGTCGCGCCTCGCCGGATCGAGCGGCCTCGCGTCGCTGCTGGAGCTGGCGCGCTCGCGCGGACCGCGTCTCCTGATGGTGGCCGCGCCGGAGCTCGCGGTCGCCGTCGCGCGGGCGCTGCCGGCGGGCGCCGACGCGCTCGAGCACGTCCGCAGCGACGGGCTCGACTACGTGCTGCTGCGCGCGCGCTGACGGCTGCTACTCTCCGGGGCTCCACGCGGCGCGCGCCGCGCGGCGCGATCCGCGTCCCCCGGAGCGATCCCCGCCTTGAGCGTGCCGCCGCGACCACGACCGCGACCCGAGGTGACGAACCTCGTCGAGATCGAGACGCGTCGCGAGGAGCTGCGCCGCAAGCTCCGCATCTGGCACCTCTTCGTGCCGGCGTCGGGCGACGACGTCCGCGCCTACAAGTCGCTGCTGAAGTACATCACGCCGTACCGCGGCAAGCTCGTCCTCTCGATGGCGATGGCGCTGCTGGCGGCGCTCTTCATCGGGACCGAGCTCGCGATCCTGCAGGGCGGCCTGTCGCGCATCCTCGAGCCGCCGACGTCGGACGAGCTGCGCCACGCGGATCCGGCCGGCGACGCGGCCGCCGCGCCGGCGCCCGCGGTCGCGCCGCAGGTCGAGACGCGGCCGCTCGAGCCGGGCGTCGTCGACCGCGCCACCGCGTGGTTCCGCCAGAAGGGCTTCGAGGCGCAGCGCTGGCTCTACGGGAAGTTCGACCTGCCGCCGCCCGACCCGCCCGACGTCGCGAAGAGCAAGGCGCACGAGAAGAAGTCGACCTTCCTGCGGCTCCCCGACGTCGAGCGCCGGAACCGCGTCCGGATGCTCTGGTTCTTCTCGATCCTGCTGCTGATCGCGGTCCTCTTCGCCAGCGCGGCGAAGTACGCCCAGTCGATCCTGATGACGAGCGTCTCGCGGCGCGTCGTGCGCGACGTGCGGGCGACCCTCTTCAAGCACCTGATGGGCCTGTCGATCCGCTTCCACCAGCGCAACCACTCGGCGCAGCTGGTGTCGCGCATCACCGGCGACCTGCAGATCTTCGGCCGCTTCCTCACCGAGGCGCTGGTCCGCTTCATCCAGGACTTCCTCGACTTCGCGGTGATGCTGGTGCTGATCGCGGTCAACGGCGGCGCGTTCATCCTGGTGATCGCGACGGTGCTGGGCGCGGCGATCCTGCCGGTGAACCAGATCGCGAGGAAGCTGCGCAAGCGCGACCGCCAGAACCAGGCGACGATGGCCGAGATCGCGATCGTGCTGACCGAGGCGCTGATGGGCCAGCGCGTCGTGAAGGCGTTCGCGTCGGAGGGGCGCGAGTACACGCGCTTCCGCGCCGCGTCGCGCGAGGCGATGAAGATCCAGATGCGGCAGCGGCGGCTGCGCAGCATGACCGAGCCGGTGGTCATGAGCATCGGCGCGCTCGGCATCTCCACGATCCTGGTGTGGGGCGGCTCGCTGGTGCTGAGCGGCGGGATGGACGCGACGGCGTTCATGATGAACGTGCTGGCGCTCGCGCGCGCGATGGGCGGGCTGCGCGGCATGAGCAAGCAGCTGAACGACTTCCAGCTCGGGCTGGCGGCGGCCGACCGCGTCGGGACCGTGCTCGACTCGCGTTCCGAGATCGAGGAGAAGCCGGGCGCCATCGCGCTGCCGCCGTTCGCCGGCGAGATCCGGTTCGACAAGGTCGAGTTCTGCCACGAGGAGGAGAAGCCGACGCTGCGGTCGGTCGATCTCGTCATCCGCAAGGGCGAGAAGGTCGCGCTGGTCGGGCCGAGCGGCGCCGGCAAGACCACCTTCATCGACCTCGTGCCGCGCTTCTTCGACGTCGACGGCGGCGCGATCACGCTCGACGGCCACGACGTGCGCGACGTCACGCTGCGGAGCCTGCGCACCCAGATCGGGATCGTGTCGCAGGAGACGGTCCTCTTCCGCGACTCGATCCGCGACAACATCGCCTACGGCCGGCCCGACGCGACCGACGAGCAGATCGTCGACGCGGCGAAGGCCGCGAACGCCCACGACTTCATCCTGCGCACGCCCGACGGCTACGACACGGCGGTCGGCGAGCGCGGCTTCCGGCTGTCGGGCGGCGAGCGGCAGCGGCTCGCGATCGCGCGCGCGCTGCTGCTCGACCCGCCGATCCTGATCCTCGACGAGGCGACGTCGGCGCTCGACTCCGAGTCGGAGGCCGTCGTGCAGGCGGCGCTGCAGCGGCTGATGAAGGGGCGCACGGTGATCATGATCGCCCACCGCCTCTCGACGGTGCGCGACGCCGACAAGATCGTCGTGCTGGAGCGCGGACGCGTGGTCGAGTCAGGCTCGCACGACGAGCTCTGCGCGCGACCCGACAGCGTCTACTTCCACCACTGGAAGATCCAGAACCGCAAGCACTGAGCGGCGGCGCGGCGGCTTCCGCGGCGTCAGTCGTGCGTGTGCACCGTGATCGGCTCGACGCCGCCGTTGCCGGCGATCACGTCGGGGTCGCCGTCGTCCTCGAGGTCCTCGGCCAGCAGCGCCGCGGTGGCGACCGAGCCGAAGCTCGTCGCGAGCGTGAAGGCGCCGCTGCCGTCGTTGCTCCAGACCTCGATCGCGGGCGTGTCGGTCGCCGCGAAGAAGTCGAGGTCGCCGTCGTGGTCGACGTCGCTGACCGCGAGCGCGATCACGCTCGCGCTCCCGAGCGACTGGCCCGAGTCGCTGAGCGCGCCCGAGCCGTCGTTCAGCAGCACGCTGCTGGCGCCGCCGAGGTTGCCGACGATCACGTCGAGGTCGAGGTCGCCGTCGACGTCCGCCAGCGCGACGCAGGCCGCGTCGCCCGCGTCGATCGTCAGCGAGCTGGTGAAGACGCCCGAGCCGTCGTTGCTCCAGAGCTCCTCGTCGCCCGCGCCCTCGACGACCTCGAGGAGGTCGAGGTCGCCGTCGAGGTCGAGGTCGCCGAGCGTGATCGCCGTCGTGTCGGCGCTGCCGAGGGCCTGCCCCGAGTCGGAGAGGACGCCGTTGCCGTCGTTCACGAAGACGAGGTTCGCGCCGGCGTAGACGCCGATCGCGAGGTCGAGGTCGCCGTCGTCGTCGACGTCGCCGAGCGCGATCGAGCGCGCGTCGAACGGCCCGAGCGCCTGGCCGCCCGAGGTGAAGTCGCCGCTGCCGTCGTTGAACCAGACCTCGCTCGCGCTGCTCGCGTCGCAGCCCTGCACGAGGTCGAGGTCGCCGTCGCCGTCAAGGTCGCCCGCCGCGAGGCAGGTCGTCGTCGCCGAGCCGAAGACGTCGCCGCCGACGAAGGTCGTGTCGCCCTGGCCGATCCAGACGACGCAGTCGCCGCCGTACGCGCCCTCGACGAAGTCGAGCGCGAGGTCGCCGTCGAAGTCGCCGAGCGCCAGCGCGCGCGTGTCGTCGTCGCCGAGCGCCTGGCCGCTGTCGCTCCAGGTCACGGCGCCGTACGTGCCGGCGAGCGAACCCTCGTGCACCTCGTCGGTGTCGGCGAAGCTGCCGCCGATCACGTCGGCGTCGCCGTCCGCGTCGAAGTCGGCGACCACCATCGAGTCGAGCAGGTGGCCCGCGTAGAGCACGCCCGTCGTCGCGAGCGCGCCGATGCCGTCGCCGTCGAAGACGCGCAGGCCATCGGTGGTGCCGCAGAGGAGGTCGGCGTCGCCGTCGGCGTCGTAGTCCTCGAACCAGAGCGCCTGCGCGTTGTGCTCGTCGAGCTGGGTCGACGTCTGCGTGAAGCCGCCGGCGCCGTCGTTCTCCCAGATCGAGACGTCGTTCGTGACGACCGAGAGCGCGAGGTCGAGGTCGCCGTCGTAGTCCCAGTCGTAGGCGTCGAAGCACTGCACGACCGCGCTGCCGACCGCCGTGCCGGCGCTCCACGTCGCGCCCGTGTTCTCCCAGAAGTGGACGCCCGCGAAGAGGCCGCAGCTCAGCCAGTCGACGTCGCCGTCGGAGTCGACGTCGGCCGGCAGCACGTGGAGCGTGCCGCCGCCGCCGAAGCCGCCCTGGCCGGTGAACGCGCCGCTGCCGTCGTTGAGCCACACCTCGTCGGTGCCGAGGAAGCTGCCCTCCACGACGTCGACGTCGCCGTCGCCGTCCATGTCGGCCGCCGCGAGCGTCGTCGTCTGGGCGCCGCCCAGCGTCTCGACGCTGGCCGAGTAGCCGCCGCTGCCGTCGTTGAGCCAGATCGCGGACAGCGCCGTCGACGAGCCGACGACGACGTCGCAGTCGCCGTCGCCGTCGAGGTCGCCGAGCGCGAGGCTGCCGCCGTTGCCCAGCGCCTGGCCGCTGTTCGTGAAGACGCCGGCGCCGTCGTTGGTCCAGACCTCGACGTCGCCGTCCTCGTTCGCCGCGACGAGGTCGAGGTCGAAGTCGCCGTCGACGTCGCCCGCCGCCTGCGCGAGCGTGTGGTGGCTGCCGAGCCCGTTGGTGCGCGTCGCGAAGCCGGCGATCACGTCGATCGGGGCCGAGGCCGCGGCCGTCTGGCCGCTGGTCGCGTCGACGATCGCGCCGTCGGCGATCGCGCCCGAGACGTCGATGCCCGACGGCGAGCCGGAGGTCAGCGCGCCGCCCGCGAACTCCTGCCGGGTGCGCAGCCGCGCGCCGTTGCCCAGCGTGATCGTCACCTCGTTCGGCGCGGGGCCGTCGGCCATCGTCGCGCCCGTGCCGAACGCGTCGCCCGTGACGGGCAGCGCGAACGAGGCGACCGCGGACGATCCGCACGAGACGTCGTCGCTGAACGGGATCGTGAGCGTGTCGCCCGCGTCGAGGCTGCCGTCGCCGTCGACGTCGACCGCACGCGCGACGCCGGAGACCGTGGCGCGCGGGCCGAAGCGGACGATCGGGTGCGTCGCGCAGACGACCGCCGCGCCGTCGGGATCGAGCGTGATCGTCAGCGACTTCGCGCCCGCGACCGTCGTCACGAGGCTCGCCGACGCCGCGCCGGCCGGATTGCTGAGCGCGGGCGGCTGCGTGACCGTGTTGCCGCTGCCGCTCGCCGCGACCTCGACCTCGACGCCCGACATCGGGTTGCCGTTGGTGTCGCGCACCACGACGACGATCGTCGCCGCGTCGAGCCCGTCGGTCGCGAGATCGCCGTCCGGCGTCGCCGTGACCGAGCTGAAGGCCGCCGACGGGAGCGCCGCCGTTCCGCGCTTCCCGCCGCCCCCGCCCCCGCCGCAGCCCGTCGCCATCGCGAGCAGCGCGAAACAGCCGGCCGCGACCCACGCACGCCGCGACGCGGCGTTGCCCTGGCGCTCGATCATCGTTGTCCCACCCAGTTGATGCGAATGCGCCGTGGCCCCTCGCACGGCGTCGCGCCAGCGGATCGGCGTCCGCGGGGATGGGACTGAATGGCAGCGACACTCCTCCGCCACCGGTCGGACAGAGTTTCGTAGCCCCTTCTTCACATTCCTTCACGTCACCGGGCGATTCGTTCCCGCATCAGTACGCCCAGTCGCCATGTGCCTGTCTTGCCGGCGAATCGTTCCCGGATCGGCATGCCGGCATCGGCGGTCTCGAACGCCGGTCTCGAACGGTTGTCTCGCACGGCGGTGTCGCACCCCAGCGGCCAGTGAATGGGTCAGCGCCGCTGACCCATTCACGCCGCCGCTCGCGCCGCCTCCCGCCACCCTCGACCTCGCCCCACCGCTTCGCCAGCGGCGCTTCATCACCGACCCGCGTCGCGCGCGGAGTGTCGCGATTGAGCTGCGAGAGTCGCGCGTAGCCGCGCGCTCTCGTCAGCTCCAATCGCCGGGAGGTGAGCCGCGCGCAGCGTGGTCTCACCGGCACGCCGGTTCAGCTGCGAAGGCGCCGACTCGTCCCGTGAACCGTCTCGTCCCGCTCGGGCGCCTTCGTCAGCTGCAACGGTCAGAAGGCGATCTCGATGCGCATCAGGAACGACGTGTCCCGATTGGACCCCCCGAACACCGACAGATCGTCGTCTGCGATCGTCCGCTCGGCGCCGAGGAAGACGCGGGTGCCGGGCATGACGTGGAAGATCAGGTTGGCGCTGAAGGTGCGGAATTCCTGGGTCGACGGGTCGTAGGTCGTGAAGCCGAGGTCGAAGAGCGAGCGGTCGAGGTCGCCGTTGCTGTAGCGCGCGGCGATCTCGATCGGCATCTCCGACGGATGCTGCATGATCCGCGTCATCTCCTCCTTCTCGTCGGCGGGGATCCGCGTCGGCGCGCGCGCGTGGCGCGTCCAGCGGCCCGCCTGCCACACCGGCTGCTCGCCGGAGAGGAAGAGCGACGCGTAGGCGGTCCAGGCGAAGAGCTGGTCGATGTCGTGATGGCCGCCGCCCGGCACCTCGACGTCGGAGATCAGCCCGCGCGTCGACTCGACGCCGATCCGCATCGGACCGCGCCGCCAGCCCGCCTCGAGCAGCACCCACGTCGCGTTCTCGCCCCGCAGCTCGCTCGTCGTGAAGAGCGTCGTCTGCAGCGGCGTCGCGACGACGAGCTCGTCGCGGTAGGCCGGCTGCCACGCGAGCGAGCCGCCGATCCAGAGGCCGCGCAGGAACTCCGGCCCGCGCGCGCGCAGCGGCTCGAGCGTGATGCGGCCCATCAGCTGCGGATCGTCCTTCCCCTCGCCCTCGAGGCCGAAGCCGCTGCCCGCGGTGAGCGCGCCCTCGAGATGGAGCGCCGCGCTCGGGTCGAGCGTCGCGCGCAGCCCGAGGTCGTAGCGGCCGGTCAGGTACGACGTGTAGCCGTAGCCGAAGAGCGGCAGGTTCTCCTCGCGCGTCGCGTACTCGCTCCCCATCGCGACGCGGATCTGGCCGAGCTGCAGCGCGGCCCGGCGACCGACCTCCTGCCGGAACCAGAGGTCGTAGCAGCCGCGCTTGCTGTCGACCTGGTCGAGGTCGAACTCGGCGCGCAGCTGCGTGCGGCCCGCGACGTCGACGTCGACCAGCGGCCGCAGCGCGCCGAACTTGAAGCCGCTGTCGTTCGAGTTGCGCTGGTCCCACTTCACGAAGTCGAGCGCGACGCGCCCGCCGAAGTGGAGCTCGACGTCGCGCGTCTCGAGCGGCCCGCCCGCGTGGAAGAGGAGGCGGCCCGCGCGCGCCCACTCGTCCTCGGGGTCGACCAGCACGGCCGGCGCGTCCGCGTCGCGCGTCGCGTCCTGCGCCGGCGCGCCCGCCGCGACCATCGCCCAGAACCACGCGCCGCCGAGAGCCTTCCTCATCGCCGATCCTCCTCCGATCCCGGCCGCGCCCGCCCGGCCACCGCGTCGAGGTGGCGCACGACCGCCTGCTTGCGCCGCGGCCCGCGCTCCCGCAGCCAGAGGCAGGCGCGCGCGAAGGCGTTGCAACGCGGGAGGCGGCCCGGCTCCGGATAGGCGGCGGCGAAGGCGGCGATCAGCGGCCCGATCTGCTCCAGCGGCGCGAAGGCGGCGATCGATTCGAGCAGCTGCATCAGCTCGTGCGCGACCAGCCGCGGCGACGCGGCGCGCCGCGCCCACGTGACCTCGAAGTCGAACGTGACCAGCCGCTCCGCGCTGCCAGGACCCGCCGCGCCCGCGGCGACCCAGAGCACGTGGCCCAGCATCGCGTGCGTTTGGATCAGCCGCGGCTCGCGCAGCCGCAGCGCGAGCTCGTGGCGCCGCCCCCACTCGACCGCGAGGCGCGCGAGGAGGCGCTCCTTCTCGGCCAGCGGCACGCGCGGATCGCGGATCGGCACGTGGAGGAGCTGCCCCTCGATCCACTCGGAGACGAGGCGCAGCGGCGGCACGTCGGGCGGCAGCGGCAGCTCGAGCGCGGCCGGCACGTCGATCCCGTGCGCGCGCCAGAGCGCGAGCGTCTCGCGCTCCGTCCTGCAGCGCGCGGCGGGCGTCATGCCGCTCTTGCCGACCAGCAGGCGCTGGCCGACGTCGCGCAGGAAGTCGCGCAGCCAGTCGCGCTTGCGGCCGTAGAGCTTGACGACCGCGGGCCGGCCGCCGAGCTCGACCTTCACCACCAGGTGGCGGCCGTCGCCGCGCGCGCTGCGGGCCAGCAGCTCGCCGTCGAGGCCGTGCAGCGCCACGCGCTGGCGCGGGCGCGGCGGCCGCGAAG
>Ga0315910_10000421_pt1 | contig 42115 bp, 43 predicted proteins | sample EdamamesoilMG_FD_204470 | JGI IMG/M metagenome (GOLD analysis project Ga0315910, IMG submission 204470) | Garden soil microbial communities collected in Santa Monica, California, United States - Edamame soil | ecosystem: Environmental > Terrestrial > Soil > Garden | place: USA: California...
TGGAGGCCGTGCTGGCCGAGATCAAGGCCAAGAAGAAAACCGCGAAAGCCTGAGGAGCCCGCCATGCGCGAAAAAATCAAGCTCGAATCGTCCGCCGGCACCGGCCATTTCTACACCACGACCAAGAACAAGCGCACCAAGCCAGAAAAGATCGAAATGATGAAATACGATCCGAAGGCTCGCAAACACGTCATGTACAAGGAAGGCAAGCTGAAGTAGCCCGCCCGCCAGACGCAAAAAAGCCCGCCGGGTTTACTGCACGGCGGGCTTTTTTATTGCTTAGCGCGGGTCAGGCGTAGCGGCGCAGCCTGAGGCTGAACTCGGCCAGCGGCGCGACGCCGCTCGTTTCGGCCTTGTGGCACCAGTCCTGCAGCTGCTTGAGCAGCTGCGCGCGCGAGGCGCTCGAGCGCGCCCACAGTTCCGCGAGCTCGTGCCGCATGGCGATCGCGGTGGCGAGCGCCTTGGAATTCTTGACCGCCTCGCCGAGGCGCGCGCGCTCGGCCTCGGTGAGCCGCTGCAAGCGCGCGAAGTAGCGCTGCGCCGGCTTCAGTGCCTCGGCCTCCTGCGACCAGTGGCCCAGGCGCTCGAGTTCCTGCTGATACGTATGCTTGAGCGAGGTGGCGTAGCGGGCCAGCACGTCGTAGCGGTTGGCGATGATCGCTTCCAGCGTCTGCTCGTCGGCGACCGGCTTGGGATCGGAGAAACGCGGCGTCGGTGCCACCTTCTTTACCGTGGCCAGGCCCAGCGATTCGAGCGCCCGGATGTAGTGCCAGCCGAGGTCGAACTCGTACCACTTGAGGGAAAACTTGGCCGACGCCGGGTAGGCGTGGTGGTTGTTGTGCAGTTCCTCGCCGCCGATCAGCATGCCGATCGGCGAGATGTTGCGGCTCGCGTCGGGCGCGGGCACGTCCCAGTTGCGATAGCCGAGGAAGTGGCCGACGCCGTTGATCACGCCGGCAGCCCAGAAAGGTATCCAGGCGATCTGCACGATCAGAATCACTGCGCCAGGAATGACACCGAACAGCGCAATGTCGATCGCGCCCATCAGCCACAGGCCGAACGCGGAATAGCGTGCATAGAGATTGCGCTCGACCCAGTCGTCCGGCGTGCCGTGGCCATAGCGCTCCATCGTTTCCGGATAGCGGGATTCCTTGACGTACAGCAACACGCCGGTCCAGAGGACCTTATTGATGCCGTGTACCTGCGGGCTGTGCGGATCCTCGGCGGTTTCACACTTGGCGTGATGCTTGCGATGGATCGCCGTCCACTCCTTGGTGATCATGCCCGTGGTCATCCACAGCCAGAGGCGGAAGAAGTGCGCCACGGCCGGATGCAGGTCGAGCGCGCGGTGCGCTTGGTGGCGATGCAGGTAGATCGTCACCGAGGCGATGGTGATGTGCGTCAGCACCAGCGCCACCAACACGAGTCCCCACCAGGGGAGATCAAGCAATCCGTTGAATAACATGGGCTTTGGTCGTCGCCTTTGAAAGGTTTTAAATGGGGGCGGTGGCGCTGGATTCTACTGGAAAAGCCCTAAAACCGATGTGAATTTGGTTCCGAACCGGCCCCAAGCAGCCTAACCTCCCGTTGCGGATAGGGAATTTCAATCCCGCGTGCCTTGAACTCGCGCAAGATCGCCAGGCTGAGGTCCGACCGGACGTTCTGGCTGCCCCGCACCGGGTCCTCGATCCAGAAGCCCAGTTCGACGTCGATGCCGCTATCCGCCAGGTTCAGGACCTGTGCGGTGGGCTCGGGATCCGCCAAGACGCGCGGATGCTGGCGCGCCAGATCGTTCAGCAGCGCAAGCAGCCCCGGCATCTCGGTCCGGTAGCCGACCTGCACGCGCACCGCCAGCCGGACCCGTTTGTCGGTGTACGAGTGGTTTATGACCGTGCTGGTTACCAGTGTGTCGTTGGGAATGATGGCTTCCACGCCAGTCAGCGTACGCACCACCATGTAGCGGGTCGTGATCCGCGTCACCTCGCCATAGTGGCCATCGACCGTGATCATGTCGCCCAGCCGGATCGAACGGTCGAGCAGGATGATGAACCCGGAGACATAGTTTGAAGCGATCTTCTGCAGTCCCAGTCCGAGGCCGACCCCTAGCGCGCCGCCGAATACGGACAGTACGGTGAGATCGACCCCCATCAGCGGCAGCACCACCAGCACGGCCGCGACCAGCAATACCGCCCTGACGAGGCGGCCGAATACCACGCGCAGGCTGCTGTGCAGGCTCTCCGCACGCAGCAGCCGCGCTTCCAGCGCCGCGCCCGCCCAGAGCGCCAGCAGCAGCGTCATGGCAACCCAGAACGCCGCGCTCAGCAGGCTCCAGAGCGACAGGCGGTACTTGCCCGCCGCCAATTCCACCTCCGATAGCCAGGCGACCATTTCCGGCAGCAACCCCGTGAGGTGCAGGGCGAGCACGGCCCAGATCAGCATCGCGATCCAGCGCTCGAACGCGGCGAGCCACGCCGCCCGCGAAAAAGCCAGGCGCAGCAGGTACACCGCGAAGCGGATGCCCGCGAGTGCGCCGAACAAGGCGACCATGACGCTTAGCAAACTGGTGCTTTGCCAGTGGCCAAGAGCCGCGCGCCCGGCCAGCAGCAGCAGCATCGCCAGTAGCGGAAATATCACGCGCCGGAACGCCGCGGCGCCGTGCTTGAGCGCTTCCGTGCTGTGTTCCGGCGCGCGCCACTGCAGCAGCCGGCCCAGCCACCAGGCGGCAAGCAGGCACAGCGCCACGGCACCCGCCTGCCACAGGATTGCCGGTTCGCGCGCGTCCGACCAAAGGCCGGCGAGCAGTCGTCCGATCTGGCTTTCGGTCATGGATTTCGGGTAGTTTACAGAACGATGTGGCGCCTCATTGCGGGCCTATTGCTCATTGCGCCGTCGGCGCATGCCGCGCGGCCGTTCGTCACCGACGATGCGCGCGTCGTGGACGAAGGCGGCTGCCAGATCGAAACCTTCGTCAAGAGCCAGCGGCGCTATGACGGGACCGAGATCTGGTTCGTACCGGCCTGTAATCCCTGGGGAGCGGAACTCACGGCGGGACACATCAAGGTCGACAGCCATCAAGACGGCAACTCCAGCACCGTCCTGCTGCAGGTAAAGACATTGCTCAAGCCGCTCGTCACCAACGGCTACGGGATCGCATTTTCCGTGGGAACGTTCGCCGGCCACTCGAACAGTCCCTACGTCAACGGGATCGGCAGTTTTTCCTTCGCCGATGACCGGGTCGTGATCCACGCCAATCTCGGCGCGATCCACGACAACGAAAAGAACAGCGTACGCCGTACCTGGGGCATCGGCACCGAAGTGCAGCTCGCCGCCCCGCGCTGGTACGGCATCGCGGAGACCTATGGCATGCGCGGAGAGAACCCGACATTTCACACTGGGCTGCGCATCTGGCTCGTGCCGGGCAGCCTGCAACTGGATACCACCGTCGGTACGCAGCAGCATTCGCCCGAGCGCCGCTTCGCCACCATGGGCCTGCGCCTGCTCTGGTAGGAAACCGCTAGCGCCGCTCCGGCAAAGGACGAGCGTCGCTAGCGCCGCTCGTAGGCGGCCGCGAAGAAACCGTCGGTGCCGTGCCGGTGCGGCCAGAGCCGCAGGCGCTCGCCGGTGTCGAGCGCGATGCGCTGCGTCTTCAGAAGTTCGGCGCAGGACAGAGGCTTGAATTCCGGATGCCCTTCGGCAAACGCGTCGACGACCGCCTCGTTCTCCTCCTGCAATAGGCTGCAGGTCGCGTACACCAGCCGGCCGCCGGGCTTGAGGAGCTTCGCGGCGGCATTGAGGATGCGGGCCTGCTTGTCCGCGAGTTCGGCCACCGCGCCGGCATCGTGGCGCCATTTCAGATCCGGATTGCGCCGCAGCGTGCCGAATCCGCTGCAAGGCGCGTCGACCAGCACGCGGTCGAGCTTGCCCGCCAGGCGTTTGGCGCGCACGTCGCTTTCGCTCCCGAGCACGACCGGATGCACATTGGAGATGCCGGCGCGCGCTGCGCGCGGCGCAAGTTCGCGCAGCCGTTTCTCCGACACGTCCATGGCGTAGATGCGGCCGGTGCCGTGCATCAGCATCGACAGCGCGAGCGTCTTGCCGCCGGCGCCCGCGCAAAAGTCGGCGATCATCTCGCCGCGCCGCGGCGCAACCAAGTAGGCGAGCAGCTGGCTGCCCTCGTCCTGCACCTCCACCGTGCCATTGAGGAACAACGGATGGCGATTGATGGCCGGCTTACCCTTAAGGCGAATTCCGGCGGGCGAATGCGGAGTCAGCGATCCCTCCAACGAAAGCTGCGCGAGCGCTTCCTCGCGCGTAAGCTTGTCCAGGTTGACGCGCAGATCCAGCGGTGCGCCGGCCAGCAGCGATTGCGCGATGGCTGCGGCCTCCTGCCCGCCGTACGCGCCCGCCAGACGTTCCCACAGCCAGTCGGGAAGATCCGCCTGCACCGCAGGCGGCAATTCGCGACCGCCGAAGACCTTGACGCGGGCGACGAGATCCGCATCCCGATCCAGCGCGCGCCCGGAGAGGCCGAATACGCGCACCAGCCCGGCGACCGCCATGTCGCGCGGCGCAGCGCTGCCGGCTGCGGTCTCCAGCGAGCGCTTGCGGCGCAGGACGGCAAACGCAGTTTCTGCGATGAACGCCCGGTCCTGCTGGCCGAGATTGCGATGGCTGCGGAAGTAGGCCGACATCGCCTGGTCGGCGGGCCGCGCGAACTCCAGCAGTTCGGCGAGGACGCGCTCCACGTGCGCCAGGCGCGCGGGCGTCGGCGTCACTGCGGCGAGATTTTCGTGGCCAGCTGATCCAGGCGCGTGCCGTCCTTGTCGACGATGAGGACGCGCACCGGCAGGAAGTCCCGATCGGCGGCCAGCCAGATTTCGGTCGACTTCGCCTCCGGGCCGTCTTTCTGCTTGACCAGCTTCAGGCCGTCGAATTCGCCGGCGGGCGTTTTCACGCGCTCGCGACCCGCGACCGCGTAGGCATAGGACGTCACGCGCTTGCCGTCGGCTACGCGCACATTCACCGGACCGCGCGGCGGCGCAAACGCGAACGACCAGGCCATGCTCAGCTGGTCCTGGCGCTCCAGTGTCGGCGCCTTGTCGGCGGCGTCGAAGCCGGCGCGGCGCGTGTCGCGCCCCGTGCGCTTGTCCTCGAATTCGACGGGCCGCAGGCCGTCGGCCGCAATGGCGCCACGACTGCTGCGGTTCGCCTTGCCGGCGAGCGCAAATACGCCTTTCCCCTGCCAGGTTTCCGAGAGCGTATAGGTATTCTTGTCGTGCTCGAGGCGATGGACGATCTCAGCCACTGCCGTGCCGTTGCGCGTCAGTTCGTATTCGATCTCGACGCGCTGCGGCGGCGCCGCCACGGTCGCGCCGGCGACGCTAAGGAAGATCGGAATAAGAAATTTGTGCATCCCCACCCTTAACGCTCACCCGCCCGTTGTCGATGACCAGCCTGCCCTCCAGGAACCAACGGATCGCCCGCGGATAGACGACATGCTCCTGGCGCAGAACGCGCTTCGACAAAGATTCGACGGTGTCGTTGGCCAGCACCGGTACTGCGGCTTGCAGCACGACTGGCCCCGCGTCCAGCTCCGCGGTGACGAAGTGCACCGTGCAGCCGTGCACCTTGACCCCCGCGGCCAGCGCGCGCTCGTGCGTCTTCAGGCCGGTGAAGGACGGCAACAGCGACGGGTGGATGTTGAGCATGCGCCCGGCGTAGCGCTTTACGTATCCCGCGGTCACGATTCGCATGAATCCCGCGTGCGCGACCAGCCTGGGCGCATAGCGGTCGACTTCCGCGGCGAGCACCTCCTCGAAAGCCTCACGCGTGGGGTAATCGCCATGCTTCACGACATGGGTCGGGATGCCACGCGCGGCGGCGATGGCCAAGCCGCCTGCGCCGGCGACGTTGCTGATCACTGCCGCCACGGGGATGCCGGCGTCGAGGATGGCCTGCAGGTTGCTGCCGCGGCCGGAGATAAGGACGACGACCGACATGCTCAGATCGCCGGCAGCTTGAAAAGGAAGATTTCGCCGCGCAGTTCGTCCGTCCAGATGCCCTCCTGCACGTCCGGCACCCAGTCGCCGATGCCGTACTTGTAGGACACCACGCGCGAACCGGGCCGCATCTCGGCGCGGATTTTCGGCAGCAGCCGGGCGTTCATCTCGGGGAACAGGTACAAGGCCAGCACGGACGCTTCGGAAAAATCGGTCTGGAACAGGTCCTGCACGACAAAACGCACGCGCTCCGACACGCCGGCCGAGCGCGCCGCGGCCTTCGCCTCGTCGATGCGGCGCGGATCCAGGTCGACACCCACCCCGCGCGCGCCGAAACTCGACGCCGCGGCGATGACGATCCGGCCGTCCCCGCAGCCCAGGTCGTAGATCAGGTCGCCGCGTCCAACGCCGGCGATGCGCAGCATCGCATCCACCACCGGCTGCGGCGTCGAGACGTAAGGGGCATCGAGCTTGATTCCGGGCGTGGAACAGCCCGGCGCCGCGAATCCCGCGGCCAATCCCGCCAGGACAAATTCCCGGCGCTTCAAACCATGTCCTCCGGGCGCACCCAGCGGTCGAAATCCTCCGCGCTGACGTCCCCCAGGGAGAGCGCGGCCGCGCGCAGGGTGCTGCCTTCCTTATGCGCTTTCTTGGCGATAGCTGCGGCGCGGTCGTAGCCGATGTGCGGCGCAAGCGCGGTCACCAGCATCAAGGAGCGCTCGAGCTGCTCTCCGATGCGCCGGCGGTCGGCCGCGATGCCGCGTACGCAGTGCTCCTCGAAGCTGGCCATGCCCTCGGCCAGCAGGCGCGCGCTCTGCAGGAAGTTGTGGATGATGAGCGGTTTGTAGACATTCAGTTCGAAATGGCCCGAGGCGCCGCCGATGGTGAGCGCGACATCGTTGCCGAAGACCTGCGCGCACAGCATGGTCATCGCCTCGGCCTGCGTCGGATTGACCTTGCCCGGCATGATCGAGCTGCCGGGCTCGTTTTCCGGCAGCGAAATCTCGCCGATTCCCGAGCGCGGGCCGGAGGCGAGCAGCCGCAGGTCATTGGCGATCTTGCTCAGGGCCGCCGCCAGCGTCTTCAGGGCGCCGTGCGCAAACACCAGCGCCTCGTGCCCGGCCAGCGCGGCGAACTTGTTCGACGCCGCCTCGAACGGCAGGCCGGACATGCGCGCGAGTTCCGCCGCCACCCGCGCGCCGAATTCCGGGTGCGTGTTCAGGCCGGTACCGACGGCAGTGCCGCCGATCGCGAGGTGGTGCAGGCCCGGCAGCGCCGCTTCGATGGCCTTGCGCGCCTGTTCGAGCTGCGCGACATAGCCGGAAAACTCCTGGCCGAGCGTCAGCGGCGTCGCGTCCTGCAGATGCGTGCGGCCGATCTTGACGATGTCCGCGAAGGCCTTGCGCTTCGCATCCAGCGAAGCCGCCAGCCGGTCCAGCGCGGGGATCACCTCCGCGTGCAATGCGCGTGCCGCGGCCACATGCATCGCGGTCGGGAACACGTCGTTGGAGGACTGGCCGAGGTTGACCTCGTCGTTCGGATGCAGCAGGCGCCTGGACCCGCGCTCGCCGCCCAGCAATTCTGATGCGCGGTTCGCAAGCACTTCGTTGACGTTCATGTTGGACTGCGTGCCCGAGCCGGTCTGCCAGACCACCAGCGGAAATTCCTCGTCGTGCCGGCCGGCGAGCACCTCGTCGGCCGCGCGCACGATCGCTTCGGCTTTTTTTTCCTCGAGCAGGCCGAGCGTCGCGTTGACCCGCGCCGCCGAGCGCTTCACCAGCGCCAGCCCGTGCACCACCGCCAGCGGCATGCGCTCCCCGGAGATGCGGAAGAAACGCCGGCTGCGCTCGGTTTGCGCGCCCCACAAGCGGTCCGCCGGCACCTCGATCGGGCCGAACGAATCCTTCTCGCTGCGCGTGCCGCTCATCGCGGGCGGGCGCGCCGCGCTACTTCTTCAGCAGGCTGCGCAGCATCCAGGCGTTTTTCTCGTGGATGTCCAGGCGCTGCGTCAGCAAGTCGAGCGTCGGCTGGTCGTTGGCCGCCTCGGCCAGCGGCAGCACCGAGCGCGCGGTGCGCGCCACCGCCTCCTGGCCCTCGATCAGCTCGGCGATCATTTTCTCCGCCTTCGGCACGCCGTCGGATTCCTTGATCGTCGCAAGCTTGCTGTACTGCCTGTAGCTGCCCGGCGCGTAGTGGCCGAGCGCGCGGATGCGCTCGGCGATCGGGTCGATCGCGTTCCAGGTCTCGGTGTACTGGCCCATGAACATCAGGTGCAGCGTCTGGAACATCGGGCCTTCGACGTTCCAGTGGAAACCGTGCGTCTTCAGATAGAGCACGTAGGTGTCCGCGAGCAGCCGTGACAGGCCTTTCGCGATCGCCGTGCGGTCCTTTGCGGAGATTCCGGTATCCATGCTTTTCGCCATTGTCGGCTCCTATTATGGCAGGTCAAAAAACAGCACTTCGGCACCGTCGCCCTTCTCCAGCGTAACCTCGCCGACGCCGGTCATCTTCAAGGCGTCGCCCGCCGCCAGCGGCGTGCCGTTCACCGTCAGTTTGCCGCGCACGAGGTGCAGGTAGGCCTTGCGCCCCGCAGCGAGCCGCTGCACGGCGCGTTCGGCGCCGTCGAACAGTCCGGCGTGGATGCGCGCATCCTGGTGGATCGTCACTGAGCCCTCCGCGCCGTCGGGCGAGGCGACCAGGCGCAGCCGGCCGCGCTTGGAGGCGGCGTCGAAATGCTTCTGCTCATAGCCGGGCGCGATGCCGCGCACGCTGGGCTCGATCCAGATCTGCAGGAAGTGCGTGACGCCGGTCTTGTCGTGGTTCTGCTCGCTGTGGCGCACGCCGCTGCCTGCGCTCATGCGCTGCACGTCGCCCGGCACGATGGTCGAGCCGTTGCCCATCGAGTCCTTGTGGCCGAGCGCGCCTTCCAGCACGTAGCTGATGATCTCCATGTCGCGGTGCCCGTGCGTGCCGAAGCCGGTGTCCGGCTGGATGCGGTCTTCATTGATCACGCGCAGCGCGCTGAAACCCATGTGCGCCGGATCGTGGTAATCCGCGAACGAGAACGAATGCCAGGAGTCGAGCCAGCCGTGCATCGCGTGGCCGCGCTCCGCGGCGCGGCGGATTTCGATCATTGCGCGGATTGCTGCTGCTGTTGCTGGGCGATCTCCTCGTGCACTTTCGCCATGTCGAGCGTCTTGGCCTGCGTGAGCACCTGGTCCAGCGCCTGACCGGGCAGCGCGCCGGCCTGCTGGAACAGGATCACTTTTTCGCGGAACACCATCAGCGTCGGGATCGAGCGGATATTGAACGCACCGGCGAGCTCCTGCTGCTCGTCAGAATTCACTTTCGCGAACACCACGTCCGGGTGCGCCTCGGAGGCTTTCTCGAACACGGGCGCGAAGCCGCGGCAGGGCCCGCACCAGGGCGCCCAGAAATCCACGATGACGATCGGATTGCCGTTGACCGTCTGTTCGAAATTGTCCTTGGTGAGTTCGACTGTCGCCATTGCCGCATCCCTTTGCGCTGAAAACGAAAGTGTATATTGGGCTGATTCACGCGTTTTCAAACGGACATGCCTTACGTCGGGCGTTTCGCCCCCTCGCCGACCGGCGCGCTGCATTTCGGTTCGCTGCTGGCAGCGCTGGCCAGCTGGCTCGACGCGCGCCGCGCCGGCGGCCGCTGGCTGGTGCGCTTGGAAGACCTTGATTCGCCGAGGGTCATGCCGGGGGCAGCAGACGCGATTCTGCGTCAGCTGCAAACCATCGGTCTGAAATGGGACGGTCCCGTCGTCTATCAAAGCGCGCGAACCGATCGGTACCGGGAAGACCTTCAGAGGCTCGCCGCCCATTGTTACCCCTGCGCTTGCACGCGCAGGGAACTCGAGGATTCGGCGTTGGCGATCGACGGGTCGCGCATCTATCCCGGCACCTGCCGCAGCGGCCTTTCCGAGGGCAAGACGGCGCGAGCACTGCGGCTGCGCACCGGCGACGAACCGATTCAGTTTGTCGACCGCGTGCAGGGCGCGATCTCGCAGTCGCTTCGAAGGGACGTCGGCGATTTCGTCGTGCAGCGTGCCGACGGCCAGTTCGCCTACCAGCTCGCCGTGGTGGTCGATGACGCCGCCCAGGGCGTGACCGACGTGGTGCGCGGCGCAGATCTGCTGGATTCGACCACGCGGCAGATCCACCTGCAGCGGCTGCTCGGCTACACGACGCCCCGCTATTTGCACCTGCCGGTCGCGGCCAACGCCCAGGGCGACAAGCTGTCGAAGCAGACGAAGGCGGCGGATGCCTGCGCGGCGGACGTGCCCGCCGCATTGCGTTTTCTGGGCATGGATCCGCCGGCGGGCCTCGCTGCACGGGAATTGCTCGGCTGGGCGACCGGGCATTGGGATCCGTCGCGAATTCCGCGCGCCCGGTCCATCCCGTACGCCGCCTAGTTCGACTTGCGTTGCGGCACGACCACGGTCGCGAGCGATGCCAGCACGAAAGCGAGCGCGGCGTACTCCGGCCAGCCGGGTTTCTCGCCCAGGAAGAGGATGCCGCTGAATACGCCGACCACGGGGATCACCAGCATGGAAAGCGAGAACACCGTCACCGAAACGCTGGTCGCGAGCTTGATCCAGGCCCAGTGCGCCCAGGCAAAGGCGAGCAGCACGTTGTAGGCCGCGCCCAGCGCCGATGCCAGGCCGACGTCGGCGAGCTTGCCGAGATCCTCGAAGAGCAGCGCGGCGACGTAGATCGGCACGCCGCCCAGCAGCATCAACCAGGCGGTGAAGCCGGCCAGCGGGGCGCGCACCGGATACTTCTTCTGCAGGATCGTGCCGATCGCCCAGGTAAACGCCGCGCACAGCACGAGCAGCGCGCCGTGCGGCGCGCCCTGGATGCGGTGGAATTCGTCCCACAGCAGCAGCGCCATGCCGGCCATGCCGAGCGCCAGGCCGAGCAGCTTGCGCGCGGTGATGCGCTCGCCCAGCAGCAGGACCGACAGCGGGATCGCCCAGGCGGGCATGGTGTAGGCGAGGATCGCCGCGCGGCCCGACGGCAGCTGCGCCAGGCCGAACACCACCAGCACGTTCCAGCAGGTAATGTTGAAAAAGGCGATCAGCGCCAGGCGCCGCCACTGGTCGCGCGGGATCGCCAGGGGCTGGCCGCTCGCGCGCAGGAACGCAAACAGCACGCCCGAGCCCAGGCCCAGGCACAGGCTGCGGAAAGTGAAAGGCGCGATGTCCGCGATCGCCACCTTCATCGCCGTCCAGTTGAAGCCCCAGACCACGGTCAGCCCGGCAAGGACCCACCAGAGCCGCGCCGGAAGCTGCTCCTGACTGGCCTTTTCCATTAGTTAGCGAGCCCTGACTTATACATAAATCCTTGTTGTTTCATACGTATTGTGCGCCACGTCAAGGTTATTTGCTGCACCGCAAAATGTTCTTGACTTGTATGGGATTAAGCATAGAATTCGTATTGCTGCGGCGCACAAAGCGCCCAAAAGATCACTTAACCGACGACGCAACCGACTTCAAAGGAGATTCAAATGTACGTGACACCCGAGCAAATCCAAGCGGCCACCAAGGCCAATGTCGAAGCGATGCTCTCGCTGGCGACCTCGCAATTCGCCGCCCTCGAGAAATTCGCCAGCCTGAACGCCAATGCCGTCAAGGCCGCGTTCGAAGACTCGATCGCCAACGCGCGCGCGCTGGCCGGCGCCAAGGATACGCAGGAACTGGTGAGCCTGCAGAGCACGTTCGCACAGCCGACCATCGAGAAGGCGATCGCCTACTCGAAGAGCGTGTACGAAGTGGCGACCCAGACCAACACCGACCTCACCAAGGCGACCGAGCGCCGCGTCACCGAGTGGAACGAGAACTTCGTTTCCATGCTGGACAAGGCCGCGAAGAACGCCCCGGCGGGTTCGGACGTCGCGGTCAGCGCGGTCAAGCAGATGCTCGCCGCCGCCAACTCCGCCTACGACAACTTCAACAAGGTTGCCAAGCAGGCGACCGAGATCGCGGAAGCCAACGTCTCGGCCGCGACCGAAACGGTGAAGGGCCTGGCGAAGGCCAAGAAAGCCGCCTAAGTCCGGGCAGCTGTCTTCGAAAAACCCCGCTCCGGCGGGGTTTTTATTTGGCGGGCGCGCCGCGCGCCCCCAGCAGTTCGAGGCCGCGGCGCAGGTCTTCCATCGCCGGGCCGACCTCCGCGGGCGCGCCGCGCACGCCGAGTTCGATGTGGCGCCGCGTGCCGCCTTCGCCCATGCTGGGCAAACTGAAGGCTTTCAGCCCCTTGTACTTCGCGTTGATTTCCTCCATCAGCGGCGCGATGGTGGACTCGGGCAGGTAGACGATCACGGAGGCTTCGGCCCAGCGGTCGCGGTCGAAGAGATGGCGGTACTTCTGCTCCAGCACCCATTCCAGCATCGGCCAGGCCATTTGCGGGAAGCCTGGCACGAACCAGTGCTCGCGCACGACGAATCCAGGAATGCGGTTGAAGGGATTGGGGATGATCTCGGCGCCGACCGGAAACTCGCCCATTTTCAGGCGCTGCGGCGTGGTCTCGGCGCCGAAACGGCCGCGGATCTCGCGCTCGGCCTCGGGGTGCAGCGCGAGGCCAACGCCCAGCGCGCTTGCAGCGCACTGGCGCGTGTGGTCATCGGGGGTCGCGCCGATACCGCCGAACGAGAACACCACGTCGCCCGAGGCGAAGCTGCGCTTGAGCGCCGCGCTCAGGCGTTCCGGGTCGTCGCCGTGGTACTCGCACCAGGCCAGGCGCAGGCCGCGATTGGCGAGCGCCTGGATGATGAACGACAGGTGCTTGTCCTGGCGCTTGCCGACCAGGATTTCATCGCCGATGACCAGCGCGCCGAATGCCATTCCAGAAAGCTGCGGGGACGCGTGCGCGGATGCCGGTGCGCCGCCTACAGGGGCGGCACGATGGTCGGGTTGCGGCGCTGGCCGATGTCCTGCAGCCGCAAGGCGAGCGCCTGCTCGATGTCCGGCTGCACCGGCACGATGTAGAACGTGTCGCTTTTGATCGCGTCGACCACCAGGCTGGCGATTTTCGCCGGCGCGATGCCGTTTTTCAAGGACAGGCGGACAGCTTCGCGCCGCAGTTGCGCCTGCGCGGACGGCGCCGGCGCGGCGGCCGGCGTCAGTCCGGCGGGCCGGTTGCGCGCGGATTCGAGGATTTTCGTGTCCACCCAGCCGGGGCAAAGGACGGACGCCGAGACCTTCGCGTTGCGCGCCTTCAGGTCCTTGTAGAGCATTTCGGACAGCGCCGTTACGCCGTGCTTGGACACCGTGTAGGGGCCGCTGGGCGGCGTAACCAGGCCCGCAACCGAGGCGGTGTTGACGATATGGCCCTGCTCGGCCTTCGCCAGCATGCGCGGCACGAAATGGCGGATGCCGTACAGCACGCCGGAGAAGTTGACGCCAAGGACCCAGTTCCAGTCTTCGGCCGGAATGCTCCAGATCCCGTCGGCGATCAGGCCGCCGCTCACGCCCGCGTTGTTGCACAGCACGTGGACGTTGCCCCAGGTCCCGAACGCCGCGTCGACTAGGCGGATGACGTCGTCTTCCTGCATCACGTTGGTGCGCACGGCGATCGCCGTCCCGCCCTTGGCGGCGATGGACGCCTGTGCCGCGGCCAGCGGCGCCTCCTCGATGTCCGCGAGGACAACCTTCATGCCTTCGTCCGCGAACCGCATCGCGAGCGCAAGCCCGATGCCGCTCGCAGCTCCGGTCACCACCGCCACTTTGCCTTTGAAGCCGTCCACCGGCGCGGGTCTTTCGTGTCGAGCAACTGCCCGACACTCTACACGCTGCCGCTGGTCGGCCACCGCGAATCATGGAAACGCCTTTGGATTGGTTAAAACGATGGTTTCGTCCAATGCAGCGACGCCTCCTCCTCTATTCCAATCTTCGCCGGAAACTTTATAATAGCCATTGCCTATGACCCTCACCGAACTCCGTTACGTGGTAGCCGTCGCCGAGGCGCGCCATTTCGGCCAGGCCGCGGAGCGCTGCCATGTGAGCCAGCCCAGCCTGTCGGCCTCGGTGAAGAACCTCGAGGAAGAGCTGGGCGTGACGCTGTTCGAGCGCGGCAAGCGCGGCGTGTTCCTCACCGAGGCGGGCGAGCAGATCGTCGGCCAGGCGCGGCGCGCGCTGGAGGAAGCCGAGCGCGTGAAGACTGTCGCGCGCCAGGGACGCGACCCGCTCAAGGGCGTGCTCAGGCTGGGAATCATCCACACCATCGCGCCCTACCTGCTGCCTGACCTGGTCGGCACATTGCGCCGCACCGCACCGGAGATGCCGCTCGACGTGGAGGAAAACACGACCGCCATGCTCGATCGCATGCTCAGGGCGGGCGAGCTGGACGCGGTCATCCTCGCGCTGCCCTACGAAGGCCCGGGCATCGAGACCGCGCCGCTCTACGAGGAGGCGTTCCAGGTCATCGCCCCGGCGCGGCACACGCTCGCGCGCAAGAAGTCTGTCGCGGTGGAAGAACTCGACGCAGGCGAACTGCTGCTGCTTCCGGTCGGGCACTGCTTCCGCGACCAGGTGCTCGACGCCTGCCGGGAATTCTCGCGCCCGCCCGAGGCCGGCCGCCAGGGCAATTCGCTGGAGACGCTGCGTAGCATGGTGGCATCGGGCCTGGGCGTCACGGTGCTGCCCGCGACCGCTCTCACGCCGCGTCACGCCAACGCATTGGTCAAGGCGGTGGATTTCACCGCGCCCGCCCCGGTGCGGCGCGTCGCGCTGGCGTCGCGCCGCGGCTTCCACCGCCCAGCGGCACTGGAGAAGCTGGTGGCCGCGATCCAGGGCCTGGATCTGCCGGTCACGCAGATCTGAGGCCGGCCTAGGAGCGCAGCACCTCGCCCTCGATCGGCGCCTCGCGCAGGGCCTGCAGCTCGGCGAGCAGCAGGTGGATGAAGGCGAGCCCGAACAGCACCGGCGCGACGAAGCCCACGAAGGGCACGTAGGCGAGCAGCGCCAGGATGATGCCCAGCGTATACAGGTTGGCGCGGCGCGCGCTGAACAGGCGCTGCATTTCCTCGCCGGTTGCGTGCTCGGCAAGCGCGTCGTAGCGCAGCACGCGCTGGTTGAGCCAGCCCATGATCGCGACCGGAATCAGCGGCCAGAGCGGCGGCAGCAGCCAGAAAGGAATTGACAGCAGGCCAAGCCCGATGAGGCCCGCCAGGGCGACCACGCCGTTCCACACGCTGCCGGCGATGCCACCCCCCTGCCGGCGCGCCAGCTGCGGAAAGCGGCGCGACGCGACGTGCTCGACCATCGCCGGCATGCCGAACGCGCTGAGGATCAGCAGCGCGGTCAGCCAGACCAGCGGCACGAACATCAGGAACACCAGCACCTTGGCGGCCAGCGCGATCAGGCCGCCGAAATCCCAGCGGATGAAAAAGGTACCGCTCTGCACCCACTCCTGCATCCAGCCTGCGAGCACCGCCACCACCTGCGCGCCCGCGATCCAGAGCACCGTGCCCCAGATCGCCAGCGCGATGAGCATCGGCCAGACCATCAGCCAGAGCATGCGCGGGTGGAACATGTTGGCGAACGCGTAGAACAGGGACCGCGCGACCGGATTCATTTGCGCATACTCTGCCACAGCTTCGCCAGGCGCTTGGGCGAGACCGGCACCGGGGTCTTCAGTTCCTGCGCGAACAGCGACACGCGCAATTCTTCGAGCAGCCAGCCGAACTGCTCGAGTTCCGCAGCGGCGCCCACGGCGCCGCCCTGCCGAGTGCTCGCCGCGCCGCCGAGCTTCGCGCGCGCCGCCAGTTCTCGGCGGTACGCCTGCTCCAGCGGCGCGAGCTCGGCCATGCGCTGTACGTCGCGCGCCGGGTCCGCGCGCAGCTTCTCGAGGCGCAGTCCCGCCGCTTTCAGGTAGCGCGGCAGATGCTGCAGCCGCGGCCAGGGCGTGCGCGCAAGGAACCCCGGCTGCAGAAGTCGCGCCATCTGCTGGCGCACGTCCTCGGCCGCCTGCGGCCAGGCTTTCTGCGCGGCGGCGAGGCGTTTTTGAACCTGCGCCTGCTCGGCGAGGATCGTCACGGCGAGGCGCTGCATCTCCTGCGCGATGAGGTTGAAGCGGTTGCGCCCCCCGGCCACGCGCCGCGCATAGTCCGCTTGCAACATCGGCAGCGACTCGGCAAGGAAGGTCCGGTCGAGCGCCGCGGCGGCGATGTCCTCCCGGTGTGGCGCGAGCGCCATGTCCTTGCCGAGCGCCCTGTCGAGGTCGCGCAGCCGCTCGCGAAAGGCGATCGCCAGCAGGCGCCGCACGCCCGCGCGGTGCACCTCGCGCGCGCGTTCGGGCGAATCGAACACCTGCAGCACGACCCCCGCATTTTTGCCGCCTCCGGCATCCTGCAACGCCGGGTAGCCGACCAGCGTCTGCCCGCCGCGCTCGACTTCCATGACCTCGTCGAGATCGCCGAAGTCCCACGACGTGGATATTTCGGCTTCGCCCTGCGCCAGTTCCTCGGTCAGGCTTTCCTTGACGCGGGAACCGAACTCTTCCTTCAAGGCCGCGACGTTCCTGCCCATCGCAATTTGCCGGCCATCGTCGTCGACCACGCGGAAGTTCATCTGCAGGTGCGGCGGCGCCGAATCGGACCGGAACGCGTCGACCGGCACCTCGAAACCGATGTCGGCGCGGATATAGCGCGCCAGCGCCAATGCGAGCGGCGTGTCCGAAGGTTTCGCTGTATCCGCAAAAGCCTGCGCGAACTCGGCCACCGGCCCGAGCTTGTGGCGCAGGCGCTGCGGCATGCCTTTCGCGTAAGCGGCGACTTTCTCCTTCAGCAGGCCCGGCACCAGCCACTCGCAGCGCGCCGCCGGCACCTGGTTGAGCAGCGCCACCGGCACGACCAGGGTGACGCCGTCCCTGGGCGAGCGCGGCTCGAAGTGGTATTCCAGCGCGAAGCGGTTCGGGCCCACCTGCAGCTCATGCGGGAAATTCTCGGTCGTGATGCCGGCCGCCTCGTGGCGCATCAGGTCCTCGCGCTTCAGGTGCAGGAGCTTGGGCTCCGCGCGCTCTGCCTCCTTGCGCCACTTGTCGAATTCCGCGCCGTTGGTGATGCCTTCAGGCACGCGCGCGTCGTAGAACGCGTGGATGAGCGCATCGTCGACGAGGATGTCCGGGCGGCGCGACTTGTGCTCGAGGCGCTCGATTTCCCGCAGCAGGCGCTGGTTGTGCCCGAAAAAGGGCGCACGCGTCTCGAACTCGCCCTCGACCAGGGCAGCGCGGATGAAAATCTCGCGCGCGAGCGCCGGATCCAGCGGCCCGTAGTGCACGCGCCGGTCGGCGTAGACGGGCAGCCCGTAGAGCGTGCCGCGCTCGATGGCAACCACCTGGGCGCGCGTCTTTTCCCAGTGCGGCCGCTCGCGGTGGCGCTTGAGCAGATGCGCGCCGAGTTCTTCCACCCATCGCGGATCGACGCTCGCCACAGTCCTTGCGAACAATCGCGTGGTCTCGACCAGTTCGGCGGACATAATCCACTTGCCCGGCTTCCGGGTGCCCGAACCGGGATGAACCCAGAACTTGATGCCGCGCGCGCCGGTGTAGTTGTTGTCGGCCTCGTCCTTCATGCCGATGTTGCCGAGGAGGCCCGTCAGCAGCGCGCGGTGCACGGCCCGGTAGCCCTCGGGTTTCTCCAGGTTCGCGCTGGACAGCTTCCACTCCAGCTCCTCGACCGATTGCCGGAGCTGCGCGTGGATGTCGCGCCATTCGCGAATCCGCGCATAAGACAGAAAGTTCTCGCGGCAGACCCGCCGCGAAGCGCCTTCGCCGACGAACTTCCAGAGCTTGAGGAAAGCGAGGAAATCCGAGCGCTCGTCGGCGAAGCGCTTGTGCCTTTCATCGGCGGCGGCGGCCTTGTCACTTGGCCGCTCGCGCGGGTCCTGCAGCGACAGCGCAGCGGCGATGACCAGCATCTGCTCCAGGCAGCCCTCCTCGCGGGCGCCGATCAGCATGCGGCCGACGCGCGGGTCGAGCGGCAGGCGCGCGAGTTCCCGGCCGGTCTCGGTGAGCCGGTTGGCTTCGTCCACTGCGCCGAGTTCGGCGAGCAGCGCGTAGCCGTCGCCGATCGCCTTCGGGCTGGGCGGATCAAGGAACGGGAAATCCTCGACCTTGCCCAGGTTCAGGCTCAGGGCGCGCAGGATGACCGCCGCGAGCGAGGAGCGCAGAACTTCCGGGTCGGTGAAGGCGGGCCGCGCCTTGAATTCGTCCTCGGAATACAGGCGGAAGCACACGCCGTCGGCGACGCGGCCGCAGCGGCCGGCGCGCTGCTGCGCCGCGGCCTGCGAGATATTCTCCACGCGCAGCATCTCTACCTTGTTGCGGTAGCTGTAGCGCTTGACGCGCGCCTGGCCGGCGTCCACGACGTAGTGGATGCGCGGCACGGTCAGCGAGGTCTCCGCCACGTTGGTCGCAAGAACCACGCGGCGCGCGCTGCCCGGGTGGAACACGCGGTCCTGCTCGGCGTTCGACAGGCGCGAATAGAGCGGCAGGATTTCCGCGTTGAGCTTTTCCCGGCGCAGCACCTCGGCCGCTTCGCGAATCTCGCGCTCGCCGGGCAGGAACACCAGCACGTCGCCCGAGCCCTCGCGCCAGGCCTCCTGCACCGCGCCCGCGAGCGCGGCCTCCTCCTCGTCGCGCGTCGTGTCTTCCTCGTCGCCGCCGACCGGGCGGTAGCGCACCTCCACCGGATACAGCCTGCCCGAGACCTCGATCACCGGCGCGCCGTTGAAATGTTTGGAAAATTTCTCCGCGTCGATGGTCGCGGAAGTGACGATCAGTTTCAGGTCCTTTCTTCGTGTTGAAAGTCCCTTCAGGTAGCCCAGGAGAAAATCAATGTTCAGGCTGCGTTCGTGCGCCTCGTCGATGACGATCGTGCCGTAGGCGCGCAGCTGTGGGTCGGACTGGGTCTCGGCGAGCAGGATGCCGTCGGTCATCAGCTTGACCACGCTGCGCGCACCTACGCGATCGTGGAAGCGCACCTTGTAGCCGACCAGACCGCCGAGCTCGACCTTCAGCTCCTCGGCGATGCGCGCCGCCACCGAGCGCGCGGCGATGCGCCGCGGTTGCGTGTGGCCGATCATGCCGGCCGCGGCACGGCCCATGTCGAGCAGGATTTTCGGGATTTGCGTGGTCTTGCCCGAGCCGGTTTCGCCGCAGACGATGACCACCGGATTCGCGGCGACCGCGCGTGCGATCTCGTCACGCTTCTGGTTGATCGGCAGCGCCGGATCGAAACAAATCGGCTGCGTGGGCAGCCCGCCTTCCACTTGCCGCAATTCCGCCAGTCCCGGGCTGGGATCAGTCCGCCGGGCGGACGGGATCGGGCCGCACCGCGTCCGGCGACAGCACCGGGTCGGGCTTCACGGCGTCCGGCGACAGCACCGGATTTCCCGGCGTCTGGTCGGGTCTGAGCGCGGGATCCGGGCGCACCGCGTCGGGCGACAACACCGGATCGGCCTTGACCGCGTCGGGCGAGCGCACCGGATCTCCCGGCGTCTGGTCGGGCCTGAGCACAGGGTCCGGAATCACCGACCCGTCGGGCGCGTAGCGCTGCGCCAAAGTCTCGGTCGCGCACAGCAGCGCGGCCGAGCCGCAGAGCACGGCCAACATCCGGCGAGAAGCGCGAACAACCACGCCAAGCTTTTCTTCCGGTGCATCCACCATCGCAGGATACCGCAATCCCGCGCCCGCCCCTTTCATCCGAATACAGGCGTTACGATGCGCGTTCGATGCCCGGCCCGACCAAGGAATTCTGGGAGCAGCGATTCGCCGGCGGCAACACGCCCTGGGACCGCGGCGAGGCAAATCCGCAACTCGGCGCCTGGCTCGCCGCCGGCGCGCTCACGCCCTGCCGCATCCTGATTCCCGGCTGCGGCTCGGGTTACGAGGCCGCCCTGCTGGCGCAGTCGGGCTTCGAGGTCACCGCCCTCGACTACGCCCCCATCGCCATCGAGCGCACGCGCAAGCTGCTCGAAGCGCGTCGCCTCAAAGCGACCCTTGTCGAAGCCGACGCCCTGGCCTGGCGGCCCGACCGGCCCTTCGACGCTATCTACGAGCAAACCTGCCTCTGCGCCCTCTACCCCGACCACTGGCGCGCCTACGCCGACCAGCTTCACCGCTGGCTCAAACCCGGCGGACAACTCTTGGCCCTCTTCGTCCAGTTCCTGCGCGCCGAAGCCGCCCACGGCGAAATCCAGGGCCCGCCCTACCACTGCGACATCACTGCCATGCGCGCACTCTTCCCAGACCCGCTCTGGTCCTGGCCAAAGCCGCCCTATGCGCGCACCTCCCACCCTGCCGGCCTCGCGGAACTCGCCGTCGTCCTCACCCGTTCCGGCGACCGAAAAGCGAGCTTTCCAGCCAATTAGAATGCCCCGATGCTGCGCGGAAGTTGCCTTTGCGGGGGTGTCAAATACGAGATCGACGGTGCGCTCGCGGGCGCGCTGAATTGCCATTGCTCGATGTGCCGGAAGGCGCATGGCGCGGCATTTCGCAGTCGCGCGCGCGTCAAGGCCGCGGATTTCCGCTGGACGCAGGGCGACGAGCTGGTGACTTGGTACGAGTCCTCTCCCGGCACCCATCGGGGCTTCTGCCGCGTCTGCGGCACGCCGCTACTCAGCCGTTTCGATTTCGATCCGACATTTCACGGCCTTCCGCTGGGGGCGCTCGATGACGATCCGGGCGTGAAGCCGAAGTTGCATGTGTTCGTCGCCTACAAAGCGCCGTGGTTCGATATCGCCGATGGTCTGCCGCAATATCCGGAGCTGCCGAAGAAAACGCGCTGAGCGTCAGTCCTCGAGCAGCCGGGCGACGTAGCGGGCAACCAGGTCCACTTCGAGGTTCACGGCATCACCCTTTTTCAGTTGCCCCAGCGTGGTCACTTTGAGGGTGTGCGGAATCAAATTCACTTCGAAGGTGCGGCCCTTCACGCGATTGACCGTCAGGCTCGCGCCATCGATGCAGATCGAGCCCTTGCGCGCAATGTAGCGCGACAGTGCCTTGGGAACCTTTACCCGAAGGAACCCCTTTAAATGCTTTAGAACAATCCCAACCCCATCCACGTGCCCTGTAACGAGGTGGCCGCCGAGCTTGTCCCCCAAACCGAGGGATGCCTCCAGGTTCACGGGGCCAGGGCGGTCCAGGCCGGCGGTGACGCGCAGGGTTTCCCGGGAGACGTCAAACCAGAGCTTGCCCTTCGCCTTTCTCACCACCGTCAGGCAGCAGCCCTGCACGCAGATGGAATCGCCGATTTTCACGCCGGCGAGCGGCAGGCGGCCGGCGGCGACGCGGTGCGGGTGCAGGGATTCGAGGCGGCCGACGGCCTGGACGATGCCGGTGAACATCAGCGCCTCGCGAGGATCCGGATGTCGTCGCCGACCCGGTCCAGAGAGGTGATTCTTATTTTTATTTTTTTATCCAAAGAAGAAATTCCAGGAAACGCAAGCATGCCCTGGGATTCGTCCCCGAGGAAACTCGGATTCAGGTAGATCAGGAACTCGTCCACGCAGCCCTCGCGCACCAGCGACCCATTCAGCCGGAATCCCGCCTCGACGTGCAGTTCGTTGACGCCGCGGCGCGCGAGTTCTTCGAGCATGAGGGGAAGTGCGACTTTTTTGTCTTCATTTGGAAGCGCAATCACTTCGGCATTCAGGCCCGTCGTGTTCGCAATGCCGGAGAAGATCAAGGCTCCCCCTTCAAGAACCCTGGCCTTCGGCGATATTTCCAGCCGGCTGTCGACGACCACGCGCAACGGCTGGCGCGGGGTTTCGACTTCGCGCACCGTGAGGCGCGGGTCATCGGCCTTCACGGTGCCGATGCCGGTGAGGATGGCGCAGGCGCGCGCGCGCCAACGGTGTCCGTCCCCGCGCGCCTCCGGGCCGGTGATCCACTGGCTGCTGCCATCGGCGAGCGCAGTGCGCCCATCGAGCGTCGCGGCGATCTTCATGCGCACCCAGGGGCGGCCGCGCGTCATGCGCGAGACGAAGCCGATGTTGAGTTCGCGCGCCTCGGTTTCCATCAGGCCGTGCTCGAAGCCGGTGCCCGCCGCGGCGAGCTTCGCGCCGCCGTGCGCCGCCTGCGGGTTGGGGTCGAGCATGGCCGCGACGACTCTTTTTATTTTTTTCGACAGAATCAGATCGATGCACGGCGGCGTCCGGCCCTGGTGATTGCACGGCTCGAGGGTCACGTAGGCCGTCGCACCCGCCGCGCGCGCGCCGGCCTGCGCGATGGCGGCGACTTCGGCGTGCGGCCCGCCGGCTTTTTCGTGCCAGCCCTCGCCGACCACGGAGTCGCCCTGCGTCAGCACGCAGCCGACGCGCGGGTTCGGCGTCGCGGTATGGAGGCCCTTCGCGGCGAGTTCGAGCGCCCGCGCCATCATGGCGCGATCGAACGCGGTGAAGGCCATCACTTCCTGCGTTTCTTGGTTTTGACTTCCTGCACTGCTTCGCGAAAGTCGTCGGGCGACTCGAAGCTGCGGTAGACCGAGGCAAAGCGGATGTAGCCGATCTTGTCGAGCCGGGCGAGCTCGCGCATCACCAGGTCGCCGACGCGGCTGGTCGGGATTTCCCGTTCGCCGAGCGCGCGCAGCTTCTCCTCGATGCGGTCCACCGCTGCGTCCACGTCCTCGGTCGCCACCGGGCGTTTGCGCAGCGCCAGCGTCATGCTGCCGACCAGCTTGTTGCGGTCGAAGTCGGTGCGGCTGCCGCCCTTTTTCACCAGCCGCGGCATGCGCAGCTCCACGCGCTCGTAGGTAGTGAAGCGCTTGTCGCATTTCGGGCACTTGCGGCGCCGACGAATGACGTTGGTGTCCTCGTTCGAGCGCGTGTCCACCACCTGGGTGTCGTCGCTCGAGCAGAACGGGCAGCGCATGGCGGCCCTAGACGTAGACCGGGAACTTCGCGCAGAGGGCCTTGACCTCGCGCGTTACGCGCTGCAGCGTGAGCTCGCCCTTCGGGTCATCCAGCACGTCGGCGAGCAGGTGGGCGACGCGCTCCGCCTCGCCCGCGCCGAAACCGCGCGTGGTCATCGCGGGCGAGCCGATGCGGATGCCCGAAGTGACCGCGGGCTTTTCCGGATCGTTCGGGATCGCGTTCTTGTTCACCGTCATGTGCGCGCGCCCGAGCAGGTCCTCCGCATCCTTGCCCGTGATGCTCTTGGCGCGCAGGTCGAGCAGGAACATGTGGCAGTCGGTGCCGCCGGAAACGATGCGCAGGCCGCGCTGTTGCAGTACCGCGGCCATCGCGCGCGCATTGGCGACGACATTGCGCTGGTAGTCCCTGAATTCCGGGCGCAGCGCCTCGCCCAGCGCCACCGCTTTGGCCGCAATCACGTGCATCAGCGGCCCGCCCTGCAGGCCCGGGAAGATCGCCGAATTGATCGCCTTCTCGTGCGCGGGCTTGCCGAGGACCAGGCCGCCGCGCGGCCCGCGCAGAGTCTTGTGGGTGGTCGTGGTGACGAAATCGGCGATGCCGACCGGCGACGGATAGGCGCCGGCGACGACCAGCCCCGCGTAGTGGGCGATGTCCGACATCAGCAGCGCGCCGCACTTGTCCGCGATCGCGCGAAAGCGCTGCCAGTCGATGACGCGCGAGTACGCAGAGGCGCCCGTCACGATCAGCCTGGGCTTTTCCCTCAAAGCGGTTTTCTCCGCTTCCAGATAGTCGATTTCTTCATGCTCATTCAACCCATACGACACCACCCGGTAGAGCTTGCCGGAGAGGTTCACCGGCGAGCCGTGCGTCAGGTGGCCGCCCATCGCCAGCGACATGCCGAGAATCGTGTCGCCGGGCTTGAGCGCCGCGGTGTAAACCGCCTGGTTCGCCTGCGAGCCGGAGTGCGGCTGGACATTGGCCCAGGGCGTGCCAAAGAGTTGCTTGGCGCGATCGATGGCGATGGTTTCGGCGATGTCGACGTATTCGCAGCCGCCGTAGTAGCGCTTGCCCGGATAGCCTTCGGCGTACTTGTTGGTGAGCAGGGACCCCTGCGCCGCCAGGACCGCCGGGCTGACGTAGTTTTCCGAGGCGATCAGCTCGACGTGGTCTTCCTGGCGGCCGGCCTCCTTGCGAATGGCGCCGCAGATTTCGGGGTCGGACTCCTCCAGCGTTTGCGTGGCGAACATGCGTCGATTTTATCAGTCAGGCGGATTCCGCCTCGAGGCTGAACCGCACCGAGTGGTCGCCGTGCGTGGTGGCGTTCTTGCCCAGGCCGATCCAGCCGCGCCCGGTGAGCATCGCCTCCGTGCGCCGCAAGTGAATCTCGGAAAGATGCGCGCCCGACCCTTCGTCGACCATCAGGAAGGTGCCGTTGCTCGACAGGTCGGTGAGCACGAAATGGCCGTCGCGCGTATGCACGCGCGCGTGCACGCGGGACGCGAACAGGCTGACGACCACGATTTCGTTGGTCTCGTCGCGGCCCATCTGCAGCATGGGCCGGCTGCGGTTGACGATGAAGAGGGTGCCCCGGTAGATCAGCTTGAGCGAGGTCTGCACCGCGCGGGCGAAATCCGCGCGCACCAGGTTGGCCTCGGTGATCGCCGGATCGTAGCGCCAGAGCACTTCGCTCACGGCGACTTCGTCCGCCTTTCCCTTGATCCGGGTCGGGAACAACGCCCGGCAGCGCGTGCGCAGCCCGGGCGAGAGCGCCTCCACGGTCGGTGCCGAGGTCAGGATTTGCTCCGGGTTGGCGAGCGTCACCAGCCGCGCGCAAACGTTCATGGCGTCGCCGTAGACCTCGTCCCTGGACAGGATCGCCGTCCCCCAGGCGAAGCCGATCTTCAACTGCAGCCGGCGGGCCGTTTCCTGCGCCGCAGCGCGCACCGAGCTCTGGATATCGACCGCGGTGCGGAACGCGTTGTCGGGATCCTCGAACACGCAGATGAAGCCGTCGCCCAGCGTCTTCACCACCGCTCCACTATGCCGGGCGACGATCTTTCCAAGGCCCTCGAACGCGCCGTTGATCAGCGCCAGCGCCGCAGAATCGCCGAGCGCTTCGTAGAGTTTGGCGCTGTCCGTGACATCCACGAACAGCACCGCGCGCTGCACGTTTTCCATGGCGGATGCGGCGACTATACGACGATCGGCGGTGCGAGATCTCCCGGTGCGTCGATGTCGCGGATCGCGCCGGGATCGCCGACTGGGACCTTGACCAGCTCGCCGGCATGCTCCGAGAGAAGCCTCTTGGCGCCCTCGTCGCCCCGCAGATCCGCCAGTTCGGCGCGAAAGCGCGCCGAGATGCCGACCGGGTGCCCCCTGCGCGCGCGAAAGTAGGGCGCGGCCAGCGCCGCCCCCCCGGCGAGCGCGTCGCGCACCGCGGCGATGGTGCTGGCGCGGATGAACGGCATGTCGCCGAGCGCGACGACGTAGCCGCCGGCCGCGTCGGCGCCACTGGCGGCATGGATCGCGCGTACGCCGCAGGCCAGGCTTGCGCCCATGCCCTCGTCGGCGCGCTCGCATACCGCCACCGCGCAGTTTTCGGCACTGAACAGGCGCGCAAGCTCCAGTGCGCCCGGACGGACCACGGCAAGCACGTCCCGCCCGAATACCGCCTTGAGGTTGCGCAGCGCCTGAATCGCGATCGGCACGTCGTGCGGCAGTGCGTGACGCAACTTGTCGGAGCCGAACCGCCTGGCCAAGCCCGCCGCCAGCAGAATGGCGACGACCCTCAAACCTTGTTGGGCTTTACTTCACAGGCCGAAGGATCGAATCGAGGCGCGGGCTTCGCGGCCCAGCTGGGTTCGGCCACGCCATGGCGCACCGCCGTCATCTCGGCCAGGATCGCGACCGCGATCTCGGGCGGCGTCTTCGAGCCGATGTATAGGCCGACCGGCCCCCGCAGGCGCGCGATCTCGCCCTCGGAAAGGTCGAATTCCCTGAGCCTGATGCGGCGCGCGTCGTTGTTCTTCTTGGAGCCGATGGCGCCGACGTAGAACGCCGGCGACTTGAGCGCTTCCATCAGCGCGAGGTCGTCGATCTTCGGATCGTGCGTCAGCGCAACCACGGCGCAGTGGCCATCCAGGCTCGCGGCCGCGATCACGTCGTCGGGCATGCCGCGCTCCAGCGGCACGCCCTTCAGGTCCCAACCGCCGGCGTACTCCTCGCGCGGGTCGATCACCAGCACGTGATAGTCGAGCATGTGCGCCATCTCGGCGAGGTAGCGCGTCAACTGGCCCGCGCCGATCAGGATCACGCGCCAGCGCGGACCGTGCACCGTGGTCAGCGCCTTGCCGTCGAATTCGAGCACGTCCTGCCAGCTGCCGGGCTGCATCGTCACGCGGCCGCTGTCCATCTCCAGGCGCCGGCGCACCAATTGCTGCTTCGAGATCGTTTCGAGCAGCTCGCCAAAGGCGCTTTTGTCGGTGACCGGCTCCATCACCAGCTCCAGCGTGCCGCCGCAAGGCAGCCCCCAGCGCGTCGCTTCCTCGTTGGTGACGCCGTAGGTAATGAGCTGCGGCCTGTCTTTCGCCACATTGCCGGCGCGCACTTTCTCGATGAGATCGTCCTCGACGCAGCCGCCGGACACCGAACCCACCACCTGCCCGTCGTCGCGAATCACCACCAGCGCGCCCACCGGGCGCGGCGCCGAACCCCAGGTGCGCACGATGGTGCCGAAGGTGACGCGATGGCCCGCCTTGCGCCAGGCCTCGGCGCTGCGCAGGACTTCGATGTCGACGCTATCCATGCGGAAATGTTAACCCAACTTTGCAGCCGGCAGCACCGCCGTCCGGGCCCTCGCCCGCGCCGATGGTCACGCGCGCGCCGTGCGCAAGCGCGATTTCGCGCACGATCGACAGGCCCAGGCCGCTGCCGGTGCCCGCGGTGCCGGCGACGCGATAGAAGCGCTCCAGCACCTGCTCGCGCTCGGCCGGCGCAATGCCCGGCCCGTCGTCTTCGACCTCGAGGAAAGGATGGTCATCGCGCGCTCCGGTCCTCACCGTGACCCGCCCGCCCGACGGCGTGTATTCGAGCGCGTTGTGGATGAGGTTGGCGAGCGCCTCGCGCAACAGCAGCGCATCGCCCGACACCTGCACGTCGGCGAGGTCGAACCCGAGGTCGATTTCCTTCTCCATTGCGCGGTGCACCCATTCGTCGGCCGCGCCCTCGACCACGGCACGCAGGTTGACGCGCGTCGTTTCCACGCGGGTGCCGCCCGGCTCGGCGCGCGCCAGCGCCAGCAGCTGGTTGGCGAGGCGGGCCGTGCGGATCGTCGCGCGGAGGATCTGCTCGAGTTGCGCGCGCTGCGCCTCCGGCATTTCCTGCGCGAGCGCAAATTCCGTGTGCGCGCGCAGGCCCGCCAGGGGAGTTCTGAGCTGGTGCGCCGCGTTTGCCAGGAAACGCTGCTGGTTGCCGCTGGACTCCGCCACCTGACCGAACAGCTGGTTCAGCGCGCCCACCAGCGGCCGCGCCTCTTCCGGCGCGTGCGCCGGATCGATCGGCCGCAGGTCGCGCGCCGATCGCGAGCGGATTTCGGCCGACAGGTCTGCGAGCGGCGCGAGGCCGCGCTGCACGCCGAACCAGACGACCGCCAGCGTCGCCAGCGCGATCAGCAGCTCCGGCACCAGGCTGGAGAGCACGATGTTGCGCGCAAGCTTGCTGCGTTTGTTCGTGGTCTCGGCGACCTGCACCGTGCAGGGCGCGCTGCCGCAGGGCACCTGCAACGCGACGACGCGGATTTTCTGGCCGCGGTACGCACCGTCGTAGGCGATCACGCCGTCGTCGGGTGTGCGCGCCTCCGGGACAGGCGGCAGGCCGGCGTCGCCGGCGAGCGAAGAGCCGTCCGCGCGCCGCACCTGGTAGTAGATCTTGTCGAACTTGTCGGTGCGCAGCACCTGTTCGGCCGCGCCCGGCAGGTCGAAGCTGACCGTGTCGCCGGCGCTGCGGATGCGCTCGCTGAGCGCGATGCCGACGTCCACCAGCGCCTGGTCGTAGGCGTCGCTCCCCGGCTCAAGCGAGAGGAAGTACGCGCCGACCGCGCCCAGGACCAGCAGCGAAGCGACGGGCGGCAGCAGCCCCTTTAGCAGCCTGACGCGCAGGCTACTGACCAGATTTTTTCTCCACGAACTCTTCCAGCATGTAGCCGAAACCGCGCACCGTGCGGATTTTCACGCCCGCCGGATCAAGCTTGGCGCGCAGGCGCGACACGTAGACCTCGATCGCGTTGGGCGTGAGCTCCTCGCCCCAGCTCGCGACCGCCTGGATGATCGCCTCCTTCGAGACGATTTTCTCTACGCGCGCGAGCAGCACTTCGAGCACCGCCCATTCGCGCGCCGCGAGGTCGAGCGGCTCGCCGTTCAGCTGGGCGCGGCGCGCCACCGTGTCGAGCATCAGCGGGCCATGCACGATCTTGGGCCCGGTCTGCGCCTGCGAGCGGCGCACCAGCGCCCGCACCCGCGCCGCCAGTTCGGGCATCGCAAAGGGCTTCGCCATGTAGTCGTCGGCGCCCAGGTCCAGGCCCCGGATGCGGTCATCGAGCGCATCGCGCGCGGTCAGCACCAGCACCGGCATCTTGTCGCCGGCGGCGCGCAGCCGCCGCAGCACCTCGAAGCCGTCGATGCCGGGCAGTCCGACGTCCAGGATCACCAGGCCGAAGGTCTCCCGCCGGGCGCCCTGCACCGCATGCTCGCCGGTGGCCATGACATCGACCGCATGGCCTTCGCCCTCAAGAATGCGCGCGATCCCGCTCGCCAGCGGCGCATCATCCTCGACGATCAGAATCCTCACCCGGTCAATGATACCGCTCCGCAAAAAAGGGCCCGCGCGAGGCGGGCCAAAGGACCTTGCGGCCCGGGTGGAGGAGGAGTATTCCCGGGACGCAATGCTGCTAATCCGTTCAGTTCATCAGAGCCAGGATTTCAGTCGCGATGAACAGCACGGTAAAAACCGCGAAAGCGATCTTTCCCACCTTCAGAACGCCGGGCGTGGTGTCGTAGACGAATATCAGGGAGCAGACCGCGCAACCTGCGAATGTCATGGCATAGCTTTGCATCCGGTCCTCCGTTGTGCGCTTCAATCCCGCGCTTTCACGAAGCCTCCTCTTCCAAGCTTGCGCGTCCCTTTCCGCAGCCTTGCGCCGGCCTTGCACCCCTAGCCGCCCAGGGCGCCCGTGAGCGCGCGGATGCGCAGCTCCTGCTGGACGGCGAACGCGCGCAGGTCGATCCCGGTTATCCGCGCGTCCACCCGGGTACGCGCGGCATCGATGAGTTCGAGCACGGTGCCGCGGCCGAGCCGGTAGGCGTCTTCCGCCATTTGCCGCAACGCCGGACTGCGCAGGTCGACTTTGCGCTCGAAACGCTCAAGCGCAGCCCGGCGCTGCTCCAGCGCATCCACCAGGCGTGCCAGTTCCACCTCGGCCTCGGCCTCGAGCGCCTCGCGCCGGCGTTCAGCGGCGCGCAGGTCGGCCTGCGCCTTGGACAACTGGCCCTGCCGGGAATCGAACAACGGAACTTCAGTCGACACGCCGATGAAATTGGCTGCACCGAAAGGCTCGTTGGTCCAGGCCCTGCCCAGGCTCAATACCGGCACCGGCCAGCGCTCGAGCTCGGCGCGCCGGACCGCGGCGCGCGCGGTGTCCTCATCGCGCCGCGCGGCAAGGATCTGGGGATTGCCGGATTTCAGCGCCGCGCGCAAGCCCGGCAGATCCTGCGCCAGGCCGGTTGCCGCGAGCTCGCCCGCGGCGCGGGGACGCCATCCCGCCGCGCCGAGCAGGGAAGCGAGCCCCGCGGATTTTTCCGCCGCGTCGGCGCGCGCATCCGCGAGCCGCACCGCGATCGCGGCCACTTCGATCTCGACGCGCGCGAAGTCGTAGCGGCTCGCCATGCCGCCCTCCAGGCGCCCGGCAATCAAGCCGGCCGCGTGCTCGAACTCGGCATGCGCCTCCGCGAGCACCTCGGTTTTATCCTGCGCCGCCTGCAACCCGGTGAACAGATCCGCCGCGCGCAGCGCCAGCTCGCTGCCCGCCAGGCTGACGCGCGCGCGCGCGCCCAGCACGCCCTGTTCGGCGGTTTCGACGCGCGCCCCGCGCTGGCCGGCGATCAGCAGCGGAAACTCCACACCCGCCTGCTGCTGGCGGTTGCCCTCGAAGAGGGTATTCGGCCCCGACGACGGCCGCATGCGTCCATACGACACGGTGGGATTGGGCAGCGCACCGGCAGTCACGAGGTCCGCCTGCGCTGCATCGACTCCGACGCGTTCGGCCGCCAGCCGCGGGCTGCGTTCGGCGACCAGGCGCAGCAACACCGGCAGGGTCAGGAGTTCCGGCAAGTCCTGGGCGTTGGCTGCCGGGGCGCAAAACACAAGGCTCAGCATTAAAATCCGCAAGCGCCGCCCGTTCATGGCGTGTCCTCGATGTGTTCGTCCTCTTCCTCGGGCGTCGCCAGGGTTCGCGGGGTGATGTAGCTGTACATCGCCGGCAGCACCCAGAGCGCGATCAGCAGCGTGGTCAGCATCCCGCCCACGACCACGAGCGCGAACGGCCGCTGTGTTTCGCTGCCCACGCCGGTGGACAGCGCCATCGGCAGCAGGCCGACGAACGCGAGCATGGAGGCCATCAGCACCGCGCGCAGGCGCTCGCTCGCACCTTCGACCAGCGCGGGGATCAGCGCCTCGCCGGCGCGCCTGCGCACTTCCGCCGCGCTCAACACCAGCAGCCCCATCAGCGACACCTGGCCGATGAGCGCGATGAAGCCGATCGCGGCGCTCACGGACAGCGGTATTCCGGCGATCAGCAGCGCGAACGCGCCCCCGGTAAGCGCAAAGGGCACCGTCATCAGAACCGAAAGGGCGCTGCGCCCTGAGTTCATCGCCGCGTACAGCAGCCCGAGCACCGTGAGCAAGGCGAGCGGCACGACGATCTTCAGCCGGGCGATGGCGCGCTGTTGGTTCTCGAACTCCCCCGCCCAGACGAAGTAGTGTCCGTCGGGTGCTTTCACCTTCGCCGCCACTGCCGCGATCGCCTCGTCGACGACCGAACCCATGTCGCGGCCGTCGACATTGAACTTGAGAGCGAGGTACCGGCTATTGTCCTCGCGGTTGATCGTAGTGAGGGCCTGGGTGATGCGCAGCGTCGCCAGCTCGCGCAGCGGCACGCGCGCGCCGGTGGCGCTGGCCACCGTGAGCGCGCCGATCTTGTCGAGGTCATCGCGCGTCTCGAGCGGCAGCAGCAGGCGCACCGGCACACTCCGCTCGCCCTCATACATCGTGGTGGCGATGCGGCCGGCGAGCGCCGTCTCCAGCGTACGCTGTGCGTCCTCTACGGCGATGCCGGCGCGCGCGAGCGCCTCGCGGTCGAAGCTGACCTGCAGCTGCGGCGTAGTGGAGTCGCGGTATAGATCCAGGTCGACGATGCCGGCAACGGCCTTCAGCGCGGCTTTCGCCTCCTCCAGCGCCGCGCGCATGCGCGCCAGGTCCGTGCCGAAGATCTTCAGCACCACCTTGCCGCGCACGCCGCTCACCGCCTCCTCGATGTTGTCCTTCATCGGCTGCGAAAAGTTGTAGCGGACCCCGGGGATCTCGGTGAGCGAGACACGCATCTCGTCGATGAGGCGGCGCTTGGTCATGCCCGCGCGCCATTCGGCCCGGGATTTCAGGCGAATGAACGTCTCGCTCATGTTGACGCCCTCGTTGTCGGTGCCGTCCTCGGGTCGGCCCTGTTCGGAGAGCGTCTTCCTTACCTCCGGAAACGTCAGGATGCGGCGGCGCACTTCCATCAGGATGTCCTGGCCCCTCTCCAGGGAGATGGAGGCCGGCATCTCGACGAAGAGCTGGATGTCCCCCTCGTCCAGCTCCGGCAGGAACTCGGTGCCCAGGTGAGGCACGGTAAGCCCTCCGAGTGCGAGGAGCAGGAACGCGGCCGCGATCGTCTGCCGCCTGTGCCCGAGCACCCAGGTCAGCGAGCGGCGGTAGCGCGCGCGCATGCGCTCGATCCAGGCCGGCTCTTCCAGGCGCGCATGATGCGGACGAAACAGCGCCGCGCAGAGCGCCGGCACGAGCGTCAGGGCGAAGACGAGCGCTCCGACGAGGGCGAACGAGTAGGTCAGCGCGAGCGGCCGGAAGATGCGGCCCTCCACCGATTCGAGCGTGAAGACCGGCAGCAGCGCCGCGATGATGATGAGCATCGCGTAGAGCGTCGGCCGGCCGATATTGACCGCGGAGCGCACGACCAGGCGCAGCACCTCGCGCCGGCTCTTCGGATGTTCGTGCCTCATCGAGTGGATCACGTTCTCGACGAGCACGACGGCGCCGTCGACCAGGATGCCGAAGTCGATGGCCCCCATCGAGATCAGGTTGGCCGGCAGGCCGAGCATGTAGAGGCCGACGAAAGCGACGAGCAGCGACAGCGGGATCACCACGGCCACGGCGGCCGATCCGGCAATGCTGCGCAGGAACAGCCACACCACGCCCACCACCAGCAGGAAGCCGCTCAGCAGATTCTTGTGGACGGTGGAGAGCGTGTGGTTGACGAGCTCGCTGCGGTCATAGATCGGCTCGAGCACCATGCCGCGCGGCAGGATCTTGTCGTTCAGCTCCTTCACCTTGGCGTGGATGCCTTCGAGCACGAGTGACGGGTTCTGGCCGCGCCGCATCCAGACGAAGCTCTCGACGCCCTCCTTCTCCAGGTCCACGCCCACCGAGCCGCGCCGCGGCGTGTAGGACTGCACCACGGTCGCCACGTCGCCGACGCTGACCGGTGTTCCGTCCTTCGCGCGCAGCAGGATGCGCTTGATGTCCTGTGGCGCCTCCAGGTAGCCGAGGCCGCGCACCGTCAGCTCCTGGTCCCCATGCCGCAGGAACCCGCCCGCAACGTTCAGGTTCGAGCGCGCGATCGCCTGCTCGAGGTCGGAAAGCGTGAGGCCCTGCGAAAACAGGCGCGCCGGATCGGCCTGGACGTGGAACTCCTTCAGGTAGCCGCCGAAGGGGACGATCTGCGCGACCCCCTGCGCCTGCTTGAGCACGCGCGACACCGTCCATTCCATCTCCGAGCGCATCTGATAGGCGTCGTGGCGATCGCTCTTGATGCGGAACTGGTAGATCTCGCCCAGTGGCGTCGCCTCCGGCGCGAGTTCGGGAATCGCCCCCGGGGGCAGAGCCACCGCGCCGGCACGCTGCAGCACAACTGTGCGCGCCGGGAAGCTCTGGGTGTCATCCGAGAACGAGAGATACATGAGCGAGAGGCCGAACAGCGATTCGCTCCTCATGCGTATCAGGCCCGGCGTGCCGTTCAGCTCGCGCTCGAGCGGCACGGTGACGCGCCGCTCGATCTCCTCGGGCGCGTTCCCGGGGAGCTGCGTGATCACCGTCACCTGCGTGTTGGTCACGTCAGGGTAGGCCTCGATCGGCGTGTTGAGGTAGGCGTGCAGGCCGAACGCCGCGACGACCGCCGTCGCGAACAGCGCAGCCACTCGGCGGTGGACGCAGGCTTCGATGAGGAGCTGCAACATCCGCTAGAGCAGCTGCTCGGCCTGGGTGTCCAGCAGCAGGCCGCCTCGCACCACGATGCGCTCGCCCGCGCGCAGGCCCTGCAGGATCAGCACGCGACCATCGCGGTTGCGGCCAATCTGCACCTCGCGCGCTTCGAACTTGCCATCGGCGCGTTCGACGTACACCACCCGGCGCTTGCCGTCCTTGATCAGGACTGCGGCGACAGGAACCGACAGGCCGTCTTCGCCGGCCACCCGCAGGGTGACCTGCGCGAGCATGCCCGCGCGCAGGCCCACCGCAGCGTCTGCGGTCCTTCCCTCCGGCTTGGCGAGCGCGAGATACAACTGCGCGCGGCGCGATTCAGGATCCACCCGCGGGCTGAAGCTCTCGACGCGCGCCGCGGCCCGCAAGGCGAGCGCTGGCAACTCGACCTCCGCTTCCTGGCCGAGCGCGACGCGGCGCAAATCTCCCTCGGGCGCCTGCGCGACCACCTGCAGCCGATTCGGGTCGCCCAGTTCCAGCAGCGCGTCACCACCCGGCGCAACGGAGGCGCCGATCGCGGCGCGAATCGCGATGACCACGCCGTCCGAAGGAGCGCGGACCGTGAACCGGTTGCCTTGCCCCGCGCCGATCATGCCTGCGGCGTGGCGCGCGCGTTCGTGCTCGGCACGCGCGTCCTTGAGGCGCGCCTCGGCTTCCTGGCGGTCGATCTCCAGGCCGACGCCTTTGGCCATCATTTCGGTCTGGCGCTTGAACATGTTTTCGGCCGAGGCGAGCCGCGTCGTGGCCTGATCCAGGGCCGCGCGTCCCGCCGCTGCGTCGGCGCTGTCGATCGCGAGCAGCGGCGCGCCGGCCTTGACGCGCTCGCCCGGACGCACCAGCACCGCGGCCACCCTGCCCGGTAGGGGCGCGCCGACCGCGGACTGCGCCTGCGCGCGAAACGCAACGCGACCCGGCAGCACGAGCGCATCGCTGGCCTGCCCGGCGCCGGCGGCTTCGATGGTAAGGAACTGCTTTTGCGCTGCGGAAACTTCGATCGCGCGGGAACCCGATTGCGGCGCGGATTTCGCCTCCGCAGAGGCCGGCAAGGCCTCTTTTTTGCCGCATGCCGCGGCTCCCAGCAACAACACCGCTGCGGCGGCAATCGCCAGATATTCAAGAGTTTGCTTCATGGAAGCTGAGCAGCTTAGGAAGGTTGATTGTCGGGTCCCTTTCGGCAAGCTTTCGCGACTCTGACAGCGCATGCATTGCCGCGGCGCAGCATTGCCCTCCAACGCCAAGCGTTGCCCTTCCCGCAGTGCTTAGCTACGATGCACCTCCCCCGCATCCAGCACGTCGAATCCACAAGCCTGAAGGAGGCAGCATGGCGGTCAAGATTTCCATGAAGGTCAACGGCAAGCCCGCGTCGGCGGATGTCGAGGAGCGCACGCTGCTAGTGACATTCATCCGCGAGACGCTGCGACTCACCGGCACGCACGTCGGTTGCGACACGGCGCAGTGCGGCGCCTGCACCGTGAGCATGAACGGCAAGGCGGTGAAGTCCTGCTCGATGCTGGCGATGCAGGCCGAGGGCGCGGACATCACGACCATCGAAGGGGTCGCGAAAGCCGACGGCACGCTGCACCCGATGCAGGCGGCATTCAAGGAGCACCACGGCCTGCAGTGCGGCTTCTGCACCCCGGGCATGGTGATGAACGCGATCGATTTCGCGAAGCACCACCCGAATCCTTCGGAAACCGAAATCCGCGAAGCGCTGGAAGGCAATCTGTGCCGCTGCACGGGCTACCACAACATCGTCAAAGCCATCGGCGCCGGCGCGCGCGCGATGGCCAAGTAGTTACTCACCGGAACCGGAGGCCGCCATGGGTGCACCGCTGATCGGGGCTCGAGTCGAGCGCAAGGAGGACTACCGCTTTCTCACCGGCGCCGGCCAGTACACGGACGACGTCGATCTGCCGCGCCAGACGCATGCGGCCTTTGTCCGGTCCCCCCATGCGCATGCCGCCATAAAAAGAATCGACCTGAAAAAAGCGAAATCTGCTCCTGGAGTCCTCGCGATCTATACCGGAGAAGACTTTGCCGCCGCCAAGCTGGGCGGCCTGCCCTGCGGCTGGCTGATCACCGACGTGAACGGCCAGCCGATGAAGGAGCCGCCGCATCCCTGCCTCGCGCAGGGCAAGGTGCGCTACGTCGGCGACCAGGTCGCCCTCGTCGTCGCCGAAACCCAGGCGCAGGCGCGCGATGCGGCCGAGCTGGTCGAAGTGGACTACGGGGTCCTGCCCTGCGTGACTGACGGCGCGAAAGCGCGCGCCAAGGGCGCGCCGCAGCTGCACGACATCGCGCCGGACAACACCTGCTACGTCTGGGCGATCGGCGACAAGGGCGTGTGCGACGCCGCCTTCGCCAAGGCCGCGCACGTCACCAAGCTCGATTTCATCAACAACCGGCTGGTGCCGAATGCGATCGAGCCGCGTTGCGCGATCGGCTCCTATTCGCGCGCCGAAGACGCCTACACGCTGTACGTCGCCAATCAGAATCCGCATGTCGAGCGGCTGCTGATGACCGCGTTCGTGATGGGCCTGCCCGAGCACAAGGTGCGCGTGGTGGCCGGAGACGTCGGCGGCGGCTTCGGCTCCAAGATCTACCTGTACGCCGAGGACGTCGCGGTGACCTGGGCCGCCAAGCAGCTCAACCGCCCGGTTAAGTGGACCTCGGACCGCTCCGAGGCGTTCATCTCGGACGCGCACGGCCGCGACCATCACACCGTCGCGGAGCTGGCGATGGACAAGGACGGCCATTTCCTCGGCATGCGCGTGAAGACGACCGCCAATGTCGGCGCCTACCTGTCGACCTTCGCCTCCTGCGTCCCGACGATCCTGTACGCCACGCTGCTTGCCGGCCAGTACAAGACGCCAGTCATCCATTGCGAAGTGACGGCGGTGTTCACCAACACCGTGCCGGTGGACGCCTACCGCGGTGCGGGCCGACCGGAGGCGACTTACGTCGTCGAGCGCCTCGTGGAAACCGCGGCGCGCGAAATGAAGATGGATCCGGCCGAAATCCGCCGGCGCAACTTCATCACCGCGTTCCCGTACCAGACGCCGGTGGCGCTGCTCTACGACGTGGGCGACTACAACGCCACCATGGATGCGGCGCAGAAACTGGCGGACGTTTCGGGTTATGCCGCGAGGAAAAAGGCTTCTGAGGCGAAAGGCAAGCTGCGCGGCCTCGGCTACGCGGCCTACATCGAGGCCTGCGGCATCGCGCCTTCCGCGGTCGCCGGGTCGCTGGGCGCACGCGCAGGCCTGTTCGAAGCGGGCGAAGTGCGCGTGCATCCCACCGGCAGCGTGACCGTCTTCACCGGCTCGCATTCGCACGGCCAGGGCCATGAAACCACCTTCGCGCAGGTCGTCGCCGACCGCCTCGGCATGCCGATCGAGAATGTCGATATCGTGCACGGCGACACCTCCAAGATCCTGTTCGGCATGGGCACCTACGGCTCGCGCTCGATCGCGGTCGGCGGCACGGCCATCGTCAAGGCGCTCGACAAGGTCATCGCCAAGGGCAAGAAGATCGCCGCGCACCTGATGGAAGCGGCCGAGACCGACGTGGAGTTCAAGGACGGCGCCTACACGGTGGCCGGCACCGACAAGAAAAAGATGTTCGGCGAAGTCGCTTTCGCGGCCTACGTGCCGCACAACTACCCGCACGACAAGCTCGAGCCCGGCCTGAACGAAAACGCCTTCTACGACCCCTCCAACTTCACTTTCCCCGCCGGCACCTACGTCTGCGAAGTGGAAGTGGACCCGGAGACCGGCGTGGTCAAGGTCGACAAGTTCACCGCGGTGGACGATTTTGGCAAGATCATCAACCCGATGATCGTCGAGGGCCAGGTGCACGGCGGGATCACGCAGGGCATCGGCCAGGCGCTCACCGAGGGCTGCCGCTACGACGATGCGACCGGCCAGCTGCTCACGGGCTCGTACATGGACTACCAGATGCCGCGCGCAAACGACGTGCCTTCCTACCAGGTCGACACGCGCGAGACGCCGTGCAGCCACAACCCGCTCGGGGTGAAGGGCTGCGGCGAGGCGGGCGCGATCGGCGCCCCCGCGGCGCTGATGAACGCCATCACCGATGCGCTCGGCGTGAAAGACATGCCGATGCCCGCCACGCCGCAGGCGGTGTGGACCGCCCTCAAGAACAGAAAAGCAGCCTAAGGAATCCGGGAGACCACCATGCACGCGTTCAAATACCACCGTCCGTCCAGCGTCGATGCCGCCGCCGCGCTCGTCAAAGGCGAGACGAAATTGCTGGCCGGCGGCCAGTCTCTGGTACAGGCCATGAAGCTGCGCCTTGCCTCGCCGTCGGACATCGTTGATCTCGGCACCATCAAGGACCTTGCCGGCATCAAATCGGACGGCAAGACGGTCACCATCGGAGCGATGACACGCCATGCCGAGGTCGCGCATTCGGCCGACGTGAAGAAGGCGATTCCGGCGCTGGCGGCGATGGCCGGCATGATCGGAGACCGCCAGGTGCGCGCCATGGGCACCTGCGGCGGCTCGATCGCCAACAATGACCCGGCTGCGGACTACCCGGCCGCGGTGCTGGCGCTGAACGGCACCATCACCACCAACAAGGGCAAGCACGAGGCGGACAGGTTCTTCAAGGGCATGTTCGACACCGCGCTGAAACCCGGCGAGATCATCACCTCGGTTTCGTTCCAGGTGCCCAAGCGCGCCGCGTACATGAAATTCAAGAACCCGGCCTCGCGCTTCGCCATCGTCGGCGTGTTCGTCGCCGATTTCGGCGGCACGGTGCGCGTCGCCGTCACCGGCGCCGGCCCGGGCGTGTTCCGCCAGGCCGACATGGAGAAGGCGCTGGCGGCGAAATTCGCGCCCGAATCCGTCGCCAACATCAAGCAAAAGCAGGACGGCCTCAACACCGATCTGCACGCCAGCGCCGAGTACCGCGCGCATCTCGTGACCGTCATGGCGAAACGCGCCGTGGAGGCCGCGATAAAGTAACGGGGACGTCGCGCTAGATTCCGCGCTTCAGACTAGAAAGTTTTCCGAGGGGGATGAGGGAAGGCGGCCCGTCTAGGGCCTGGGGGTTACGGCTCCCATACCCTAGGCGGGCTTTTTTTTTACACCCGAATGTATCTTATGAGATACAGACTTGCGGCGTCGATTCGGGAATCAAGGCGGCGATCGGGGCTGAGCCAGGCGGCACTGGCAGTGGCGAGCGGCACTTCCCGCATCACCATCGCCCGCCTCGAATCGGGTTCGGCGCAGGACTTCCGGCTGGGAAAACTGCAGAGGCTATGCAATGCCCTGGGTCTGGAGTTGGCGGCCTTGCCCAAGGGCGCCAAACCCGCCGATCGATCCCCGCCCGCGCCGGCGCCCGTAACGGGGGAAAGCACCCCCCTCCGAAAGCTCGATGCCCGGCGGCGCCACGCGGCGCTTGCCGCCGCGCCGCTTGCCGTGAACCCGGAGGACGCCGCCGCCATGGTCCGACAGCCTCGCCAACGTCGCCCTTTGGGAGCAGGAGGACCGGCACGATGACGCCCACCGGGCCCGCTGGCGCGCACGCCTGGAAGGATCGGTACGCACAGTCGCCTTGCGGTTGCTGGAGCACAATTCGGAAACCGACGCGCTGTTGGCGAACTCGCCTTGGACCTTCGCCTTGGAGCCTTAAGCCAACTAAGCGAGAGGGGCGACCTCTCAGTCTAAACGCCGCCCAGCTGGCTGAGTCCGCCCCCAATCCAGAATTTGGCCAGACACATGCCGCCTGCGGCCAACAGAATCATCGCCGTCGGGGCAAGCACGACGAGTACTCCCGCCTCCGATGCCCAGAATGACTCCGGCCGGCGGCGGGTGACGAGATAGGCAAACCTGAGCAGGACATAGGCAAGGCCGATCAGCACGAACCCGGAAACCGCCAGCATGGCGCACCCCTAGTGCGCGGCACAAAGCCGCATCTTGGGAATTTAGCCATGGCCCGCACCCCGCGAAACTGGTGGAAACCCTAGTATTTCCTCACTGCAGGACGTCGGGCGCGAGGAATAGGCGAAACAGGTCCGCGGCCGAATGCACACCCAGCCGGGTCAGAATGCGCGCGCGGTGGAATTCCACGGTCTTCAGGGTGACATGCAATTCGGCTGCAATCACGCGGCTCGGCTTTCCCTGCAGTACGCGGGCCAGCACTTCCTGCTCGCGAGCCGTCAGCGAGGCGAAGCGCGTCCGGCGCGCGACCTCCTGCGCTTCGCACTCGCGCCGCGCAAGATCGTGCTGGAGCGCCTGCCCCACGCGCGAAAGAAGCAGCCGGTCCTCGAAGGGCTTCTCGAGGAAATCGAAGGCCCCACGCTTGAGTGCCTCGACCGCCATCGGCACATCGCCATGGCCGGTAACAATGATGACTGGCATGCGTTCGCCGCCCGCCGCGAGCGCGGTTTGCAGGGCCGGCCCTCCCATCCCGGGCAATCGCATATCGAGCAGCATGCATGAATTGCGCTGCGGCCGGCGCGCTTCGAGAAACGCTTCGGCCGACGCATAGCCTCTCGAGTCATGGCCAGCGGTGCGCAACAGAAAGCACAGGGAATCGCGCATCGCCTCATCGTCGTCGACCACGTAAACAAGGCAGCCAGATTCGGTCACGGCGCGCCGCCCGGCAGCGTGAAGCGGAAGGCACAACCCCCATTCGCGAGCGGCTCGTGAAACAGCCGTCCGCCATGCGCCTCGACGATAGAGCGGCAGATACTCAGCCCGAGGCCGGTGCCGCCCGGTTTGGTGGTGACGAACGAGGTGAACAGGCGCCCCGCAACCTCGGCGGCAAGTCCCGTTCCATTGTCTTCCACGCTCACCGTGGCTTCGCCGCGCGAGTTGGCTTGCGTGCGCACAACGACGCGGCGGCCTTCCAGCGGGCCGCCTGCGAGCGCCTCGATTGCGTTGCGCAGTAGGTTGACCAGGGCCTGTTCCAGGAGCACGCGGTCGAACGGCGCGGGCGCAGCTGAAGCGTCGGCCTCCAGTTCGATGGAAATGCCGTCGTTCCTCGCCTCCGCATGCAGCAACCGGATGACGTCGGCGAGCACCCCGTTGAGGTCCGTTTCGCGCCGCACCGGCTCGCGCCGCGCGACGAACTCGCGTACGCGCCGCAGAATCGTTCCTGAACGGCCGGCCTGCGAACGGCACTTCCCGATGACCTCGCGCAGCGCCGCCACGTCGGGTTGCGGATTGCCGAGCAACCGCTCGCAGGCCTCGAGGTAGGCGCCGATGGCGCCAAGCGGCTGATTGAGCTCGTGGCCGAGCGACGAGGCCATCTCGGCGAGCGCCACGACTCGCGATGTTCGATGCAGCGTTTCCTCGTGCTGGCGCCTCAGGTTCCGGGCATGGCGGGAATCGCTAATATCCGTGAGAACGTGCAGCTCCGCCTGGGAGCCATCGACCCAGCGCACGTCGCGCTCGCTCAGCAGATACCAGCGCTGCGTATCTTGGTCGACCACCTCGGAAGAACGACGATCGCCGTCCCGCTCGCGGGTTTCCACGAGGCGTTCTCTGAGCGGCGCGGCATCACGCTTGCGCTCGGCGTCGGGGAAGGTTTCCAGGAATCGACGATTGGCGAACAGGATCCGTGCGCCACGCGCATCTGTTACATACACGGCAGCGTCGAGACTCTGCATGGCGGTGACGAAGCGGGCGTCGGCGCGGTGTAGCGCGTCTCTGAGACGCGCGAGCAGGAGCGCGAACAGGACGAAGGTGCCGATATTGAGCGCTGCCTCCCAGTAAAGTATCCATTGCCCGGAGTAGGTATGCGAGGCGCGGAACATGAGGCCCCAAGCTCCTGCGGCCGCGATCGACACGCTTACCCCCGCCCCCAGCCCCGCCACCCACGTTGCGAGGGCCACCGGCAGGAGATAGAGCACGCTCAAACGGACCTCGAAGCCAGTCAGGTAGTCGGCGATCAGTACCGAGGCGGTCAGGGCAAGGACAACGATCATGGCCGCAGGGCGATATCGGGATGTGCCAGTCCCGTCGAGAGCGCCGACCTGTGCGAATGCCGCCATTCCGGCAGGATGATAGCCGGTGCCGGCGCGAATCCCAGGCCGCGAACGGCAGGTGGCGGCAGAACGCCAAATGCCGGAAAATGAAGGCTTCCCGCACTGCGACAAATTCACGCCCCCCAACATGGCGCGCCCGCTCCCGAAATCCATCGACGAAACCCACAAGCTGCTCGGCGAGGCCGATTACGTGGCCGATCGCAGCCTGGCCACCGCGCTCTACCTGTCGCTGGCGATGCGGCGCCCGCTGTTCCTGGAAGGCGAAGCGGGGGTCGGCAAGACCGAGATCGCCAAGGTGATCGCCGGCGCGCTCGGGCGCGACCTGATCCGGCTTCAGTGCTACGAAGGCCTCGATATCGCGCAGGCGGCCTACGAGTGGAACTACTCGCGCCAGATGATCGAGATCCGCCTGGCCGAAGCCTCGGGCGAGAAATCGAAGGAGAAAATTTCGCAGGACATTTTCTCCGAGAAGTTCCTGGTCAAGCGCGCGCTCGCGCGCGCGCTCGAAGGCGCGAAAGGCGCGGCGCCGGTGCTGCTGATCGACGAACTGGACCGCACCGACGAGCCCTTCGAGGCCTACCTGCTGGAAGTGCTCTCGGACTGGCAGATCACGATCCCGGA
>Ga0315910_10000422_pt1 | contig 42065 bp, 31 predicted proteins | sample EdamamesoilMG_FD_204470 | JGI IMG/M metagenome (GOLD analysis project Ga0315910, IMG submission 204470) | Garden soil microbial communities collected in Santa Monica, California, United States - Edamame soil | ecosystem: Environmental > Terrestrial > Soil > Garden | place: USA: California...
GGTTTTCGCGGCGGCGCGCGCCTCCACGAGGCGAAGGACGACGCCAGCTGGAACGCGATGCTGGAGGCGAACCTCGAAACCGCGCGGGTCTCGCTCGGCGCGCTCTTGCCGGGCATGGTCCGCCGCCGGCAGGGCAGCATCGTGATCGTCGGCTCGATGGCGGCCGTGCGTCCCTGGACCAGTCCGTCGTCAGCCGCCTACGCGGCGTCGAAAGCGGCCGTCGTCGCGCTGGCGCAGGCGGTCGCGGCGGAGGTCCTCGCCGACGGCGTACGTGTGAATGCCGTCTTGCCGAGCACGATCGACACACCGCCGAACCGCGCGAGCATGCCGAACGCCGATTTTGCGCGCTGGGTGACACCGTCGTCGCTTTCGGGCGTCGTTTCGTTCCTCCTCTCCGACGCGGCGCGCGACATCTCGGGTGCCGCGATCCCGGTGTACGGCCGCGTCACCGCGTGAGGGTGAGCCCCGCGACCCGGACCGAAGCGCGCGCGTCGGCCGCCCGCTGCGTCACCAGTATTTTTCGATCGTGATGTGGCCCGGCGTCCGCACGCGGTGCCGCCGGAGCCCGCGCTCGCCGAGCAGCGCCGTCATCTCTTCGATCATCTGCGGATTGCCGCAGAGCATCACGTGCGAGTCGGCCGGCGAGAGGGCGACCTCCGCAGCCTGCTCGAGCCGGCCATCGGCGAGAGCGCTCGTGACGCGGCCCGCGAGCTCGCCACCCTCGGGAGCCTGACGGCTCTGCACCCACACGGCCTTGAGCTTCCCGCCGTGCGCCGCGCAACAATCGACGATCGTTTCGCGGTAAGCGAAGTGGGCGGCATCCCGCGCGCCGTGGACGAGCACCACGCTCTCGAAGCGTGCCCAGACCTCGGGACTCCGCAGGATCGACATGAAGGGGCCGAGGCCCGTACCCGTGGCGACGAGCCAGAGATCACGAGCCTCCGGGACCCACTTCAACGTGAAGAAGCCTTGCGGCTTGCGCTCGACGAGAACCGTTTGGTGAGGAGCGAGCGCGGTGAGGTGCGGCGTCAACACGCCGCCCTGGACCTCGGCGACGAGGAACTCGAGCGGTTCCCCCGGCGGTGACGCGATCGAGTACGAGCGCCGTTCGAAGGTTCCCTCGCGCTCGAGCGCGAGGTTCACGAACTGTCCCGGGTCGAAGCGCTCGACCTCGGCAGCGATCGTCAGGCTGACGAGCCCCTCTGCCCAATCGCGGCGGGCGGTCACCTGGCCTTCGGACCAACCCTGCATTGTCCGCTCACCGCTTCGATAACTTGGGGTCGCTCGTCGGGCAAGCCCGGAAAATCCCGGTTCGGCACCGCCGTGCGCGCTCTACCCCGCGAAAAACGCGGCGTTCCAAGCGGGAAAGTGTACGCTACGGGTTCTCGATGGCCTTCCCGATCACCTGCCCGTCCTGTGGGAAAGCGTTCCAACTGGCGACGGAGATCTACGAGAAGAAGGTCTCGGGCAAGGTCGTTTCGATCAAGTGCAAGCAGTGTCAGCGAGGCATCCGCATCGACGCGACGCAACCCGGTGAGCTGAAGGTGCTCGGCGCGGTGGCGCTCGCGCCGACCGACTCTGCCTTCGCGAAACCACCCGGCGAGAGCGCACCGCGCGCCGACGCGATGCCGCCGGCCGAGAAAGCACCGGCAGCGGCCGCCCCCGTGCGCGCGCGTCAGCCGACGCTGATCGGAATCATGGGCCCGGGCGGCGAGATCGTGACCCCACAGGGGGCACCGGCAGCGACTCCCGGTGGGGGAGCGCTGTGGGCGGTCGACAGCGGCGGCCAAGGCGACGATCGCGAGCTCACCGACGCCGAGATCGCTCGCGAGCTTCGCGAGGGCAAGCTCAACGGCGACACCATCGCCTGGCGCGAGGGGCAAGGCGATTGGCTCGAGATCAGGAAGATCCCCGAGCTCGCGAAGTATCTTCCCGCGCCGGCCGCTGCGCCCGCACCCGCACCGAATGTCGACGCGCCCACGCCGAAGCCAGCGCCGGCCGCTCCGGTGACGAAAGCCGCACCGCCCGCGCCCGCACCGAAACCCGAACCGCCCGCGGCGGCGCCGTCGCCCACCCCGCCGGTGGCTGCGGCATCGGAACCCCTGCCGGAGGAAGAGACGCGCGTTGCGCGACACCCGATGGAGGACGATCCGACGCACGTCGGGCCGCTTCCGGTCGAAGCGGTCGCCGAGGAGCCGACGCGCATCGCGCGCGTTCCGGCCGGGCTCGACGTGCGGGCGTCAGCGCCGGGCGTAAAAGCGGGGCTGACGCCGGCGCGAGGGAAACTTCCTTCCGCGCCGGGTATCGCACCGGCAAGAGAGAAACTTCCCTCCGCACCGGGTATCGCACCGGCAAGAGAGAAGCTTCCTTCCGCGCCCGGTCTCGCGCCGGCGCGTGAGAAGCTCCCCTCGGCACCGGGACTTGCGCCGCAGCGAGAGAAGCTCCCTTCGGCACCGGGACTTCCACCGCCGCGGGCCAAACAGCCGTCCGCTCCCGGCATCGCGCCGCACGTTGCCAAGGCGGCCGCTGCGATCGGCGTCGCAGCTCCGCGCGCCAAGCTGCCGTCCGCACCGGGAGCAGGACTGAACCTGAAGCAGACCGCACTCGGTCTCGGGATACCGGGCGACAAGCCACCGGCCGCGCCGCGTGGAGCACCTCCCGGTAAGCTCGGATCGGCGCCGCTGCCGGCGTCGCCAGCCAAGGTGGGCTCGGCACCGATGGCCGCGCCGCCACCACCTCGCGGCCGGATGCCGTCGCGCCCTGGGTTCGATGATCCGCTCGGAACCGAGGAGGACGAGGCGACGGCCGTTTTCGATCGGTCGGCGCCGGACGCGGCGGCCACGGCTGCGAGTCTCGGGCTCTCGGCGGAGGTCGCGGCGGCACCCCCACCGCCGCCCGCGGCGCCGATGCCGCCTCCGATCCCGACCGCACCGGCGGGGTTCGCTCCGCCGCCGCTACCGGTGGCGCCAGCGTCGCCCGCAGCCGCCACGCAGCCGTACGCCGCACCGCCGGGCCCGCCACCGATCCCCGGAGCGCCGAACCCGTTCGTGGCGGCACCCTCCGACCCGCCCCTTCTCGACGCGGCAAGCTCTCGCCCTCCACCGCCCGCGTTCACCGTGCCGAAGCACGCGGCGCCGCGAGTGGCCGCCGCGCCGGCACCCGCCGCCTCGCCCGGCTTCGCACCGGCACCGAATCCGTTCAACGGGGTCGCTACGACCGACGTCGACTTCGCGGCGGTGCGCAGCAAGCGTCCGTTGATCATCGGCGGCGCCGTGGCGGTGCTCGCGGTGATCGGCATCGTGGTCGCGGTATCGAGCTCGGGCTCGAAAGCGGCCACACCGCCGGTACCGGCGCACGTCGCACCCGCGCCCGAGCCCACGGTCACGGTGGAGACCAGGCCGAACCCCCTGAAAGATACGGTGCCTCAGCCGGTGGAAACCAGCGGCTCGGGCTCCTCGCCCACGCCGGCTCCGGGAGGCAATTTCTCCGATCTCTTCGCGGCCGGCGCGCAAAAAGCGGGCGGGGGCGACGCGAGCTCACGGCGCTTCGACGCGGAGGAAGCGAAGAAGGCGGTGTCCGCCGTGCTGCGCCAGGTTGCCGGGTGCAAGGAAGCCGGGGGCTCGGTCGGTCAGGCGAACGCGGCGATCACGTTCAGCTCGAACGGCAGCGTCTCGAGCGTGACGATCGGTGATCCGTTCGCGGGATCGTCGACCGGCACCTGCATCATCAGCGCGCTCAAGCAGGCAAAAATGGCGCCGTTCAGCGGCCTCCCGGGAACGATCACCTACGCCGTGAGCATCCGCTAGCGTCGACGCGAGCGGCCTCGCGCGGCGCGTCGGGTCGAGGCACTAGGTCCGGAGCAGCATGCTTCCCCAGTGGAAGCCGGCGCCGAGCGCGAGCAAGCAGACGAGCTGACCCTCGCGCAGACGTCCGTCGCGTAACATCTCGTCGAGCAGGATCGGGATCGTCGCGCCGGAGGTGTTGCCGTAGCGGTCGATGTTGCCCGGCATTTTCTCGATCGGCACGCCGAGGCGCTGGCACACCGCTTCGTTGATGCGCTGGTTGGCTTGGTGCGCCACGAACCAATCGATGTCGCCGACGTTCGTGCCCGTGCGCTTGCAGAGCGCCTGCACGCTCTTCGGTAGCTTGGTGACGGCGTGCTTGAACACCTCGCGGCCGTCCATGTGGATGAGCGATGCGTCCTGTTCCAGCGTGGCCCCCGACATGTACGGGTGCTCGCGGAACCCGGCCGGAATGCAGAGCAACGGGGCGTAACGGCCATCGGCCTGGAGGTCGACCGCGATGACCCCGGGGCCGCTTTTCTCCGAACGCTCGACGACCAACGCCCCGGCGCCATCCCCGAAGATGATCGCCCAGCCGCGGTGTCGGGTAGCGCGTTCCCACGCCGCGGCACTCGGGCGGCGATCGCTCGTGCCCTCGAGCACGTCCCAATCCACCCACGGCATCAGCGCCGCGTGGGCTTCGGCACCGACGATCAGGATGCGCCGTGCGGCGCCGCTCTGAAGCAGGCCGTCCGCCACCTGAAAGGCGTAGAGCATCGCCGCACACTGCGTGCGGAGATCGAGCGCCGGGATCGTCCCGCAGCCGAGGCGCTCGGTGAGCAACGGCGCCGAGCCGGGGAAAATGTGATCCGGCGTCATCGTCGAGAAGAGGACGTAGTCGAGGTCTCCCGGTTCGAGACCTGCCGCCTCGAGTGCCTGGCGCGCGGCCGGCAGCGCGAGATCGGCGGGCCCCTGCCCTGCCGGCGCAAAATGGCGCGTGACGATGCCGGTCCGCTGGCGCACCCACGCGTCGTCCGTGTCGAGCACTCGCGACAGGTCGCCGTTCGAGTAGGGCCGCCCCGGTAGGTGGCGGCCGGAGCCGATGATGCGCAAGCCGGCCATGCGTTCCGCGGGGCGCCCTCCTACTACCATCGGCAGCGGGGGAGAAGCGATTCAGAAGGGATCCGGCGCTCCGATCGAGTGGTAGCAGCTCGCGAGGTCGTCCCAGAAGCCAGGGTAGGTCTTGGCCACGCAGCCCCGGTCCTCGACGGTCACGGCGCCGGCCGCGGCGCCGAGAACGGCAAAGCTCATCGCCATTCGGTGATCGGCGTAGGTCTTGACCGACGCCGGGCGGAGCGGGCGGGGTTCCACGACCAGGTAGTCATCGCCCTGGGTAATGCCCTGCCCGAGGCGTTCGAGCTCGGCCGCCACCGCCGCCAGGCGGTCCGTTTCCTTGATGCGGATGTTGGCCACGTTGTTGATCCGCGTGACGCCGGTCGAAAGCGGCGCGATCGCGGCGAGCGTCATCACCGTGTCGGAGATATCGTGCATGTCGACCTCGATCCCGCGAAGCGGGCCTCGCCCGCGGACGGTGGTCGCTCCGGCGCTCCGGGTCACCTCCGCGCCGGCCGCCTCGAGCACATCGACGAAGCGGTAGTCGCCCTGGAGCGCGCCGAGCCCGAGATCCGGCACCGTGATGGCGCCGCGCGTCGCCGCCGCGAGCGCGAACGGGTAGCTCGCCGAGGACGCATCGGGCTCGACGGCGTAGCTGCGCGCGCGGTAACCGCTCACGTGGCGGACGACGAAGCCTCCGTCGCGCTCGTCGATCACGCCCCCGAAGTCCGCCACCATCCGGCGCGTGATCTCGACGTAGGGCCGGCTCACCAGCCTGCCCTCGACGCGCACCTCGATCTCGCCGCCGGCGAGCCCGCCGGCCAGGAGCAACGCCGAGAAATACTGGCTCGAACGCCCGCCAGCCATCGTGACGACCCCGCCCGGCAGCCGGCCCCCGTGGACGGTGAGCGGCGGACAGCCCGTCGGGCAGTCGACCTTCACGCCGAGCTGTCGGAGGCCGTCGACGAGATCCTGGATCGGACGGCGCGCCATCGCTTCATCGCCCTCGAGCCGGACGGCGCCGTCGACGAGAGCGGCCAAGGCCGCGAGGAAGCGCACGGAGGTGCCGCTGTTGCCGATGAAGAGCGGCCGGTCGGGTGCGCGGAGCCGCGAGCGCCCGCCGAGGACGACGAGCGTCGCCGGGCCGTCGTCGCGAATCGAAACGCCGAGTGCCTCGAGGCTCGCGCGCATGTGACGGGTGTCGTCGCTGTGCAAGACGCCGGTGAGGCGGCTCTCGCCCTCGGCCAGCGCGGCGAGCACGAGCGCGCGGTTGGTGATGCTCTTCGAGCCGGGCACGCGCCACGTGAGCTCGGGCGGACGCGCGAGACGCGGGATCGGCAACGCGGCACGCTGGGTGTTCACGGTTCCTCCGCGCAAAGGCCGCCGACGGTGGAGGAAGCGCCGCGGCACGTCGAAGCGACCTCGTCGCAGATGAAGGACACACACTCGGGCCCCTGCTGGCAGCTCGGCCCGCCGAAATTCGTGGCTTTCCGGCAAACCCCGGCGTCGAGATCGCAGTAGCCGCCGAGGCCGCAAGCGGGATTGAGCTTCACCGGATCGCAGGGCTCTCCCTCGGCGGTCGCCGGTTCGCAAGTGCCGAGCTCGTCGCGTTCCATTGCCGTGCAGTAGAGGCCGGCATCGCAAACCGATACTTCGCCAAGGGGGTACTCGCACTCGTCGCCGGCGCCGAGCAGCCGGAGCTCGCGACAGACGCCCATCGTGCACACGCTGGTTCCGACGCCGTCGGGCAGCGCGCACATCGACGCGGTGCTGCACGTGCCACCGGGCCTCACGGTGCCGCGCACGACCTTGCACGCGCTCCACACCTCGCGACGGAGCGAAAGGATCTCCTCCCAATCGGGGACGCACGCCTCGTGGGAGCTCGCATGAGCGGCGAGACACGCGTCCTCCGCCGTCGGGTCGTAGGTGGCGCGCCCGGCCGCGACGAGCTGCGCGGCGGGCTCGCAGAAATCTCCGATGACACTCGAGACACAACCGGCGCTCGAGAAGCTCCCGACGGTTTCGACGCAGCAGCTCTCCGCGTCGGCGCAGAGGCGCTCGGCGAAGCTCCGGCAGGCGATAAGGACGTCGGGGTCGCTGGTGGTCGAGGTCGGAGCGGGGGCCGGGGCGGGAGCGGCGTCGTCCGACCCACACCCGGTGCCGAAAGCACCGAGGACCAAGGCGGCCAGCACCGAAACCGAGCGCATGGCGCCACGATACACGACCCCGCGAGCTCGAGCCTCGGCACCGGGCCCCCGGGCGCGATCGCGGGCGGCGGTTCTCAAACGAGGAGCGAGCTCAGGACGCCCTTGTTGTAGCTCGGCGTGCCGACGCTCGCGGCCTCCACGCCGACGGCCTGCAACACCGTTCGGAGGAAGTCTTGGTGGTTCACCGGCGTGCCCTCCGACGGGATGCACGCGTCGGGGAACGTGCGCGGAAAGCGCACCACCTTGCCGCGCTGGATCGGTACGTTCGGTCCGGCCGCCATCAAGAACGGCATGTTGTGGTGGTTGTGTCCGTTGCCGTTGTCGATTTCGGTGCACCAAACCACCAGCGTATCGTCGAGGATCCCGTGGGACTCGAGCTGGCTCACGAGGTAGACGAACTCCTCGGCGTAGTAGTTTTCCCAGACCGAGAGCTGCTGCCAGACGTTGGCGTAGGTCTGCAGCAACATCGCATTGGGCTTCGCGCCGGGATCGGACTCGTGCCACTTGCAGATGGTCTCGTAATCCGGCGGCATGACCGGGAGCATCTCCACGAACTCGAACAGCTGCGGAACGCCGTGTGAGGTGTTGTGGTGGTCGAGACCATGACCGACGGCGACGGCATTCGACGCCGCCTGGTCGTACTGGAGGACGCCGGAGCGTGTGACGCCGCAGGCGAGACCTGCCACCAAGAGATCGATCGCGAGCCGCGAGCGGTCGCGGTACCAGTGCGACGCGGCGCTGAGATCGATGCTGTCCGACGGCGGGGCCCAGATCGCTTCCCACGCCTCGACCATCGGCTTAGGCGGCAGCGTCGGCGGGCTACAGACCACCTTGTCGACCGTCTGGCCTGCGAGGGCAACGGCCTCCGCCATCCCCTCGAGCTGGTAGCGATCTTCGGCGCAGAGCCGAGGCAAAAGCTCGTTCATCTGGCCGGACAAGCTCTCGAAGAGCGCGGTGTTCGCCCGCTCCTTGGCGAGCTCCTCGGGCGTCGGTCCGGTCATGCCCTGGATCGCCCCCGCCATGTACTGCTCCATCACTTCCCAGCCGCTGCGGAGCGGGTCGCGCGGCACGCCGGAAGCGTCGTAGATGCAGCGGTTCTGCGGGCTCGCGCTCTGCGCCGTGTTGAGCACGGCGACGACCTGCTGATAGAGGCTGTCGCGGCGGACGGTCCCGGTCGCCGACTGCATGAACAGCGTGTCGATGCTGGGAAACCCGACGCTACCGCCGGTGAGAGCGGATGCGGTCGCCGCACCGGTGAAGAGCGAGGCCATCCCGCCCTCGTGCGTGCCACCGATGACGGGCGCGGCGGCGTTGCAGATGCCTTCCGTGACGCAAACGTGCTCGGCGATCGGCTGGAGCTTCGATAGATTCTGCCGGAACACGAGCGAGCCGCTCGTATCGTCCGCGCCCCACAGGTGGCGGATGCGCCCGTTGCCGCTGAACATGAGCACGAGTTTCGTCGCCGCCTGGCCTTGCGCAAAGCTCGGCAAGCTCCGAAGGAACGGCAACATGGAGGCGGTGGCACCGATGCTGGTGAGGAATCTGCGGCGCGATGCACGGAGCTTTTGTTGGTTCATTGGCAAGCGGCCCCCGCGTTGACGACGCTACGAACCTGCATGCTGGTGCTGGCCGCGATCTCGACGAGCAGCGTGCTCAGGCTCAGATTTCCGGCGGCGAAGGCGTCCCACACGGCGACGAGCGCACAGGCGTCCGCCGCCGTCTCGCCACGCCCGTAGGCGAAGCGAGCCGTCTGGATCGCGAAGCACTGGCGCGGCCAGGTATCCATCGCGAGCCAGGAGACGAGCTCGCCCGTGTTCGCGAAATCGATGTTGCCCGTTGCCGTTCCGACGTAGCCGGCGGTGCTCGGCGCCGACGCCGCATCCCACGTGCCCGTCGCGGTCAAGGGGCCGAAGCCGTAGCCGATGGGATCCATCTGGGAATGGCACCCCGCACACTCGGGCAACTGGGCGTGCAGACCGAAGAGGTCGTTGACGGGCTGCCCCTCGTCCATCGGAAGGTTCATGTTCACGTTGTCCTTCGGCAGCTCGACCGGTTCGCAGAGCAGCGCCTCGCGCACCTGCTTGCCGCGCTGGGTCGGTGACGGGCGCGAACCGTTGACGTGCGAACGGCCGAACGCGGCGCGAAGGAGCAAGCCCTGGCGCTCGGGCGGGACGGTGAAGCTGCCGTCCGACGCCGCGGCACCGCCGTAAAACTGGGCAAGCTCGGCGGGTCCGCGGCTGGTGAGCGAGGTCAAGAGGTCCGGATACGTGCCGGTCCCTTGGGCCGCGGCCACGAGGACTTCGCCCGGCTCGGCATCGATGGCGGCGTCGACCGCGGTGCCGCCGGGGGGCGCCGCCGCGAGGCCAAGCCATTCCACCGCGAACTGACGGAGGACCGGCTGCGCCTTCGCGTCAGCGAGCATGCGCGTCGCCTCCTGCCGGATGCCGTCGGGCGTGGCGAGCGTGCCGCCGTCCGCCGCGGTGAGGAGCGCCGCATCGGGCACGCTGCGCCAGAGGAAGCTCGCGAGCCGGCCGGCGACTTCGCTCGGGCTGAGGCGAGCAACGGCACCTTCCGGCGTGCCGAAGTCCAGTGCGTAGAGAAAGCGGGGGGAATTCAGGATCCAGCGGAGCGCCGTCGCGGCAGCAAGCGTGGGGTCGGTCGCCGCGATCTCGTCGTACAAAGCGAACAGGCGCGCTTGATCGGCGTCACCGATCGCCTGACCATGAAACGCGCGCCGCGCGAGCCCCGAGAGGAACGTTTGGGCACAGGCCGCGTCGCCGGCCGCACAGCCCGAAACGGCTGGAAAAGTGGCCGCGACCTGATCGGCGACGAGCCGACCCATCGTGTCGTAGCGGGTGAAGTTATCGACCGTCATGCGGTTGCGCACGTTCGCGATGAACGTGCCGAGCGGCTCGTCGGACGGCAGATCGCCCTGATTGACCATGATCGAGAACAAGTCTCGGATCGCGTTCGCGTATTCGAGCCGGGACAGTCGCCGCACGGGCGTCGGCCCGACCGACACCACGCCGGGCGTCGTGCACTGCGTGAGCACCGCAACCCCGACGCCCATTTTCGGCGGCTCAGGAACTCCGGCACTCCCACCGGACGAGATGGCGCCGCCGGTCCCGCTGGTGCCGCCGGTCGTTCCGCCACCGGTCGACCCGCCTGCGCCACCGCTCGCCGAAGCACCCGCGCTGCCGCCGGTCGTCATCGCGCCCGCGGACCCGCCCGTGATCGCTCCACCACCAGTGCCCCCCGTCGGATCGTTGGACGGAGGACCACCGGTCGAGCACCCTGCGGACGCCAGGAGCAGCACCGCGAAGTGAAGCCGCATGCCAGAGTACTAGCGGTAGGGCTCAGGCCAGACAAGGAGCGCCGCTCCGTTCCGTACTGGTGCAGCTTCAGCAGATGTTTCGATCAGGGAAAGAATTTGCAGCTCAGCAGCCCCCTTGCGCGGTGGTCGCTGCGAACCCGACGAGCTCGCCCGGTCGCGAAAGGGAGGAGAGGAACAGGGTCGTCTCGGTTCGAGAGTCCACGCCCTCCCGCACCAGGAAGTCCACGCTTCCGTCCCGATCGAGGTCACCGGCCCAGGCGATCGTCGCGTTCGGATAGCTGCCGAGCACCGAGCGGGCCGCTTCGGTCTTGGCCTCGAGCAGCGCGAGCTTCTCGTCGGGGCCGGAACCCACCGAGCGCTCCGCGGGCGCGAGGCTGAGCGTCGTGCCGGCAAAGCGGACGGCGTCGGTGGTCACGCTCCCGTGCCGCACCGAACCCGCGACCAAGCCACGTCCGCGCAGGAGCACCACGCCCGAGGAGCAGCCCTTTGCGGAAATCTGTCGGCCGCTCTTCTCCTCGGCCGCGTCCAGCAGCGGATCGTTCCTGGGCTCAACCGTCAGGGCAGCATTCGTCAGCTCGAAGACGCCTCCGACCTCACAGAGCGCGAGCCAGTCCGAACGCCCGATGCTCTCCGGTACGTCGTCACCGTGATGGAACCCGAGCTCGATGAGCTCGACGTCCTCCAGAAGAGCGGGCGCCTGAGGCGCCTGCTCCGTCACGTTGTTTTCGCTCGGCACGACGACGCTTGGAGCCACGACGCTCGGCGCCTCGTTCGTCGTCTGAGCGGGAGCGGCAACCGGAACAGCAACCGGAGCGGGAGCGGGAGCGGGAGCGGGAGCGAGAACGGGAGCGGGAGCAACACTGCGCGCGGGCGTCGGCGCGTGATTGCGAGTGACCGAGATGGCTGCCGGGGAGACCGTCACCGCGGTGCTCCGGACGGCAGGGGCCGATCCGTGGATTCCTGGCTCGAACACGTCGCAGCCCATCGTGATGACCACCCCGAGACCAAGAACCGTGAGATTGTTCATGCCTCCCGGTTCAGCAACCGTCATGCCCAGGGTCGGGCCTCGTGGGGGGCACGAAAGTGCTGGGAAATTTGGCATCGCCCCGGGGCGCCTCCGCGTCCCGACGGACACAACGCGCCCCCATCCGCCCACGCGGTCAGCGCTAGCGGTCGCCGTGGCCGAGTCCGGGCAGCCCGTCGATGCTGACCCGGTTCTTCTCGGCCTGATACGAGGCGAGGCCCTCCTCACCCTTCTTCTCCGCCCACTTCACGAGCGTGTCGCGCTCACCCACGTAGTCGTAGGTCGGCACGCCGTACCCGCACGACGACGCGATGCGCGAGACCTCCACACGGATCACCGAACGCACGGCCAGCAAAGGCGAAAACTGCGCCAGAAGGTCCGCGAATTCTGGCGCTGCCGGCTCGACGACGTGACCCTGGCCCCAGAGCCTGACGATCCGCGGCGACCCCGTGAACGCGCAGAACATCATCACGATGCGCCCGTTGTCCCGAAGGTGCGCGATCGTCTCGACGCCACTCCCGGGGTAATCGACGTACGCGGCCGTCGTCGGTCCGAGGACGCGAAATCCGTCGAGCCCTTTCGGCGACAGGTTCAGGTGGCCCTCGCGCCCGCTCGGGGCGGTGGCGACGAAGAAGACGTGCTGCGCCTCCAGAAACTCCCGAACCTCTTCCAGCGATTCGTAGCTCTTGCCCATGCCGTCAGGCTAGCACCCGTCCGGCGGCGTTCCCGCCCGCGCTAGGTCACGTGCGTGACGACGACCACGTGCTCACGCCGCGGCGTCCGCCCGAAAACTTGCTGGGTCGGGGCGTGGAAGTGCGGGCGAACCTGCGAGGCGACCGTGCTCACGCCGAGACCGACTTCCTGGGCGAGGCTTTCGACGAGCTCGTCGGCGCGAACCGGCTGATCGGCGAGCACCGAGTCGGCGATGACGACCAGCGCCGAGCCCTTTCGCTTGAGCACGCGTCCGACCTCACCGAGCGCGCGGCCGAGCTCGCTCCGGTAGCGGGCAAGCGCGGGACGAAACGACACGTTCCGGGCATGCCTGCGCGCACCGATCTCGAACGCTTCGAAGCGCGCGGCGTCGAAGCCGAGCCAGCGCAGCCGATCTTGATGGTGGATCACGTAGTCGTAGACGCCGGGGTACGGCGGTGAAGTGACGACGAGGTCCACGCTCTCGCTCCGCACTTCAGCGAGATCCCGCGCGTCGCCGTGCACGACCCGGGCGAGCGGTGCGCCCCGCGGCAAGAACTCAGCCGCTTCGGACAGCCGTTTGGCGAGATCCTCCGCCCGCTTCTGAAAGAACCTGAGCGTGTAGCCGGCACTGATGCGCTTCGGGCCCTCGACGCGCCCGGTGTCGCCGGCACGGAGGCTCACCTTGGTGAGCACGGCCGAAAGAACGAGCAAGAGTGCCCGCTCGAGCGGCTCGCTCTTCTGGCGCCGGATGCCGTCTTTCAAGCCGTCGAGCTCGAGCAGCACGTGCGGCGCGAACAGACGGACGTCCTCCGGACCGTAACGGCGCGTGGAGCCCGCCTTGGCCCGCCGCCGCTCATCGGCGTGGGCCGCCACCTCGGCGGCGGCTTTCGCGATTCGGCGAGCCCAGGGCGCGTCGGGGCCGTTCGTCTTCAGCACCGAGAGCTCGTACGCGAGCGGGTTCACGTCGACGCCGAGCGCGCGCCGTCCCGCGAGCCGCGCCTCGACCAGCACGGTACCGCTACCGCAGAACGGATCGAGCACGACCGCGCCCGGCTTCGAGAACGCCGTCACCAGCAGGCGCGCGGTGTCCGGATGGAGGCGAGCGGGGTAGCTGTGAAAGCCGTGAACGTGCCGGAGCGTCGATTCCTCGTCCGGGGACACCGCGAGCGCGGCCTCGAGCCCGCTCCGCTCGGCGGGCGACCCGCCTTGGACGACGACCGGACCGCCGACGTGCGACAGGGCGCGACGCACGCGCGGCTCCGCCCGTGGCGGCGCCGCGGGCGGGCTTTTCGGGCGCGAGGGCGACGCGGCCAGCTCGCTAACCCATTCCGCGAAGCTCGGTGGCTTCCTTCACGCGTGCGACACCGAGCGCAAACGCCGCGGTGCGCATCGAGCACTGTTTCTCATCCATCATCTTCGCGATCGCCCGGTGCCCGGCGACCATGTGCCGTTCGAGCTCCTGGTTCACGTGCTCTTCCGTCCACTTGAGGTTCTGCGTGTTTTGGGTCCACTCGAAGTAGCTCACGGTGACGCCACCGGCATTGGCCCAGATGTCGGGGATGCAGACGATGCCGCGTTCACCGAAGATCTGATCGGCCTCGGCGGCGGTCGGCCCGTTGGCGGCCTCGAGCACCAGCTTGGCGCGCACGTCGCGCGCGTTGCCTTCTTGCAGCACGTGGCCGAGCGCAGCCGGCACCAGCACGTCGCACTCGACGGTGAGGAGGTCGGCGTTGCCGATCGCCTCGCTGCCGGGGAAATCGACGACGCTGCCCGTTTCCCGGGCCCGCGCGTACAGCGCGCGAATGTCGAGCCCGTCGCCACGAAACACACCGCCCTTCAGGTCGCTCACGGCGACGACGCGCGCGCCCTGCTCGTGGAGCAGCCGCGCGAGCCAGCTTCCGACGTTGCCGAACCCCTGGATCGCGAACGAGGTCCCTTCGAGCTTCTTGCCCTGGGCCGCCAGCACCTCGCGCACGGCAAACAGGCAACCACGTCCGGTGGCCGCATCGCGACCGAGCGAGCCATGGAGCTCGATCGGCTTGCCGGTGACGACCGCCGGCGAGAAGCCCTCGCGGCGGCTGTACTCGTCGAAGAACCAGCCCATCACACGGGCGTCGGTGTTCATGTCCGGCGCCGGGATGTCGGTGTCGGGCCCGATCACCGGGCAGATCTGCTCGACGAAGCGGCGCGTGAGCCGTTCGAGCTCGCGCCGGCTGAGCTTCTTCGGGTCGACCTGGATGCCGCCCTTGGCGCCGCCGAACGGCACGTTCGCGACCGCGGTCTTCCACGTCATCAGACTCGCGAGCGAGCGCACCTCGTCGAGGTCGACGTCCGGGTGATAGCGAAGGCCACCCTTGAACGGCCCCCGTGAATCGTCGTGCTGGACGCGGTAGCCGATGTAGTGACCGATCGAGCCGTCGTCGAGCTCGATCACGAGCTCCACGCGCAGCTCCCGCGACGGCGTGACGAGCACGGTGCGGAGCCGATCGGGAATGTCGAGGATGGCGAAGGCTTGGTCGAGATAATGATTGGTCGTCTGGTATGCGCTCAGGCTCATCCTTGCCTCACGATCTCGAGGAGCTCGTCATCCGACAGGATACGATCGGCCGCCCGCGCGTGGTCGAGCACCAAACGAACGAGCCGCTCCGAAGGCTCGATTCCATGCCGGCCCAGCCAGGCAACGACGTTCGCGCGCCCCGACATGGCCCCGACCCGGATCTCCTGCACCCGCCCGACGGCCGCCGCCGGCACCCCGGCATAGACCCGATCCATCACCCAGGTTCCGAGCCGCTCGGCCTTGAGGATGGCCGCCGCGTGCACACCGGTCGCGGTCCGGAACGCGTTGTCACCGACCAGCGGGTGATTCGGCGGGATGGTCCAGCCGAGCACCTCGGCGCTACGCCGGCAGTAGTCGGCGACGGCTTCGAGCTCGAGCGGGAGCTTGCCGAGGAGCGCCAGGTTCAAGACGACGAGCTCGAGCGGGACGTTGCCGACGCGCTCGCCGATGCCGAGGACGGTGGCGTGAACGCGTTCGACACCGGCATCGAGCGCGACCAGCGCGTTCGCCACCGCGAGTCCGCGATCGTTGTGCCCATGCCAGTCGAGAGGAACGATCGCACCGCGCTCGGCGAGAAAGGTCTGGGTGAAGGCCACCAGACGTCCAGCGCCCTCCGGTGTCGCGATCCCGACGGTGTCGCAGAGACAGAGCCGGGTCGCGCCGGCATCGAGCGCGGCGCCGTAGAGCGCGCGGAGCGTCTCGGGCGAGGTGCGCGTGGCGTCCTCGACGACGAACACGGCCGGAAGCCCGGCGCGCCGGAGGATCTCGAGCGACGCGGCCGTCCGCCGTTTCACGAGCTCGAGATCCCACCCTTCGACCGCCGTTCGGATCGCGCTCGCGCCGACGAAGGTGTGGGCCTCGATTGGGACCGGCACTTGCTCGGAAAGCGCGACGATGGCGCGCATGTCGGCCTCCACCGTGCGACCGGCACAAACGACACCGAGCGGCAGCCGCTCGGCGGCGATCGTGTCCGCGAGCGCTCGACAGGTGGCGAAACTCGCGTCCGAGCTTCCGGGGAGCCCCAGGTTGACGGCATGCGCGCCGGCCCGTGCCATCAGGCGCAGGAGCTCCCGCTTCTGCTCGAGATCCGGCTGGCGAACGGCGGCGTTCTGCAGCCCGTCGCGCAGAGTATCGTCGAGGATCAGCGGCGGTCGCTGCTTCTGATCACGCTCGGGCGCGTTCCAATCGTGGATCAGCGCCGCTTGCTCGGGTGCGGGCACGGGGTAAAGGAGGGTAGTCCGTGCTCCCCTCCGACTCCACCCGCAAGCTGATCAACCTCCGCCTTCTCGACGAAGTGGGGCGCATCGAGAAGCAGGCGCCCGTCCGCGTCGCCCTCACCTATCCGTCGCCCTACCGCGTGGGGATGAGCTCGCTCGGGTACCAATCGGTGTACCGGGCGATCCAGGCGCTGCCCGGGTTCTGCTGCGAGCGCGTTTTTTTGCCCGACGGCGGCGAGGAGCCCGGCACGACGATGGAGCGGCCGCTGAGCTACGAGAACCTGCGCGAGCTCGGCGAGTTTCCCATCATTGCGGTCAGCGTGGCGTACGAGATCGAGCTCGCGGGCCTGGTCAGGATGCTCGATGCCTCGGGCATCGCGGCGTTTTCGGCGGACAGGAACGAGCGCGCGCCGTTCATTCTGGCGGGCGGGCCGCTCACGTTCTCGAACCCACTCCCGCTCGGACCGTTCGTCGATGCGATCGTGATTGGCGAAGGCGAAAGGCTGACCGAGCGCTGCCTCGAGGTGATCCGTGAAGCTCCGAACCGGCTAGCCGCGCTCGAGGCGCTCGCGGCGCTCCCGCACGTGTACGTCCCCGCGCTCCACGGCGAGGATCTTCCCCCGGTGGCCGCCTGTGACGACGCGCTGCTCCCCGCCACCAGCGTCATTCGCACGCCGCACACCGAGCTTTCGAACATGTTCCTGATCGAGGCCGAGCGCGGCTGCTCGCGCGGCTGCACGTACTGCGTCATGCGCCGTTCGACCAACGGCGGCATGCGCCTGGTACCCAAGGAAACCCTGCTCGATCGCATTCCGAAGGACGCGAAGAAGGTCGGGCTGGTGGGCGCCGCGGTGAGCGACCACCCTCGCATCGTGGAAATCGTGCGCTCGCTCGCCGAGCGCGGTACCCAGGTCGGGCTCTCGAGCCTCCGGCCCGATCGCCTGAAGGACGAGTTCGTCGAAGCGTTGAAGCTCGCCGGCTACCGGACGCTCACGACGGCGCTCGACGGCCCGAGCGAGCGCCTGCGCGATCTGATCGAGCGGCGCGGGCGCGAGCCTCACTACCTCCTCGCGGCCGAGCGAGCGCGAAAGTACGGCATGGACTGCCTGAAGCTCTACTTGATGGTCGGCCTGCCGGGCGAGACGGACGAGGACATCGACGAGTGCGTGCGCTTCGTGACCGAGCTCTCGCGCGTGGTGCCGATCGCGCTCGGCGTGGCGCCGTTTTGCTCGAAGCGGAAGACGCCGCTCGACCGCATGCCGTTCGCGGGCGTGCGCACCGTCGAGGGCCGGCTCGAGCGCCTGCGCCGCGGGCTCCAGGGCCGTGCCGACGTGCGGCCGACGAGCGCGCGCTGGGCGTGGGTCGAGTGGGTGCTCGCCCAGGGCGGAGCGGCCGAAGGCCGGGCGGTGGCCGGCGCCGTCCGCGCGGGCGGCCGTTTTGCCGACTACAAACGGGTGTTCGGCGAGCTCGGGCACCGGCCGGACGGCGAAGGCTACGCCGCGGTGACGACGCCGCTCGCCCCCGAACGGCTCACTCGTCGGCGCTCTTTCGCCTGAGCGCGTCGACGAGCGAGTCGAACACGTCGCGCATCGCCCACGCCTGATCGCTCGGTGCTTCGAGCGCGGCAGCGCGCGCTCGCCCCTGCGCGAGGGTGCGCTTCGGTCCGGTGCAGGCCTTCGGAAGGCGGTTCTCGATGTCCGACGCCGCTCCTTCGTAGACTTGGTAGCAAGCGCGGTGCTGCCCCTGGTTGTAGAGCGGGGCACCGACCGCGACCGCTTCGCTGATGCCGCTCCCGACGAGCGCGAGCGCCTGCTCCGTGCACCCGGCGAACACGCTGGTGGAGAGCTTGGCGATCTTTCGTTCGGGCGGCGCGAGGCTCTTCCTGAACGCCGCCATCGCGACCACGAACTTCTCGAACGACATCGGCTCCGGGTTCTCCACCAGCGCCTGCACGTAGTTCGACGGCAGGCCGAGATTCAGGTTCTGCCCGCCGGCGAGGATCGCCGTCGCGACGCCGATCACACGCCCTTCGTCGTTGAAGATCGGTCCGCCCGACGACCCGGGGGCAATCGGCGCCGACACCTGGAGCACCACCAGTCCGTCGATGTTGCGCACGGCGCTGAGGAGCCCGTTCGACACCGTATCCTCGAGACCGAGCGGGTGACCGATGGCGACCACCGGATCGCCCGGACGCGCCTTTTCGGCGTCGGCGAGCTCGAGCGGCCGAAGCTCCTTCTTGTCGATGCGCAGGATGACGAGGTCGTGGACGGCGCTCGCGTTCATCACCTCCACGACCGGGTGCGTGGTCTTGTCCGGGAAAGCAACGACGACCTTCTCCGCGTTGGCGACGACGTGGAGATTGGTGACGATCCAGCCCTCTTGCTTGACGACGAAGCCGGTCCCGAAGCCGCCCGGCGTGCGGATCGAGACGATCGACGGCGTCGCGCGAGCGGCGATCTCGGCCGGTGTGTACTTCGCGGGGGCCTCCGGTGCCTTCGCCCCGCCTCCCCCCGAAGCCCCGCACGCGGCGAGGGCGATCGCTGCGGGAACCAGGCCGACCACGACCCCGAACCGCATCGATCCATTCTAGTACCGCCGGTGCGGCGGCGCACCCCTGCCGCTGCTTCGAGGCTCGCTTCGGCCTCGATTCAGTGCGCCTGGTCGGCCGGCTGCCGGAGGATGCCGCGCAGCAGCGTTTCCACGGGAGCGAGCGCGGCGGCGTCGGTTTCGGTCGCCTCGAGCGCGCCGATCGCGGCACGAAGCTTCGAGTCGAGAAGGTGCGTCGGCCGCACGTTGCCGAGCGCGGCAAAGAGGCTCCTGCGAATGTCCGGATGCTCCGCTTCGAGCGAAGCGAGCAACGTTTTCACACGCTTTCGCATCAGATTTTCCTGCGAACCGCAAAGATCGCAGGGGATGATCGGGAACGCTTTTTGCTCCGCGAACAGGGCGAGGTCCGCCTCCGCCGTCGTGACGAGCGGGCGGATGACCACGTGGCGTCCGTCGTCCGAGCGCAGGCGCGGCGGCATCGCCTTCAGCTGCCCAGAGAAGAACAGATTCAGGAGCAGCGTTTCGATCACGTCGTCACGGTGGTGGCCGAGCGCGATCTTGGTGGCGCCGAGCTCCGAAGCGACGGTGTAAAGGATGCCGCGGCGGAGGCGCGAGCAGAGCGAGCAGGTCGTCTTGCCCGGCGGCGTCTTCTCCTTGACCACCGAGTAGGTGTCTTCCTCGATCACGCGGTACTCGAAACCCTCGGCCTCGAAGTATTCGGGCAGCACGCGCTTCGGGAACCCGGGGTGCCCCTGGTCCACGTTGACGGCGATGATCGAGAACGGAAATGGCGCGCGACGCTGGAGGCCGCGCAGGAGGTACAGGAGCGCGTGCGAGTCCTTGCCGCCGCTGACGGCGACCATCACGCGATCGCCGGGCTCGACGAGCGCGTAGTCCGCGCTGGCGCGGCCGATCTGCGACAAGAGGCGGTGCTCGAGGCGGTCCATGCCGGTGCCCCGGGTTTTGCACCGTTTGCGGAGCCCCGGCAAGCCGCGCCCCCACGGACTATGCTACCCCTCCGTCCGTGAGCTTCTCGCAGATTGCGCAGGCCATCGTGATCGCTCTCGCCGCTTTCGGCGTGTACGGCTTCGTCCTGACGGCGAAAGACGGCGAGACCCGGCGCGCGTGCACGGCACTCTGCGGGCTCAAGCCGGACTACGCCGGGCGCAACCGCACGGCGCCGGACTTCGACCTGCCCAAGCTCGACGGCACGAAGGTGCGCCTCTCGTCGTACCGCGGGCGCACCGTGATCCTCCATTTCTGGACCAAGACGTGCCGCCCCTGTCTCGAGGAGCTGCCGGAGATCGCGAGCCTCGCCAAAATGCTCCGCCCGCATCCGGACCTGGCGCTCGTCACCATCACGACCGACGAGACGGCGGCCGACGCCAAGGCGACGCTCGAGTCGGTGCTTGGCGCGAGCGACGGCTTCGAGGTGCTGGTCGACCCCGGCGGCGAACAGGCCGTGCTCGGAAAGTTCGGCACCAAGCTCTTTCCGGAGACCTGGTTCATCGATCCCGACGGTGTCATCCGCGCCCGCTTCGACGGCCCGCGTGAGTGGAGCGGCGCGCTCACGATCGATCTCGCCAAGGCGCTCTCAGGACCGATCGCCTGCGAGGTCAGCTACTCCGCCGGGCGCCCGACGGGCCCGTTCGCCGAGCTCTGCTCGAACGTCGCCCCCGGCAGCTGACGCTCTAATCGCCTTCGTACTCGCAGCGTGCGTCGCAGGTTTCGTGGACGATGACGCGCTCGAGCTCCTCGAGCTGGGGCTTGATCCGCCGCCACAGCCAGCGCCCGAGGATCTCGCTGGTTGGGTTCTCGAGACCGGGAACGTCGTTCAAGTAGTTGTGGTCGAGGAGATCGTGGATCGGCTGCCAGATGCGATCGAGCTCGCCGTAATCGATGAACCAGCCGGTCTTTTCGTTGACGGGGCCGCGAACCGCGAGCTCGATCTTGAAGCTGTGCCCGTGGAGGCGCGCGCACTTGTGCCCCTCCGGCACGTGGGGCAAACGGTGCGCCGCCTCGAAGCGGAGCTCTTTGATCAGGCGGACCTTCATGGCGCGACCGTAGCGCACGAGGGCGGCTCGGGCGACAGCTGGGCCGCTCAGGCCGCGACGACCACGCGGTTTCGGCCGGCGGCTTTGCCTTGATAGAGCGCTTCGTCGGCCGCCTTCAGGCAGGTGCCGATCGAGTGCGAAGGGGCGAAGCTCGCGACGCCGAAGGTGAGCGTCAACGCACGCGGTAACCCCCCGGCCTCGGCCAGGCGCTGCTCGGAGGCGGCGCACAAGCGGAGCGCCACCTCCTCCGCCGCCGGCAGATCGGTCCCCGGCAGGAGCAGCAAGAATTCCTCACCGCCCCAGCGCGCGACGGCATCGCCCCCGCGCAGGCTGCTTTCGAAAACGGCCGCCACACCCGAGAGCACGCGATCGCCCACGTCGTGCCCGTGCTCGTCGTTGATGGCCTTGAAGCGGTCGACGTCGGCGATGATGACCGAGAAATTCGTTCCTCGCGTGCGGTAGCGAGCGGCCTCTTCCTCGAGCCGCTCCTCCATCCGGCGGCGGTTGAGCAGACCCGTCAGCGGATCCGTCTGAGCGATCTCGGTCATCTTGCGCTCGACGTCGGTAGACGCGAGGCGGAAGTAGTAGCTGAGGAGCCCGAGCATCAAGAACGGGATGAACAGGTTCGCGTACTTGAACGCCTCGAGAGCAGCCGGCAACGGCAGCGGCGCGGGCGCGAGCCATTGCAGCGCGACGAACAGCGCGAGCACCGCACCCGAAGCGAGCGTCACCGTGGTGGTGCGCGCGCGGTCGTTGAACATCATGAAAGGGATGAGCGGGACCAGGTAGTACTGAAAGCCACTGTGCCAACCGAGGCTCGTGACGGCGAGCGCAGCGTGCGCGGTGACCTCGGCCGTGAGCATCCACATGGCGACCGTGCTCGCGCCGCGACGGTTGACGAACCAAGCAGCCACCCAGGTGGCGACGCTGGCGACGTTGAACGCCGCGAGCCCCGGCTGACCCGAAAACGCGAACAGCGGAACGAAGCCGGCATGCGCGACGATCCCGAGCCACGCGGTCGAGCGGATGATGACCGCGATACGAGCGTCGAGCCGGGGCTGGGTCACTCGGTGGAAGGATACATGGTAGGGTCGCGCGGATGGAGAACTCGTGCGGGGTGCGAGTGGGCCGCCTGATGGAGATCCGCATCGAGGCGGGGTTTCACGAGCCCGCCGACGTGGACGCCCAGATCGAGCGGGTCAAGGTGGCGATGGCGGAGCTTTCGCCGGACGAACGCGTCGTGATCGTCGCCGACTGGCGCAAGGTCCCGATCATGCCCGCACCCGCCGCCGAGCGCGCACACGTGCTGCTCACCACCACGAGCGACCGCATCGAGCGCAGCGGCATCTTCGCGTCGCCCGACTCGCCGACGGCGTTGATGCAGTTTTTCAGACTCGTCCGCGAATCGGAGCACCCGAGCCGCCGGGTCGTCACCTCGCTCACCGAGCTCGAGGATTGGCTCGCTCCCGTCTTGAGTCACCTCGAGCTGAAGCGAATGCGCGAATTTCTGGCCGAGGGCGATTGAAAAATCCGGCGTAAGATGCCGGGCGGGCCTTTCGCAAGAACGAACGAGGAGAGCACGATGTCACATCACCGGATCTTGGCTTTGGCGCTTTCGGCGTCCTGTCTGTGGGGCTGCGGTGGGGACGACGAGGCACCGGCACCTCCGCCGGGTGGCGGCGGTGGCGAGGGCGGTGGCGGAGCGATGGGGTGCGCGACGGACGGCACCGCCACCGTCGAGGTGGAGGTGAGCGGTCTGCCGGACGGCGTCGATGGCGACGTCGTGCTCAACGGTGACGGCGTCAGCGAGACGTTCAGCGAAAGCACGACCTTCGAGGACCTCGCGACGGGTGACTACACCGTGAGCGCCGGAACGGAGCTCGATAACGACCCGGTCGTGCGCACGGTGTACGAGCCGGTGATCGACGAACAGGATTTCTGCCTCGAGGACGGCGCGACGCACGTCGTCAGCGTGAGCTACGAGGCGCTGCCGAGCAGCAACAAGCTCTGGACGAGCAACCTGCTCGGTTTTCCTTCGACCGAGCTCCGCGCAGCCGGCGATGGCGAGCCGATCGTGGTGGAGGCCCCGGCCGGGAGGGATCTCGCGTTCGACCGGAATGGCAACCTGTGGGCGTTCGGCGGCACCCTGGCGGAGCCACACGTCGTGCGCTTTCCTGCGGCTGGGCTCGGCACTTCGGGCGAGAAGGAGTGGGATCTCGGCATCAACGTGCCCGCGGTCGAGTGCATCCCGGCCATGAGGGCGCTCGCGTTCGCGGGGCCCGACCTGTGGCTCAGCGTCTGCGGCGAGCAGGTGATGAAGTTCACGGACGGCATGCTCCTCGAGGGATCCGAGGAATCCATCGACGTGACCCCGGATCAGGTGATCTCCGGCATGTCGGGCAACCAGGACATCGCCGCCAACGAGGTGGGGCTCTGGGTGGCTACGGGTTCGACCATCCTGCGCTACGACTCGCGCACCGAAGCGGCATACAGCGGCCCCGCCGACCTGACGCTCACGATCCGCGACGCGGAGGACAGCCGCGATCTCGATCCGACCGGCATCACGTTCGACGCCGACGGCAACCTCTGGGGCTTCGGCTTCGGGTCGAACTCCGTGTTCAAGATTGCCGCGGCCGATCTCGATCAGGCGGACGAGCAGACGGTCATTGCGGAGGTGAGCTTCGTGCTCGGCGTGCAGGTACTGGTCGCGACGGGCGCGTTCGACGACGGCGGCGGCCTCTGGGTTTCGCACGGCAGCGGCCAAATCGGACGGCTATCCCCCGCGCAGCTTGCCGTGAGCTCCGGCACCGGTGACCCCGTCACGCCCGAGCGAATGATCGCCAACGACGCCCTCGAGAGCGAGCTCAACATCGCGCTCTTCGCCGCTCCGGCCGGCGTGCCGCTCGCTCCTGGCTACGATTGAGCCACGACGAAGAGGCTGGACATAACCCTAGTTATCCAGTAGACTGATCTTGTTGGCCCATAAAACCTGCGCAAGCAGGGCTTCGAGGCAGGCATGCAAGATTCGTCGTTTTTGATCAGTCTGGTCCTGGGCGCGGTCACGATCGCGTCGATCGTCTTCCTCCCGGCGCTTGCGGTGTCGATCGGCTGGCGGGCAATCGCACCGCTCGCCGATGACGACGACGGAGATCTTGGCGTCGGGGACGCCGTCGTCAGTCGCCCGTCATGGCGTCTGCAATAGCGCGACCGGCGACTTCCGCGGCGCCCGCGAGGTCACCCGCTGCGTTGGGGTCACCGCGACCGGTCACTCTTCCGATGAACGCGACCTCGCCGGCTACGGTGACGAACGCGGCGTCCACGGTCATGACGTTGGCACCTCGTTCGGCGTCTCCTACGTTCCAGAAGGCGAGCTCGATGCGCGGAAGACGGGGCGGTCCCGACATGTCGACGATCTCCCCGCGGATGCCGCGACCGCCGAGCTCGGCTTCGAGCACGGTGGCGACGGCGGTGGCGTAGCCGTCCTCGTCGACCGCGAGCACCTGGGCGCTCTTGTAGATCATGATCGGGATCCGGCTCGGAATGGTGAACGGGGCGAGCTCACGCCTTTCCTGCCAGGTGGCGGGACGGCTCATGCCGTGCGGCGTTCGCGACCGTGCGGACGGTGAGAGGTGGACGCGTCTGAACGCGGACCAGCTGGGAAGCTCGCTGGGAGGCTCGGCCGGCGGCGGGACGTCCGCCACTGCGGAGCCACCCTCCAACGGCGGCGATCGAGGATTGCGGTCCCTTCGCGCGTGACCCTCGCCGGAGGTGAGGTGCCGCTCCTTGCGAAGCGCGTGGCATCGACCGAGCTGAACGTATCCGTAGACCGCGCCGGCGCCGAACAGGGCGAGCTGGGTGATGCCGAGCGTGAGCCCCACCTCCTTGTCGATCGCGGCCCCGTAGAAAGTCACCTCGTCCTCGGCGGCGGCCGAGATGGCGACGTTGAACGCCCCGACTCCTGCCGAAAGCGTATCCAGGATGGGGAGGTGCGGGCTCGACGTGCATTCGCGCGCGGCTTCCTCGGTCCGCGCGCTCGGATGGCTCGGCGCCGTGCTCATGCCGAGGGAGCAGCCGACCGAGCACAGCGCGATGGCGAGCAGCGCGGTCAACCGGAGACGGTTCTCCCGACAGTCCCTCGACATGGAGCACGAGAGTACCCCGTTCTCAGGATGCGAGCGCCGCTGATCACGGCGGCTACGGCGCGGGCGCCGGAGGGATGGAGTCTAGGCGGCGGTCGGCTCGTACGGCTCCGGCCACGGCGCGCGGAGCGATTCGAGCACCACGCGGACCAGCGGACCAGCGAGCCGTCCGCGGAGTCGCTCGCCCTCACGGACGAGCGCCTCGGGCAGGCGCGCGCCGAGCGGCTCGAAGAGGGCGTCGTGCGCTTCTAGCTCGGCCACGGCCACGTCGGGGTCCACGCTCGTGAGCTCCTCGAACTCGGCTGCGGCAAGCTCGAGGCCGCAGAGGTTCAGGTCTCGGTAGCGCGGCACCCAGCCGAAAGGGCTCACTTCGGCGCCGGCTCGCCCCTCCGCGCGTTCCACGATCCACGCCAGCACTCTGGCGTTATCGCTGAAACCCGGCCACGAGAAGCGACCGCGCGCGTCGCGCCGAAACCAGTTCACGTGAAAGATGGGCGGCGGGTGAGCGAGCGCGCCACCGACCGCGAGCCAGTGCGCGAAGTAGTCGGCCATGTGGTAGCCGGTGAACGGCAGCATCGCCATCGGATCGCGGCGCACCGCGGGCAACGTCGCTTCTGCCGCGGCGGTCGTCTCCGAGCCCATCGTCGCGGCGGCGTAGACGCCGTGCGCCCAATCGAACGTCTGAAAGACGAGCGGCGCGCCACGGCTCATGCGCCCGCCGAAAATGAAGGCGGCGATCGGCACGCCGTTCGGGTCGTCCCAGGCGGGGTCGAGCGAAGGGCAACGCTCGAGCGGCGTCGTGAAGCGCGCGTTCGGATGCGCCGCGGGGCGGCCGGCGGCCGGCGTCCAGTCGGCCCCGCGCCAGTCGATCAGGTGCGCCGGGGGCTTTTCGGTCATGCCTTCCCACCACACATCGCCGTCGTCGGTGAGCGCGACGTTCGTGAAGATCGTGTCGGCCGCGATCGCCTGCATCGCCCTCGGGTTCGAGCGCGTGCTCGTGCCCGGGGCCACACCGAAGAGGCCATTTTCCGGATTGATGGCGTAGAGTCGCCCGTCCGGGCCCGGCTTGATCCAGGCGATGTCGTCGCCGATCGTCGTCACCTCGAGCCCGTCGAGCGCCGGCGGCGGCTCGAGCATGGCGAGGTTCGTCTTGCCGCAGGCGCTCGGGAATGCCGCCGCCACGTAGCTGCGCTCACCGGTCGGCGCGCGAACACCCACGATCGCCATGTGCTCGGCGAGCCAGCCTTCGTCCCTCGCCATCACCGAGGCGATGCGCAATGCGAAGCACTTCTTACCGAGCAGGGCGTTGCCGCCGTAGCCGCTGCCGAACGACCAGACCGCGCGCTCCTCGGGAAAATGCGCAATCGTCGTCCGCTCGGGCCGGCACGGCCACACCACGTCCGCTTGCCCCGGGGCGAGCGGCGCGCCCACCGAATGCAAGCAGCGCACGAAATCCGTCCGCTCACCGAGCGCCGCCAGCACGGGCGCCCCCATCCGCGTCATGACGCGCATGCTCACGACGACGTACGGCGAGTCCGTGAGCTCGACCCCGATCCGGGAGTTGGCCGCGCCGACCGGCCCCATGCTGAACGGAACGACGTAGAGCGTGCGACCGAGCATCGCGCCACGAAAGAGCTCGAGGAGCTCGGCTTTCATCGCCGCCGGCTCGATCCAATGATTGGTCGGACCGGCGTCCGCCTCGCGCCGGGAGCAGATGAAGGTCCGGCTCTCGACGCGCGCCACGTCACGCGGGTCGGAACGGCAAAGAAAGCTGTTCGGCCGCTTTTCCGGGTTCAGCCGGATCAGCGTGCCGGCCTCGACCATGCCCTCGACCAGGGTCGCCCGCTCGGCGTCGCTGCCGTCGCATAGGTGCACCGCCGCTGCCCCGGTGAGCGTTTCCACCTCGGCAATCCAAGCGTCGAGCGCCGCGTTTTCGGTCCAACGTTTCGTGCGTTTCGCAGATCGGTCCATGGCGTTACCGTGATCTCAAACTGCATACGGGGTGCCAGCGCTCGGCATTCCAAAAGTCCCGCTCTGGGGCGCCGGCGAGGGCGCGGGCACCTGTCATACCGATCACAGTGGGCGCAGGAACTGCGCTTTCTTGGCACACCGCGCATGTCGGTTTCGCTCGCACCCGAAACCACGTTTCGACCACGGTCGAGTCTTCTAACCCTCGCGGCTTGCTTGGATAGCGTATGGATCGCTACCCCCATGAAGCTTCACCTACCGGCCCTCATCGCTTTGCTGTCGTCGACTGCCTACCTTGCCTGCTCCTCCGATAAGCAAGCGACCGATGACGACGGCGGCAGCGGTGGTAGGGGCGGCGCGAGTGGAGGGAAGGGTGGATCGAGCAACGCGGGAGAAGGTGCCGGTGACAGCGGCGGGGAAGTGGGGCAGGCCGGCGAGAGCGCTTCGGGCGGCGGCGGAGGTAAGGGAGGCAAAGGCGGCAGCGGCGGGGGAGGAGCGAGTGGCAAAGGTGGCAACGGCGGTGGAGGAGCGAGTGGCAAGGGCGGCGCCGGCGGCGGGGGAAGCGGCGGCAGCGGAGCGCTCGGCGGTGCCGGAACGGGAAGCACGGAGGAGGCGGGGATTGTCACCTTCGACACCTTCGCGTTCTACCGACCCGCGCTCGTCTCGGGGTCGGAGGGCGTGCTCCACCTCGCGTTCAACACCAACACCTCGCCTTCGAACATCTTCTACGCGAGCTGCGCCGCCGATTGCGGCGTGGGCGCCAACTGGACCGCGGCGATCCTCGACGAGCACGAGTTCAACGGGAACGTCCGCATGGCAATCGGGTCCGACGATCGCCTGCACCTGTCCTACGATGCGACGGACGGCTCCTCCAATCAGCTCATCTACGGCACCTGCGCGAGCGACTGCGGGGACGCCTCGAACTGGACCGGCGTGGATCTCGCCCCGTTGTTCGGCGGCGGCTGGGTCTCACCCACGAACGGCTCGCCCATGGTCGTCGACGCGGAGGGTCGGGTGTCTTTCACCGTCGACCGGAAGATCTATCTCGACGGCGGCGTGACCCTCGCCACCTGCGCCGGCGACTGCACCGATTACGCCAACTGGTCCGCCGGCACGATCGCCACCACCGGCACCCGCACGGCGCTCGCCGCGCGCGGCACGACCCTCCACCAGCTGATCGACAACGCCGACGGCAACGGCACCGGCACCGCGCTCGGCTACCGAACCTGCGCCGCCGACTGCACGGATCCGGCGAGCTGGAGCGCGCTCGACAACTTGTTCGTGTACGACGGCGTGATGCCGCTCGCGATCGCCGTCACCGCCGAGGGCGGCGTGCGCATCGCCTACAACCAGGGCGTGAGCGACGCGGGCCAGCCCGCCGACGTGAAAGCGCAGGACAACAGCATGTTGATTTGGGGCTGCGACGCGGATTGTCTCGAACCGACGTCCTGGAGCGGCATCATCAGCGGCGCCGAGGGCGACGGCGTGGACGGTATTGCGATGGTCGAGTTCGGCGGCGCGCTGGTGCTGTCGATCAGCAACAGCAATCGCATCCTCACCCGCATTTGCACGGCGGATTGCTTGCTCGACACGAGCTGGAGCGAAGGCGAGATCGACACCTCCGAGGCGATGACCAACGAGTACGATCCGCTCGTCTTTGCCGACGCGAGCTGCGGCAGCAACCAACTCGAGTTCGCGAGCTGGCACCTGACCCAAGGCGTGACGGCGGTTCGGCCGGACGGCTCCGTGGCTTTTGCGCACACGGCGCACATCCTGCGCAGCTGTTTTGGGTCGACCACCGTCGATTACCTCCCGGGCTACGGACGCGTCGCGTACGTGCCGTGAGCGCGGGGGCTTCGCGCCCACGGTTCGCCCATGTAGGAAATTCGTGGTATCTTTTGAAGTTCCGCGTGCTCGCCACTCAAGACAGAACCGTCGCCTGGCCCGATGGCGTCCCCTTCTCCCCCAACGGGCATGCCTGGTTGTTCCCCGAACGCGCGGTCGTGGTCACGCGAACCAGTGGCCCGTCCGTGAGCGCGGAAGATGCCAACTCCCTCATCGATCTGTTTCTCTGGCTTTCGGCGCGAGAGCCGGGCGCCGCTCCCACGCTCGTTCACGACTGGCGCTCGCTCACGAGCCTTTCTCGCGAGGCGCGGGGAGTGTTCATGGCGCGCCGGGCCGAGGTGAAGACCCGCCCGAGCAAGCTCTACATTGCCGTCCAGCTCAACCCCGTCTACCGGATGGCCCTACAGACCGCGATGCTGGGTGCCCAGATGCTCACTCAAGCGGTGTCGGCGGAGCTCGTGACGGACCCGTCCGCCGTGCTCGCGCGGCTCGGCGTCGGATCACCCGATCCGGCGCTGCATCGGCGCCTGCGTGAAGACTGGCGCGCGTCGCGCGGCGCCTGAAGCGCGCCTTCAGCGCCGTTGGATCCGCGACAGCGCGAGGCGAGGGAGCTCGGCGGCCGCGCCCTTCACAGGGGTCACCACCAGCTGATGCGAACGCTCATCGCACTCGGGGTGGTGACGCGGAGCAGGTACGTCGTGTTGGGCGACGCCTGCACGGGACCACCCCACGCGTTCGGCAACGGAGCCGGAGCGTTGCTGTTCAGTGCATACGTGACCGCCGCCTGCCACGGGTGAGCGACCTGGATGATCCCGGCGCTGCCCGTCGTGACGCGGAAGCGTGCGAGGCCGTTGATGGTCATCGGCACGTCGCGGTCGGCCGGCGTCAGCGTCCTGATCGGCACGACGTTTTCGGCGACGGCGGTGTGCTGCGCGTTCGCGCGGAACATCGGCCACGAGGTCTTCGCGCTGGCAGGGACGTTGAGGTCCCAGACGTGTGCGACCACTTCGCCCGTGCTGAAGCGACGGTCCTCGAAAAAGGCCATCTCCAGCAACCCGTCGCCATCCATCTCGGCGACGGCGGGCGATTGGTCCGCCGCGCCCGTGAGGAAGTTGCCCCATTGCGGGCGCGAGAGACCGGGGATGGTGGCACCGTTGTGCTCCATCGCCTGCAGTGCGTGGCCAAACGGAATGAGGACCTGTTCCTCGGCTAGGAAGTTTTCGTGGACGCGGCCGGCAAAGAGCTCCGCGCGGTGATCGGAATCCGCGTTGAAGACGATGGGCGCGTTGAAGGACAGGATCGTCCACACCGTCGGGGGCGTGAGCACGGGCCAGCCGGGCATGAGGGTGCCGGCGCCGTTCCAGACCTGGAGCGTGCCGCGGCCCTCCATCGTGCCCACGCCAGCGGCGATCTCCAGCGAGCCGTCACCGTCGATGTCGGCGAGGACCGGTGGGCTCATCTGCAACGACGGGATCGCCTTCGGCCAGCCGGCGACCGGAGCGCCCGTGTGATGGTAAGCGGCGACCACGGCCCCATTCGGATCCGTGACGGCCGCGCAGGTGACCACGATTTCGCGGTCGCCGTCGTCGTCGATGTCGCCGACCACCGCGTACGCGCCCTGGGTCGAGACGTTGCTCACCGTGATCGGGAAGCCGGGAAGCGGCTGGCCCAGGTGGTTGTAGGCGACGAGCTGGCAGGGGCTGAAAAACGCAGCCACGAGCCCCACGATCTCGATGTCGTTGTCACGGTCGAGATCGGCGGCCGTCGCGCCGCCCGAGATGCCCATGCCGACGGCGACCGGGAAGCCGGGGAGCGTGGTGCCGTCACCGCGCAGAACCTCGATGCCGGTTTGGAACTCGGAGAGGATCACGTCCGTGCGGCCGTTCCTGTCGACGTCGACCAGCGTCACGTCGTGCAGGCTGCCCGCGATCCGCTGCTTGGGCCAGCCGGGCTGGACCGTGCCGTTCGAGTTGAACGCATAGATCTTGCCGTTGGTTCCCGGGACCACCACCTCGACGCCGCTGTCGCCGTCGATGTTGCCCACCGCGGGTGACTCGAGGACGAACGCCGACTGGTCGCCGTCCGCGTTGAGCGCCTGGGGCCAACCGGGCAGCTGGGTGCCGTCGTGGCGATACACGTTGACGTGACGCCCGTAGGCAATGACGTTTTCGCGACGGCCGTCGTTGTTCAGGTCGGCAAGGACGGCGTGCTCGTTCAACGGGATGCCGATGGCGTCGGAGGGATCGAGCACGATGGGCCAGCCCGCGTGGAGGAGCGGGTCCACCTTCACCGGCACGCCGTGGGTGAAAACCGACCCATTCGTCAGCCGGACCTCGAGCACGATGCGGTAGTGGTCGGCCGCCATGTTCGAGGGGTTCCAGGTGCCGAGAAGCCCGTTCACGACCGGCGTGGTGCCGCCACCGGTCAGCGTGACGTTCGCGTTCGGTACGACGGTGCCGTCGGACAGGCGCAGGATGCGGATGGCGAAACTCTGCAGGCCCGAGGAGGCCGCGGTGCCCGTGATCGGGATCGGCACGTTGCGGAAGTCCGAGATCGGCGTGGGCGAGGTGATGACGACCCGGTCGAGCACGACCAGGCGTCGATCCTCGTACGCGCGGTTGTCGCTCGTGCGAGCCGTGAGGCGCAGGGTGTACTCGCCGTCCGAGACGGTGCCGACGTTCCACGTGGCGAGCGTCCCGCCGGTGACCTGGCTGGTGGACTGCGTGATCAGCGTAAAGCTCGTGGGGTTCGTGCCGAGGCCGTACTCCAGACGGTAGTTCGCGAAGCTCGGGCCGGCGGCCGTGCCGTTGAGGGCGAACGAGCTCTGAGCTTCGATCAGCGACGGCGTGAGCAGGCGCGCCCCGAGCGGAACGGGCTGGGTGACGGCGCCCGCGGCGTGGATTCGGCCGTAGCCGAACTCCGTGTCGAACGACGGCGCACCGATGTCCGTGGCCGAACGGCGGATCACCTGACGCACCTGTTCCGGCGTGTACGACGGGTTCTGCGAGAGGACGACGGCAGCGAGGCCCGCGACGTGGGGTGCCGCCATCGAGGTGCCAGCCTGGCGAAGGTAGTCGCCGCCGACGATGAGCTCGGGCGGGCAAATCGACGGCGTGCAGAGCGCAGCCTTCAGCGAAAGCACGCCGCGGTCCGGGAACGGAGCGGACGAGTTCGTGTTGCCGACGCCCGGCGCGCCCACGTCCACGAAGCCGAAGTTGGAGAAGCTCGCCCTGGTATCTTGGGGGCTCGTCGCGCTGACGACGATGACTTCCGGACGCGCTTGCGGCGAGTAATTCTTCACGTCCAGGTTGTCGTTGCCGGCGGAGAACACGACGATGACGCCCGCTTGGTAAGCTGCCGCGACGGCGTCCTCGATGACGGGTGTGGGCGGGCAGCCGCCCGAGCAGCCCCAGCTGTTGTTGATCACGTCGGCGCCGTTCGCCGCCGCATAAAGCACGGCCTCGGCAAGATCGAAGATGGAACCGCTGCCCGAGTCGGCGAAGCCCTTGACCGCCATGATTTGCGCGTCGGGAGCAACGCCGACCACGCCGGCGCCGTTGTTGTCCTGCGCGGCGATCGTGCCTGCGACGTGCGTGCCGTGGCCGGCGCCGTCCGTCGCGTCGTTGTCGTCGTTCGCGGTGTCCCAGCCATTGCTGTCGTCGACGTAGCCGTTGCCGTCGTCGTCGACACCGTTGCCGGCAATTTCGTCGGTGTTGGTCCAGACGTTCTCCTGGATGTCGGGGTGCGAAAAGTCGAGGCCGGAATCGACGACGGCGACCACGGTGCCTGCGCCGCGTGCGCTGTTCCACGCCGTTTCCGCGCCGACCAGCTTCAAACCCCACAGGTCGAACTCCGCCTGACCCCAGCTGCCGCTCGACGCGAGGTATGGATCATTCGGGGTGTAGACGAGCTCCATCTCGTAGTTCGGGTGGGCGTATTCGACGTGCGGATCGCGCCGAAATTCCCCGACGACCAGTGCGAGGTCCGACCCCACGGGAACATCGACCCTGTAGACATTGGAGAAATCAGGAAGTTGGTTGATCGGCGTGCCACGGCGTGCGGCAGAGGCCGAAAGGCGCGCATTCAGTCGTGTGGTCGCCGCGGCGGCGCCTTTCGTCGATTCATCACGAAGGAGCGAGCGCGCGGACCTCACGCGGTGACGCTGAACGAAAGCATCGAGCGAGGTGGATTGATCGGCCGTGGCACTCGAGAGCGAGAGCCCCTTGTTGAGCAATGACTGCAGGTTGTGAACGAGACGCTGCGGGCCGGCCGACTTGAACTTGACGACGACCTGCCCGGGAACGGCCTTCGGCGCGTTCGCTTGGTTTTGGTAATAGGTCGCGAGCGGCGCCAGCGATGCGACATTTTGCGACGCCGGCGCCAGGGACTGCAGGTTCGCAGGGGCCGCGGTGCGCGCGTCGCCGTCGTCCACGCCTTCTCCGAGGGTCACGAGCGGTTCGCTGCTGCAGGCAGCAACCGACACGGCGAGGCAACAAACGCCGATTCCCCAAGTATTTCGCAGGTTCTTCATCGCGAGCCGCTCCCTGTTCCCCGACGCTCGTCGATCGTACCCGCCGCCGACGTCAGTTAGCTCCTTCGAGTCACGAGACCCGAGAACCTTCACCCGACGACGTCGATTTCTGGAGACCCGGGGCAGCCCTACTCGAACTCGAGCCGCCAGCAGATCAGGGCGCCGCGATCTCGCGGACGCTGCCCTTCTTGTACCAGAGCCCGTCGTCCCCGACGTTGTCGCTGCGAAAGTAGACCGTGATGTTTGGCTTGCCGCTCTCGGAGCCGTCGCGCGTGGGAGCAGCGGTGAGCGGCAGCGTCGGCTCGATGCCGTTGGTGCAGGGGTCGCCACCGTTTCCGAAATTGGTCCCGTCGTCCACGAGCTCGTTCACGAGCTGCCAGCTGCCGCCATTCTCGCCGTCGCTCTCGTCGAGGTAGAGCTCCTGCTTCACGTCCCCGTTCGGGAGGTCGTACACCACGTGCTTGTAGCCGAGCCAGGTGTCGTAGGGCATGCCGTCTTGAAAGTGCTCGACGTTCCGCGTGGCCGTCGAATCGGGGTGGTTCGTCTCTTTCTCGAAGTCGAAATGGCCGTCGTACCGCATGCGCGCGCCGATCCCGCGCGTGTCGCATTTGTCCACGTCTTCGTCGCCCGTCGTGCCGTGATTCGAGCGCGCGATGCCGACCATGCCGCCGTACGCGGTGCCCTCGTCGTCGACACGACGGAAGTACATCGTGATCTCGACGTTCCGCCACTGATCCTGAAGCGCTGGATCGTGGATGTACATGCGCGGGACGCTCCCCGAGATCTTCAGCGTTCCATCGCCCTCGACGCGGTAGCTGGCGTCACCGTGGTTCGCGTCGAACCACTCGTCCCCCGGATCCTCGCCGTCGAAGCTTCGCGGGTCGTCGTCCCACTTCGCGTACCACTGCTTCCCGTTCGCGAGCGTCGGATAGAGCTCGGTCACGCCGAAGGGATCGACGCCGCTCCCCGATCCGGAGGTGCCGCCGTCGCCCGCGGTGCCCGCCCCGGGGGCTCCAGCCTCGGTCCCGCCCGCTCCACTCGCGCTGCCGGCGGCGCCGCCCGCTCCAGCGCCGCCGGTAACGGCCTCACCGCCGCTCGAGCCACCCGAGGTCGAGCCAGCAGTCGCGGACGCACCGGCCGCTCCCCCGAGCGCGCCGCCGGTCCCCGCCGTTGGGCTCGCCCCGGCCAACCCGGGACTTCCGGCCTTGCCGCTACCACCCGCCTGGCCCCCACCACCCGCCTGGCCCCCACCACCCGTGCCAGGGTCAGCTCCAGGCGGGCTCGATTCGGTCGAGCAGGCGCAAATCAGCGTGAGGGCGACGAGGGAGCGAGTGGTGGGAAGCATGCACCGATCCATGTACGCCGGGCGGGGGGCGACGGCTCACAAGTCGCTCTGCCGAGTGGGGGTGGTCCCCTACTCGAACTCGAGCCGCCAGCGGATGTCGGCGCCAAGGTTGCCGAGCGCCGAGCTCGAAATGTCGTTCACGTTGTCGTAGGAGCTTTCGACGCTCACGCGGTTACTGAGCCGCCATTCGACGTTCGAGCGCACCTCGCGTGATTCGGCGATGCCGGTCGTGACGTTGGCGCGCACGCGCTCGGTCAGCCGCTTGCCGATGGTGACCGTCGGCTCGGTGCGGCCCGTGCGCGAGGAGTACGAGCTCCCGAAGCGAAACTCGTCGATGACGGGGACGGCCTTGGTGACGGCGCGATCGGCGCCGCTCAACGTGCCGAGCGCCTCGAGCGCCACGCTTTCGCCGACACTGGCCGACTGCGCTTGATCGAGCTCGGCGCGGGTGAGCCCGACCGTGAGCAAGAGGAACACGTCGTCCTGCGCGAGCGCCGGATCACTCGTGAGGTCGATCTTGAGGTCGTCGGCGTCGCCGTAGGCGTGCATGCGGATCGTCCAGTGTCCGCCGGCGACGGAGGTGGAGCCGGTCGCCGACGCACTCGGGGCCGAAGTGGAGCCGCTGCCCGACGAGCTGTCGGAGTAGCGGCGATAATCGGTGACGGCCGTCACGTCGACGATCGGCGCGATGCGCGTGACGTCGTCGAAGCGCACCGTTCCCTGCGTGACCTCGAACACGCTGCGGCGAAGGGTGATGCGCCCGCCGGGCTTCACCTCCACCGTGCCGCGGAGACCATAGCGGCCGTTCGTGCCGGCGAGCAGGAGGCCCTCGTCCGCGAGCTTCAGATCCGCCTCGACGAGCCCGTTCTTGATGCTGAGGGCACGCGCCGCGCGCACGGTGATGTCGAGCGCCACGAAGTCTTCGGCCGGGTCGTAGTTTTCGAACGTGGTCCGCTTGCCTCGCCGTCCGAGCGTCTGCAGATCAGCGGTCATCGTCACCGGGCGGCGGTACTCGAACGTCCGGACGAGGACGTTGCCCGACAGGCGTGGCAACCCGCGCTCCCCGGCCGCGCCGGGCTTCCAGCTCGCCAGCAGATCGGCGTCCGCGGTACCGCGCACCCCGTCGCCGAGCGGCAACGACAGATCGCGCGCGGCGATATCGAGGCGGAGGCTCGAGAGCTCGAAACCACGCACCGGGCCGCCACCACTCACCGACAACTTTCCGTTCCCGAGGCGCGCCGAGCCGCGCGTCACGCTGAGCTCGCCGGCATCGAGCTTCACCGCCACGTCGAGGTCCGTGACCGGCGACGGCAAGCCGCGGAAAACGACCTCGCCGCCCGTGAGCTCGAGCCCGCCGGTGTAGAGCGGCGCGCCGAGCGGACCGGTCAGCGCCAGGCGCCCGGAGAGCTTCCCCTTGGCGCGCTCGATCTTCGGAAACGCCTGGGTGAGCGCCGAAAGCTCCATCGGACGGAGGGTGACGGCCGCGTCCACGCGCGGCGCGTCGCGGATCGACGCCACGCTGCCGGCCACGTCGAACGTCGCCTGATGGCCGCGCGGCGTGGTCGCGAGCACGCTGAGCGCCGGGACCTTCACGCCGCTGCCACCGAGCTCGATCGCCGGCGCGCCCGGCAAGACGCGCATCGAATAGCCACCCCGCGACAACGAAACGTCGGACAACGTGAGCTTGCCCCGCGACGACAGCGGATCCTCGACACGCCACTCCGACAGATCCATCGTGCCCGAGGCGCGCCCCTCGAGCCGCGAATCGGAGAGGGCGAACGCCGGCGAAAGCTCGGCGATGGCCGCCACGTCGAGGCCGTCGAAGGTCAGCCGGCCGCGCGCGAGCTTGCTCCGCTGGCGCGTCATCGTGAGCTTGTCGAACTTCACCTGCCCGCCGTAGAGCGAGCCGCTGATCTCGAACACGCCGGAGGCCTTGTCGGCGTCCCACTCGGCCTGGTCGAAACCGGCCTTGTACGCCACGCCGCACGCCGAACGGCCGACCACGGGCCGGGCATCGGGGAGCGCGCTGAGGTCGTAGCGGAATTCGGAGGCCGGCAGCGTGGCGCGCCCCACCCGCACCGCCGTGAGGCGCCCGCTGCCGGTGCTCGTCAGCTCGTCGATCGAGCCGCCGAACTCGGCCACGCCCGACGCGCGCCCTTCCGCCGCGCGAAACGCGCTGGGCATGGCGTCGATCTTGGAGATGGGGACGTCGCTCGCGAGCACCTTGCCGCTCACCTTGCCCCCCGAGCGGATGTCGAAGTTACCGACCAGCGTGCCGGAGCCCTTGGTCAGCATCATGCCCGGCACGGAAACCTCCATGCCGAGATAGGTGGCCTCGCGGTCCCACCAGCGGAACTTGTAGTCGGCCTGACCCGTATCGTAGTGCTCACCGAACAGATCGAGCGCCTTGAAACCGAGCTTGCCGCTCGTCACGAGGAGCCCCGTCCCGCAGGAGTCCTCCTTGCCGCCGAGCACGTAGTGAACGCGGGCGTCAGCAGTCGTGACGCCCTTCAAGTCGCTCCAGCGCGGGTCCTGCTCGAAGTGCCACATGTGGAGAAAATCCCGGAGATCGAAGGCCGAGCTCTTGACCGTCGCATCGGCGATCAGGGTTGCTCCGGCGTCGAAATCGATGCGCCCGCTCGGGATCTTGTAGACGCTCGAGCCCTTCTGCGCCTCGACGTCGGTCATCTCGAGCCAGAGCGGCCGGAAGCGCACCTTGCCGCTCTTCAGATCACCGAGCGGGAACCCACCGAAGACGAAGTTCTGGATCTTGAGATTGCCGGTGAGCAACGGGTCGGCCATTTCGCCCGCCATCTCCACGTCGACGTCGGCCATCCCCGACCACGGCAGGTCGACGAGCGGGCTCACGTCCTCGAGGTCGATCTTGGACCCCTTGGCCACGTTCAGCACGATGGTGTTGGCGAACCCGATCGAGACCAATCGCACGAGCACGCTCGACTTGCCGAAGTCGGTGCGCATGTCGAAAAACTCGAGGGCCCTCGGCACGACCCGGAATTTCCCGCGTAGCGAGGCGCGCTTCACGCCGACCATGTGCTTCCTGTCCGCGCGCGACCAAGCCTTGTCGAACACCTCGAAATCTCGGGTTTCTCCGACGAGATCGCCCTCCACGCGGGCCGGCGCGAGGGTGCCGTGGATCTTTCGCGCGTGCGTCTCCTTGATGTCCCAGCTGACGATCGTGCGCGGCGTGACGTTGAGGTCACGCATCAGCGACGTGAACGGCACGTCCGCCTGGTCCATCGCCTCGACCGTGATCGGCACGCCCGGCACGAGCGGCTGGATGCGCGCGTTCTTCAGCCACACGCGACCATCGGCAAAGCCCATTTCGAAGCGAGGGATCTCGACCACGTCGCGTGCCACCCGGGCATCCAGGCTGAGGTCCTTCGCGATGCGATAGGGACCGAGCGCGATCCCCTTGCCGGTGAGCTTGCCGTCGATCTCCGGCAGCTTGAAGCTGCCGTCGAAGCGCGCGTCGCCGGAAAAGGCGGCCCAACCGTGGAGCGGGTGGGTCGAGACGAAGCGGTTGACGAGGATGAGCGGCGCGCGAGCCACCACGTGGCCGGCAAACAGCGGCATCTTGTCGGGGCGAAGGGTCACGTGAAGCTGCGAGACGCGCGCGACGACGCCGCGCGGATCCGCCTCGCCCGCCACCTCGCAGCCCTTCTTGCGACCGGGAGCCGGGCTGTCGTCGAGAGTCGCGAGCAACGACAAGCGCCGGACGTCGAGCGAATCCGGGGCGACTCGAACGCGCGCCTCGAGCCGGCACACCAGATCGTCGTCCTGCACTTCGCGGCCGCTGGTCGCCACCTCCTTGGTCAGATCGATACGGCGCCGCGCGATGCGTGACTCGTCCGCCTGCAGCGCAATCTCGAACGAGGGGCCACGATCGGCGAACACGTCGAGGTCGATCGGCCCCGTGTCCACGCCGACACCATTCGCCTCCACGCGGAACCGCCCCTCGGTGATCGAGAGGCTCGTGAAGGGCGCGCGCTGGGACCGCGACGACGGGGCATCCTTCGCCTTGGGTAGTCGGTAGGCGAGGTTCTTGATCTTGCCGTCGGCGATGATGAGCCGCGCCCGCGGCCGTTCGATGTCGATCTCGCCGAGATCGAGGCGCCCGCCGAACAAGGCGAAAACACGGGGCGCCACACTGACGGAGTCGGCAGTGAGGGCCGGGGTTCCCCCGTCGGAGGCCGGGACGACGAGGTCGAGCACCGCGAGGCGCAGGGGGAGCAGGCGAAGCTCGACCCGATAGCGTGCGGAGAGGCCCAGCTCCTCACGCAGGAGGCGTGCGGCCTCGCGTTCGGCCCAACGCTGCAGGGGCCCGCTCGAAAGCAGCAGCCCGGCGACAAAAGGCGTCGCACCGACCAGGGCAAGGAGCGCCGCGACGAGCCGCGCGATCGACCGCCCTAGGTCGGAGCGCCGGGGCCTGGGTCGCGCGCGCTGGTCCATCGCCAAGGAAGCCTAGCCCCTCGGCTTCCCCGGGGCACAAAACGCGAAAAGTGGTAGTGAGGTGGGGGAGTTTCCCCCGACGCCATGCGCCTCGCCCAAGGTGACAATCATCTGATTTCTTCGCGCGACGGCCTTGCCATCTGCCAGGTCTGGTCACGCCCCGACCTGAGCCCGGAGGACGGCGCCCGGAACGCGCAGCAGATGTCGGAGTACCTGACGACCAACGTTCTCACGAAGGGAACGCCCTATCGCGGGATCATCTTCGATCTCCGGCGCGGGCCGCCCGTGTTCGGGCCGAAGACGCGGGAAACCCTGGCCGGGTTTTTCTCGGCGGCCGCCAAGCTCGGCATCGGCGTGGCGGTGCTGGTGGGAGAATCGCCGATCCAGGTGCTGCAGTTCCGCAACCTCTGCCGTGATGCCGGGGGCCGAGCCGACGTGTTCGACAGCGAGTCGGACGCCGTACGCTGGTTCGCGGCAGCGCGCCCGTCGTGATCGACACCAAGTTGCCGGCGGTCGGCACGACGGTCTTCACCGTCATGTCCGAGCTCGCCACCGAGCACGGCGCCGTGAACCTCGGCCAGGGCTTTCCCGATTTCGATCCGCCGCCCGCGCTCCTCGCGGCGCTCGCGCGCCAGGCCAACGGCGGGAAGAACCAATACGCCCCGATGGCGGGCGTCCCGCGGCTCCGCGAACAGATCGCCCTCACGCTCGAACGCTCGTACGGGCATCGGCTCGATCCGGCGAGCGAGCTCACGATCACGAGCGGCGCGACCGAAGGCATCTTCGACGCCATCACCGCCAGCGTGCACCCCGGCGACGAGGTGATCCTGCTCGATCCCTCGTACGATTCGTACGCGCCGGCCGTGCATCTGCAGGGTGCACGAACGGTCCACGTCCCGCTCCGCCTGCCCGATTTTTCGATCGACTGGCAGCGGATGAGCGAGGCGCTCGGCCCGCGGACGCGGCTCGTCGTGCTGAACTTTCCGCACAATCCGAGCGGCGCCGTGCTCGCGCCGGGAGACCTCGACACGCTCGCGGAGCTCCTTCGCTCTCACCGCGCGCTCGTTCTTTCGGACGAGGTGTACGAGCACATCGTGTTCGACGGCCGGGCGCACCAGAGCGTGCTGCGGCACCCGGAGCTCGCCGCGAAAAGCTTCTGCGTCAGCTCCTTCGGCAAGAGCTTTCATGCAACCGGCTGGAAGGTGGGCTGGGTCGCCGCGCCGCCCGCGCTCACGCGTGAGCTCAGGAAGGTGCACCAGTTCGTGACGTTCGCCACCTCGACGCCCGCGCAGCACGCGTTCGCCGACGTCCTCGGCGAAGAGCCCGCCTACCTGACGACGCTCGGCGCGTTCTACCAAAAGAAGCGCGACCTCTTTCGCGCGTTGCTTGCGGGCGTTCCGTTCACCCTGTTTCCGGTGAGCGGCGCCTACTTCCAGCTCGCCGACTACTCGCGCATCTCCGCCGAGGGCGACCTCGACTTCGCGCGCCGGCTGACGACCGAGCTCGGCGTGGCCGCCATCCCGCTCTCGCCGTTCTACGAAACCCCGCCCGAGCAACGCATCGTCCGGTTCTGCTTCGCGAAGGAGGACCGGACCCTCGAAAATGCGGCCGAGCGCCTGTCGAGGCTCGGCGCCGGCTAACCTTTCCCCGTGGCAGACTGGTGCTAGAAGGGCCGCCCCCTGATGCTCCGTCCCTCCCCCCAAAGTGGTTCGAGCGCCCGCGATCGCGTGGTGGACGCGCTCGAGCGAGCCGTCGAATACGCCGAGCACGCGAGCTCGACCCGGCCGATCGCCCTGCTCGCAGCCGACGAGGTGGCGTCCGTTCCCGCGGACGACGTGAGGCGATACCTCGACCGCGTGATGATGGGCGAGCACGCCGATCTCGGCCTCGACGCCCTGCTCGCTTCGGGCACGCTCGACGCGCTGTTGCCCGAGGTCAAATCGATGGTCGGCTTCGGGGGCGGCGAGTGGCGGCACAAGGACGTGTGGAAGCACACGAAGCAAGTCGTGATCCAGAGCATCCCGCGACTCGAGGTCCGCTGGGCCGCGCTCTTTCACGACATCGGCAAGGTACGCACGCGCAGCATCGATCCGAACGGCGAGGTGCACTTCTTCGGGCACGCCGAAGTCGGCGCGCGCATGTTCGACAAGCTCGAGCGGCGCGAGGGCCTCTTCGCCTCGACCCCCGCCCTGCGCGATACCGTGCGCTTTCTGGTGCTGCACCACCTGCGGGCCAGCCAATACGACGGCAAATGGACGCCGAGCGCCGTCAGGCGCTTCACGCGCGAAATGGGCGCGCACCTCGAGGATCTGCTCTGCCTGTCGCGCGCCGACATCACGACGAAACGGCCCGAGAAAAAGCGGCGCGGCGTGGCCTTGATCGACGAGCTCGGCGTGCGCATCGGTGAGCTCGCGGCCGAGGACGCGCAGCAGCCACCGCTACCGACCGGCGTCGGCACCGACTTGATGAAGACGTTCGAGCTCCCGCCGTCGCGACTGATCGGCGACATCAAGCGCGCGCTCGAGGCGGCGATCGAAGCGGGCGAGATCGAGCCGTATCTCGAGTCCGGCGAGTACGTCGAGTTCGTCGCGAAGAACCGCGCGCGCTTCGGCCTCTGAAGGCGATTCATCGAATCGCCGGAACGAGTCTGAAGGCGATTCACTGAATCGCCGGGACCAGGGAGACGCGCACCCGAACCTACATGGGCGCTTTGATCGCCCGCGGAAAGGATGCGAGTATCGTCGTCTCTTCCCCGGAGGATCCCTATGAAGCTCGTGAACCCGGTCTTTCTCTCGCTCGTCACCGTCACCTTGGCCGCGGTCGCGGCATGCGGTGGTGACTCGAAGAGTTTCACCAGCCCGTCGAGCGGCGGCAGCGCGGGGAGCGGCGCCGGCTCCGGCAGCGGCGGGAGCGCGGGCAAGGGCGGCGCGGCGGGCAGCGGGGGCAGCAGCGCGACCGGCGGCACGACCGGCGGCAGTGCGGGCAAGGGCGGGAGCAGCGGAAAGGGCGGCAGCGCCGGCTCGGGCACCGGCGGCACGACCGGCGGCACTGGCGGCACCGGGATGAGCGGCGAAGGGGGCGACGCCACGGGTGGAACCGGCATGGCGGGCACCGGCGCGATGACCGGCTACGACCCGCCGGACTCCCAGGTCGACGCGTGTACCTCGACGTGCGTGGCCGCCCAGGCTGCGGAGTGTCCGAACGCCGATACGCTCGCGGAGTGCGTCGCGGACTGTCGG